>VOFI01003879.1_pt1 | contig 18133 bp, 25 predicted proteins | sample 5384131 | NCBI WGS metagenome assembly VOFI01 (sample SAMN12384728, study PRJNA508395) | human gut metagenome | isolation source: healthy gut H | host: Homo sapiens
TAATTAATCTATTAATAACTTAACACTTAATTTTTTAGTTTATGAAGCAACTCTTTAAATTAACCGGATGTCTGGCACTAGCAGGACTTTTTGCCTCTTGCCAATCGGCGCAACAGGAAGCCAACTACCAGATCATCCCCATGCCACAAGAAATTGTAACAGCTCAAGGAAATCCCTTCATTCTGAAGAGCGGTGTGAAAATCCTCTATCCGGAAGGAAACGAGAAGATGCAGCGCAACGCACAATTTCTAGCTGACTATCTGAAAACGGCTACCGGAAAAGATTTCGCTATCGAGGCCGGAACAGAAGGTAAGAATGCAATCGTACTGGCATTAGGCACGGAGAACGAAAATCCGGAATCCTATCAGTTGAAAGTTGCCGATGACGGAATCACGATTACTGGTCCTACCGAGGCCGGCGTATTCTATGGCATCCAGTCCCTGCGCAAATCATTGCCTGTGGCTGTCGGTGCAGACATTTCCATGTCCGCTGTAGAAATCAATGACGCTCCCCGCTTTGGCTATCGTGGTGCACACTTCGATACCAGCCGCCATTTCTTTACCGTAGATGAAGTGAAAGACATATATCGATATGATGGCTTTGCACAATATGAACCGTTTTCACTGGCATATTACCGAAGACCAGGGCTGGCGTCTGGAAATCAAGAAATATCCGAAGCTGACAGAAATCGGTTCCAAGAGGACAGAAACAGTCATCGGACGTAACTCCGGTGAATACGACGGCAAACCTTACGGTGGCTTCTATACCCAGGAGCAGGCGAAAGAAATAGTAGCTTATGCTGCCGAACGTTATATCACAGTTATTCCCGAAATCGACCTTCCGGGACACATGCAAGCTGCCCTTGCCGCTTACCCCGAATTAGGATGTACCGGTGGCCCGTACGAAGTATGGAGACAATGGGGAGTATCAGAAGATGTGCTTTGCGCCGGAAACGATCAAGTATTGAAATTCCTGGAAGATGTGTATGGTGAATTGATTGCAATCTTCCCATCACAATATATTCATGTAGGGGGCGACGAATGCCCGAAAGTACGATGGGAAAAATGTCCGAAATGTCAGGCACGTATCAAGGCGCTGGGCTTGAAATCGGATGATAAGCATAAAGCAAGGAAGAACGTCTGCAGAGTTTCGTAATCAACCATATTGAAAAATTCCTCAACGACCACGGACGTCAGATCATCGGTTGGGATGAAATCCTCGAAGGCGGACTTGCTCTAATGCTACCGTGATGTCATGGCGTGGTGAGAAAGGGTGGTATCGAAGCTGCGAAGCAGAAACACGATGTTATCATGACACCGAAACACCCTGTATTTTCTGACTATTACCAAGCTAAAAGACGTAGATAACGAACCGTTTGGTATCGGTGGTTACCTGCCTCTTGAAAGAGTGTACAGCTACGAGCCGATGCCGGCTTCCCTCACTCCGGAAGAACACGACTGATTGCGGTATGATGCCGAAGGATACAACTACGCTAAAGCACGCGTTTCGGCGTACAAAAGCAGAGTTGACTCGAATCCGGCTGGACGTACTTTGTGACATTACGCTTACTACTGACAATGCGCCCTGTCCACTCTCACACGCTGGACGGCACAGAGCCGATCAGTACTGCAAGCCCTTGCTTACGATGAAGCGCGTGTTGAAGATTAAAGGAAAATGCCACTCTGTCGGCCATAGCCATTCGCCCTACCGGCGAGCCAGTCATCGTGTCTGAGAAAGATCGACTTTCAGCAAATCCAGCATGAAGCCGATTGTTGCCAATCGTGCCGGTGAATGAAACAATAATGTCGAAAGCGCGTGTCTCTACGTTGGTACCGATGCTTTGAAAGGAAATGGCAGCATACCGGTCAGGCCGCTGGATTGCATCAGACGGGTGTCGATATGGACGTGACGATCGACCTTCTCAGCAACCTACTGAGATTTCGAGCGTGGCCATCTACTGTGCAGTGTGCAGAAGCGTGCGACTGGGTGTTTTGACGCCAGAGGACCTGTCTCGTAGAAGTTTCAGAAGACGGCACAGACTTCTCACGAAAAGATGGCTTCCCGAAGCTTATCCGGCAATGAAAGGAGACTGACAAAAGACGTGTTGTATGACCATCAAACTTACATTTGCTCCTGTGACTGCCAATACGAGAAAGTTATTGCTTCACTCGGAGAAAACGTCTTCCGGAATGGCATGGTGGTAAGAGGCATCCAGGCATATTTGTAGACGAAATCAAAATTGATTAATGAATATAAGAAAAGCAGATACACTAAAAGTTTGTGTTCTCTTATAGTACTGGGGGATGCTTCCATGCACATCCCATTTCTGGCATCAGTCCGTCATACCTGTCCCATTAAAAAAATGGAGCAGGGGACGGCTCTTTTTACCGTCAGAAAAGACAAGAGACTTTATACAAACCTGCAAGGTGGAGAAGCGGAACTCTGGGAGAATTACCTGAAAGCATTACCTCGTTCAGCTGAAAGAAGCGAGAATGAAAAGACAGGAAACAGATGCTTTTCTTATTGATAACCCCCAAGACCCCCCAGATTGCCATCACCGGAAAGCTATACACTTCCGTCACCAACGAATTGAGATCCGGGCAACTTCGGAGCCGGATGCCTGCGAATGCAAACCCTGTTACAGCTGATGCAACCGGCAAGCACAGGCAGCCCAGCCCTCTGTCGAGATAGAAGACACCCCCTCGTTTGCTTATCGCGGACTGGATGCTGGACGTATCCCGTATTTCTCTACCAAAGAGTTTATAAAGAAGCAGATAGACGCATTGGCATATTACAAAATCAACCGTTTGCACCTGCACCTGACCGATGCGGCAGGCTGGCGATTAGAAATCAAGAAATACCCTTTGCTGACCGAATTTGCGGCCTGGCGTACAGATCCCACCTGGAAGCAATGGTGGAACGGCGGACGTAAATATGTCCGTTTCGATGTTCCCGGAGCTTCCGGCGGCTATTACACCCAGGACGATATTCGTGAAATACTGGAATATGCCCGTCAGCATTACATCACGGTGATTCCCGAGATTGAGATGCCCTCCCCATTCGGAAGAAGTGCTGGCAGCCTACCCGCAGTTATCCTGTTCGGGCGAACCTTACAAGAACTCCGATTTCTGTGTGTCGGTAATGAAGAAACTTTCACCTTTCTGGAGAATGTACTGACGGAAGTCATGGAACTTTTCCCTTCCGGAATACATTCATATCGGTGGCGATGAGGCCGGAAAGTCGGCTTTGGAAGACCTGTCCGAAATGTCAGAAGAGAATGAAAGACGAGCATCTGGCCAATGTAGACGAGCTGCAAAGCTATCTGATACACCGTATCGAAAAGTTCCTCAACAATCACGGACGCCGTCTGGGATGGGACGAGATTCTGCAAGGAGGTATCGCGCCCAATGCAAACCGTTATGTCGTGGCGTGGAGAAGAGGGTGGTATTGCTGCCGTCACCTCCGGCCATCATGCCATCATGACGCCGGGTGCCTACTGCTATCTGGACAGTTATCAGGATGCCCCGTACTCCCAGCCGGAAGCTATCGGTGGCTACCTGCCATTGAAGAAAGTATATGCCACGATCCTGTCCCCGCTTCCTTAACTGCGGAAGAGGCGAAGTTGGTCTACGGTGTGCAAGGCAACCTATGGGTGGAATACATTCCCACTCCCGAACACGTGGAGTATATGATTTACCCCCGAATCCTGGCATTGGCGGAAACAGCCTGGTCGGCTGGAACGTAAGTCGTGGCCCGATTTCCATACCCGTGCATCTGTCGGCAGTGGCCGATTTACAGAAAAAAGGATACCATCCTTTCGATTTCCGGAGAGCAAAGAAATCGGCAGCCGTCCCGAATCTCTTCAACCAGTCGGAAAAAAGCCATTTCCGTCCATGCCGCCTTTATGCGGCAAAAAACGGCACCGATGACGGAACTCCATTTCACCGAGTTGCGCAAACAACACTTTGAAGTGAGCAAAGAAACACCCATCCGCTTTATATTTCATGGCAGGGCGAAGCCGATGTGACGAAAGGAAGATACGTACGCTACCAGGCACAGGCCGGAAGTGGTCGGAGGATTCCTGCCGGAGACAGTGGATATTTACGGATGAGATAATCGTGAAATATTTCATGGCCTAGAAGACATTGTCAATATATTCATTTATGAATAAAAGAGGGAATCTACTCAACCAGATTCCCTCTTTTTTTGTTATATTTGTATTATTACCTTAAAAACTAAGAATATGGTACAACACGCTAGACTCATTTTCTACAGCCTTCTTCTTCTGGTAATCCCGTGCGAGGGCACCTTGGCGCAGAAGATTCCCGTCGCGCCCATAGACTCATTGATTACCGTAGGATATGCCACCGGAAGTTTGAAAACCCTGTCCGGTTCCGTAGAGAAAATCACGGAGACACAGATGAACAAAGACCAGATAACGAACCCTTTGGAAGCAATCCGTGGACGTGTGCCGGGATTGACCATCCAACGGGGCTCCAAACGGACCGGCGGCTCTGGATGCGGTGCGCCTGCGGGGAACTACCTCACTGACCAGCGGCAACGACCCTTTGATTATCGTCGACGGAGTATTTGGCGACTTGAGTATGCTTACCTCCATTTACCCTACGGATATTGAGAGCTTTACCATTTCTGAAAGACGCTTCCGAAACCGCACAGTACGGTTCACGAGGGCTGCATCCGGTGTGATAGAAGTCACCACCAAAAAAGGGATGAGCGGCAGGACACAGGTAGCTTACAACGGTAGCTTCGGATTTCCACCGTCTACAAGAATCTGAAAATGCTGTCCGGTGATGAATTCCGTCGTGTAGCATCGGAACGAGGCATTTCCATTCTGGACAAAGGAAACAATACCGATTTCCAGAAAGAAATTGAGCAGACAGGACTACAACAGAATCATCACATCGCCTTTTATGGCGGTTCCAGTGAGTCCAGCTATCGCGTTTCCCTCGGTTTTATGGATCGTCAGGGAGTGATTCTGAATGAAGACATGAAGAACTTCACTTCAAATATGAGCATGAATCAGAAAATGTTCGACGGCTTCCTGAACTGCGAGTTGGGAATGTTCGGCTCCATTCAGAAGAATCATAATCTGGTGGATTATCAGAAAACGTTCTATTCGGCAGCCACATTCAATCCCACCTATCCCAACCATAAAGACCCCGTCACCAATTCTGGGATGGAATAACAACCGCCAGTCAAATCACCAATCCATTGGCATGGATGGAAGTGCAGGACGATGATGCCACTTCGCACATCAGTACGCATGCCCGTCTCACTTTCAATTTGATGGAAGGACTGAAACTTAGCCTGTTCGGAGCTCATACTTACAATATCGTAGAAAATTCGCAATACCTTCCCACTTCCGTCTGGGCGAACGGTCAGGCATACAAAGGAACCAAAAAGCGCGAATCCTTGCTGGGCAACATGATGCTGACCTATAAGAAAACTGGAAAAACATTTCTTTGACGTACTCGCACTTGCCGAACTTCAGAAAGAGACTTATACGGGCTATTATACCACAGTCAGCAATTTCAGCACCGATAAATTCGGGTATAATAATCTTCAGGCAGGAGCACTCCGCTTGTGGGAAGGCACTAATTCCTACTACGAGCAACCGCGCCTAGCATCTTTCATGGGACGTTTCAACTATACATACGCCGACCGCTACGTACTGACGCTGAACGCCCGTACAGATGCTTCCTCCAAATTCGGAGCGAACCATAAATGGGGATTCTTCCCCTCCGCATCTGCCGCATGGGTGATTAGTGAAGAAGAATTTATGAAGCAGTTGCCGATGGTGGATAATCTGAAATTCCGTATTGGCTACGGTCTGGCAGGTAATCAGAGTGGGATTGACTCATACACTACATTGAACCTTGTAAAGCCGAACGGTGTAGTCCCCGTCGGAAACTCCGCCGTCGTATCTTTAGGAGACTTGCGGAACACGAATCCCGACCTGAAATGGGAAGTGAAACATACCTTTAATACCGGTATCGACGTAGCTCTTTTCGGCAACCGCCTGCTGCTTTCCGCCAACTATTACAACTCTCGAACCACAGACATGCTTTACCTTTACAACGTAAGCGTGCCCCCTTTCACCTATAACACCTTACTTGCCAACATCGGCTCCATGCGCAACTGGGGTACGGAAATCGCCATCGGCATCACCCCTTTGAAGACCAAGGACATGGAACTGAATATCAATGCCAACATCACCTTCCAGCGCAACAAACTGCTTTCATTGAGCGGTATGTATAACGGCGAAATGCTTTCTGCTTCCGAATATAAAAGTCTTGCCAGCCTTGACGGAGCCGGCTTCCACGGCGGCTACAACCACATCGTTTATCAGATGGTGGGTCAACCGTTGGGCGTGTTCTATCTTCCTCACAGCACGGGACTGGAATCCGACGGAAACGGTGGATATACCTATGGCATCGCCGACCTGAATGGCGGAGGCGTCAGTCTGGAAGATGGTGAAGACCGCTACGTGGCAGGGCAAGCCGTACCCAAAAACGATTCTAGGATCTAACATCAGTTTCCGCTACAAGCGTTTCGATCTGTCTTTGCAGTTAACGGAGCCTTCGGACATAAAATCTACAACGGAACTTCCCTGACCTATATGAACATGAATATATTTCCCGACTACAACGTAATGAAGAAAGCCCCGCAACAGAACATCAAGGATCAAACCGCCACCGACTATTGGTTGGAAAAGGGAGATTATGTCAACTTCGACTATGTGACGCTGGGTTGGAACGTGCCGATTGAGAAAGTGCAGAAACTAAAGAAATATGTCCGCTCCCTGCGCCTGGCATTTACAGTCAACAACCTGGCAACCATCTCCGGTTATTCGGGACTTTCGCCCATGATTAACAGTTCCACGGTGAACTCCACTTTGGGCGTGGACGATAAACGGGGGTATCCGTTGGCACGGACGTACACCTTAGGATTGAGTATTAACTTTTAATGGAGGAGGAGATGATGAAACAATATATGAAAAATAAAAGTCTTTTTTGCAGAAAGAAGAACTGCTTTCAAGGATAGCGGAACTGTTTTCAAAGAAGATCTTACGTCCTTCGGGAGTGCTGGTATTCCTTCTTATAACGTGCCTGGGTTTATTCTCATGTGAGTAAGTTTTTGGAGGAAAATCCGAAAGACAAGCTACCGGAAGAGGATGTTCTACAATACGATCTCGGAAGTATATCTCAATGCAGTAGCTTCGCTTTATACATACGTAGGCGGTTATAGTGATAGTCAGGGATTGCAGGGAACGGGTAGGGGAGTCTACGACCTGAACACCTTTACCTCCGACGAAGCCATTATCCCCATCCGTGGAGGTGACTGGTATGACGGCGGTTTCTGGCAAGGACTTTACCTGCACGATTGGGGTGTTGAGAATGACGCTATTCAAGCTACATGGGAATATCTCTACAAAGTCGTCATGCTAAGCAACAAATCGCTCGAACGGATAGACAAGTTCGCCGAAACCCATTCCGCTACGGAACTGCCGGCATACCGTGCCGAAGTACGTGCCATGCGGGCTATGTATTATTATTATCTGATGGATTTGTTCGGACGCATCCCGTGGTTCAATCCTCTTCAGTGGCAATGAAAGAGGTTGTCCAGAGTGAACGGAAAACGGTTTTTGAGTTTGTATTCAAGGAATTGCAAGAGGCGGCTCCTTCGTTGAGCGATGCACATAGCAACCAGTCCGGTCCCTTATTATGGCCGTATCACCCGTCCCGTGGCCACTTTCCTATTGGCTAAACTGGCTCTGAATTCCGAAGTCTATACGGACAATGATTGGACAGACGGACAACGTCCGGACGGAAAAAACATAAAGTTTGCAGTGAACGGCAGCGAACTCAATGCGTGGGAAACAGTCATCTACTACTGTGACCAGCTGAAGACGCTGGGCTACAAAATTGGAACCAAAATACGAAACCAATTTCTCCATTTTTAACGAATCATCCGATAGAGAATGTTTTTACCATCCCGATGAACAAAACCTTGTACACCAATCAAATGCAATATCTATTCCGTTCCCGCCACTACAATCATGCCAAGGCGTACGGACTAAGCGGTGAGAACGGTCCCAGCGCAACTATTGAAGCTCTCGAAGCCTTCGGTTATGAAACAGCCGAACAAGATCCCCGTTTTGATATTTGCTATTTTGCGGGAATGGTGCACGACCTGAAAGGAAACATCATCAAGCTGGATAATGGAACCGTATTGGAATATCTGCCCTGGAAAGTAGCTCTGGATATCACAGACACCCCGCACGAACAAACCGCAGGAGCCCGCATGAAAAAGTATGAAGTCGACCCCACTGCCACAAAAAGACGGTAAGTTGATGGAGAATGACATTGTACTGTTCCGCTACGCGGATGCTCTGTTGATGAAGAGTGAAGCGAAAGTCCGGAACGGAGCTAACGGAGATGAAGAACTCAATGAAGTTCGTAGCCGTGTCAACGCTTCCCTCGTCACTGCCACTTTAGAGAATATCCTTGCCGAACGTCAACTGGAACTGGCTTGGGAAGGTTGGAGACGTCAGGACTTAGTTCGCTTCGGGAAGTTTACAAGAGCTTACAGTAGCCGTCCGCAACTGCCGGATGAGGCAAGTGGATATACAACTGTATTCCCTATACCGGAGAAAATACGGGTGATGAATACAGAAGTTGAAGATAGTAGTAATCAAAATAAAAAATCCCGATTTTCATCCGAGAATCGGTTTTAATTTGTTGCAGCACTTGTATAGATAATAGCTAATGCAGAAATCCATATTATATGTAGTGTGGTTATTCGAATAACTCAATTAAATCGAAAATCAAATCGAAATCATATTTTTCAAATTCACTCCCGTTGATTATCATAGCAATTTGGTGAAGTCCGAGATGGAGCTTTCTCGTTGTAACCACACGGAAAGAGTGCTTTCGGGTGATTCGTGTGGTAGAATTCCCGGCATATTCTTTTTCGCTGATTTTATGAACTTTCTTCGTCAGCGTTCCATTTGCTTTTGGTAATAAATACCATATTCAAGCCGTATTTTGATTGTCTTATTGCTATGATTCAACAAGTTTAAAAACCAAACTCCAACGAATCCCCGACTTTCACCTTCAGGGCTTGAAATTTGGAAATCCTCCACACTAATATTATTTCTGATAGAATCAAAGCCAAACAACTCCATCACCTCTGGATTGCCTTGCTTTAAGAGCGTCCGGCAGCCGTGTTTAATAATCCAATCCACCTCTTTCGATTCTCCCTTCCATTTCTTCACTAAATCAATGACGATTTCGGGATTATCTTTCGCGATATCATTCAAATTATTGGCAACGCTCAACCGCACAAATCTTGCCGGATCATTTTTTAGATTCTCCAGAATAGGAATGATAGGCGCAGGATCTTCCTTCAGGTTCGGCAACGCCATCGCCCAGGGCAGACGCGGACGGCAACCTTCTGACGAAAGCCGCCTGACTCCCCAATGTTCGTGTTTCGACCAAACCAACATCTGCTTCATCATTTGATCCGGATATTTTATTATAAAAGGATGAGTCACAAATTCGCAACTTGTGAACTGCGTGATTTTCTCTATCGCCTTGACAGAAGTTTCGTAATCGTCCAGCCCATATTGTTCGACATAATTATCCAGAATTCCCCCATACCCAAAGTCAAACCAAACTTCGTGTCGTCTATCACCGAGAAATCAGGTCGTGTCTTTTTTATATGATCCAACAATTCAAGTATCTTAGCGATCGCCTCTTTGTAATCTGCCGGCAAAAACTTTTTCAGAATGCTAGTGATATGTATCCAGCGCTGTTTTAGTTCCCTGCCTTCCCATTCATCATCCATTATTTGAGAAACAAAACCGTGAGCATCAAAATCATCGATAACAAGTCTCAAATCTTTCGTAAACAGATCGAAAAATTGCTTGTTGTACATATTCTTAAAAGGTTCTGCCATACTTGAAGTGCTATATTTAGTATCTATTTATTTGCTACACAAATATATGTCTTTTTTTTAAAAGGACAAGCCCTAAAACAGAAGTGAGCCACAAAAAAAGATTGCAGCCCACTTATTCCTTATATATATATGATAGCAAAAAGATTAGTCGAAGAAACTCTTGAACTTTTTGAAAATCTTCTCTTTTACCGACGTGCTCGGCTTGAAGTTGTCCGAAGCCTCCATCTTTTCCAGCGTGCTCTTTTCCTCCTTATTGAGAGCTTCCGGCACATAGATACTGATATTGACGAGTAAATCTCCCGTACCGTACCCGTTCACATTCGGCAACCCCTTGCCGCGCAAGCGAAGCACCTTACCCGGTTGAGTACCCGAATCAATCTTTACTTTCACTTTGCCGTCGATAGTCGGAATTTCCACGGCTCCGCCCAGTGCAGCCGTCGGGAAACTAAGCAACAGATTATAAATCAAATCATTTTCGTCGCGAATCAAGTCCTGATGCGGTTCTTCCTCAACGAGGATCAATAAGTCGCCTGCCACACCGTTGTGCTTGCCGGCACCCGTGCCATGACACTGGTCGCACGGCACATATTTTTTGAGTTTAAACTTCTTTTCTACTCCGGTAGAGATTTCCTTTAATGTCAGCTTCACTTTCACACGAAGGTCACTGCCGCGATACCGGCGTTGCTGTGAACCGCCACCGCCAAATCCGCTGAATCCTCCGAAGCCTCCCCCGAAACCGCCGCCGCGGCCACCGAAGATGTCGCCAAACATAGAGAAAATGTCATCCATCGACATCCCTCGCCACCGAAACCACCGAACGGACCGCCATTGCCTGCCGCACCGCTCACTCCCGCATGACCGAACTGATCGTAACGCGAACGCTTTTCCGGGTTACTCAACACGTCATAAGCCTCGGCCGCCTCCTTAAATTTCTCTTCCGCCTCCTTATCCCCCGGATTCTTGTCAGGGTGATACTGGATTGCTTTCTTACGGTACGCTTTCTTAATCTCCTCTACTGTGGCTGTCTTCGTCACCTCCAATATTTCGTAATAGTCTCTTTTTTCTGCCATGCCCATTTATTGATTTCTTTGAAAAAATTATCTGATTTATGATTTTCTGCAGACCAATAGGCCATAAATCATAATTCATAACTCCTCATTCTCCTACTCACTTTAGCGTGGCGGAGCACTTTGTCGTTCAGTGTATATCCCGTTTGCACACAATCCAGAATCTTACCTTTCTGTGCTTCCGACGGTGCGGGGATTACCGCGATGGCTTCATGGTAATCAGTGTCCAGCGGTTGGTCTTTCGTTTCGATGACTTTCACACCATTTTGTGCCAGAACAGCCATAAATTTATTGTAAATCAGTTCCACCCCTTCTTTTACGGCATTGACATCTGTTGCCGTTTCCATCGTCTTGATGAATACTACCGGAAGAATACTGCTAAGGCTCTTTTCGCCACCGTTCAGAATCAGTTCGCCCTTCTCCTTCATGGTGCGTTTCCGGTAGTTGTCAAATTCGGCAGACAAGCGCAGGTATTTATCCTTCTGCTCTTCAATCTCCTCTTGGGCCTTTTCCAGTTTCCTTTTCCAACTCTTCTTCATGAGTCAGCGGGAGCGGCCCTCTGCTTGTTCGTTTTGCGGTTGGTCTTCCGCAGGATTGTGAGTTTCCTCACATTCAGTTCTTCTTCCTTCACTTTTTTTTCTTTCGGATCCATCTTGGTATTTACTATTTTACTATTTACTATTTAACACACACGTTATCTTACTTGGTAAGATACCGCCAATAAACATACCGGGCTGACCGGATGTCACAGATTTCGTCTGCAAAAACTTTGCCAAGTTGGCCGTTTTGCCAAAAAACGCAGCAAAGGTAACACTTTTATGTCAGATTGGCACATATCAGATAGCTCATAATTCATTTTAAATGTCTACCTTTGCACGCTCAAATAGTTAATACTAAAATAGTAACTAACGGAATAGTAAAATAGTAGCTAGTCAAAATAGTAAAATAGTAACTAGTAAAATAGTAAATAAAGAAGATGATTACAGTTTTCAAACGTATCGGTTCAGTTTGGTAAAAGAGTGTTGTTTAATGACGTAAACTTGAAGTTTACGAGTGGTATTGTTATGGGTATTATCGGTGCGAACGGTGCGGGAAAATCTACGTTTCTTCGTACGATTTACGGAGATCTGGACCCGACAACAGGTACGATTGCGCTCGGACCGGGCGAACGTCTTGTCGGTGTTGAGTCAGGACCACTTTAAGTGGGACTCTTATACCGTTATGGATACTGTGATGATGGGGCACACCGTGTTGTGGGACATTATGAAGCAACGCGAAGAATTGTATGCCAAAGAAGATTTCACAGACGAAGACGGACTGAAAGTATCCGAATTGGAAGAAAAATTTGCCGAGTTGGACGGATGGAATGCGGAAAGCGACGCAGCCATGCTGTTGAGCGGACTGGGCGTGAAAGAAGATAAGCATTACGTATTGATGGGTGAACTTAGGGGGTAAGGAAAAGGTGCGTGTGATGCTTGCGCAAGCATTGTACGGCAACCCCGGACAACCTCTTGCTCGACGAACCTACCAATGACTTGGATATGGAAACAGTGACCTGGCTGGAAGAATACCTTGCCAACTTCGAGCATACCGTATTGGTGGTAAGCCACGACCGTCACTTCCTCGACTCTGTATGTACACATACGGTAGACATCGACTACGGAAAAATCAATATGTTTGCCGGTAACTATAGTTTCTGGTACGAATCCAGCCAATTGGCTCTCCGTCAGCAACAGAACCAGAAGGCGAAGGCTGAAGAGAAGAAGAAAGAGTTGGAAGAGTTTATCCGCCGTTTCAGCGCCAACGTAGCGAAGAGCAAGCAGACCACGAGCCGTAAGAAGATGTTGGAAAAACTGAATGTAGAAGAAATCAAACCTTCTTCACGTAAGTATCCGGGCATTATCTTTACTCCCGAACGCGAGCCGGGCAACCAGATTCTGGAAGTTTCCGGATTGAGCAAGAAGACGGAAGAAGGCGTAGTGCTTTTCAACGACGTGAACTTCAACGTAGAGAAAGTGACAAAGTGGTATTCCTGTCACGCAATCCGCGCGCGATGACTGCGTTCTTCGAAATTATCAACGGAAACATGAAGCCCGATGCAGGTACCTTCAACTGGGGGGTAACCATCACCACTGCTTACCTGCCGCTGGATAACACTGATTTCTTCAATTCCGATCTCAACCTGGTAGACTGGTTGAGGCCAGTTTGGAGAAGGCAACGAGGTATATATGAAAGGCTTCCTCGGCCGTATGCTTTTCTCCGGCGAAGAGGTACTGAAGAAAGTAAGCGTACTCTCCGGAGGTGAGAAGATGCGTTGTATGATTGCCCGTATGCAGCTGCGCAATGCGAACTGTCTGATTCTGGACACTCCGACCAACCATCTGGACTTGGAATCTATTCAGGCTTTCAACAACAACCTGAAGACGTACAAAGGAAATATCCTCTTCTCGTCTCATGACCACGAATTTATTCCAGACGGTTGCCAACCGCATCATCGAACTGACACCGAACGGTATCATCGACAAGATGATGGAATATGACGAATATATCACTTCCGACCATATTAAGGAATTGCGGGCGAAGATGTACGGGGATCAGTAATTCCCCGTCTTGGATGTCGTAGCCATCGTATAAAACTTAGGCGCGAATTACACGGATAACACGTTTCTGATTTTAAAGAAATCGTGCAATTCGTGTAATCCAGCGCCTGATTTTTATAGATAAGGATTCCATTCACCTGTTCTGATGAGATTATTTATTTAGCCCAATATCAGATGTGGAGGTGAGTGCATACCTAAATCGGTGTTTGTGATGTGACAAAGTACTTTATGATACCTCTTCCATCAGCGCCAGTTCCCAACTGCGCCACACGATCGTAGTCAATTTCAGTCCTCCTTTCTCACGAGCTTCCGCTACACATTCATCCTTGCTATAGCGAATCAACTGTTCCCGCGCATCATCGGCAAGCGCGCGTATCTCTTTCTCCGACGCTCCTGCTTTCGCATACTTCACCTCCAATAGATACGTGTACGGTGGAGATACGGGTGCCGCCGGACTGGGCTTAAAGAAGAAATCGGCAAAACCCTTATTCATCTCATATTCCGGATATAGTTGATAATAGCGGAACATACTTAGATAGGCGAGGAGGAATCGCTTTGATATGAGCTTCCCTTCTATGTACTCCCTTATCCGGCTCTGCTCCCGAATGGCCTCTGCCAGAAATTCGAACATCGGTTTCCAGTCTCCTTTGAAGGACATATTCTCAAACAGAGTGCGCAAGCGGTTCACGTCGAGCTTGAAGATGTCCATATCCACCCCTTTGATAGAAAGCAGTCCGAAATAGAACAGCAGAGATTTGAAGTTGCCCACGTCTGTCATTTCCAGTGCGGAGAAATGGGTGACTATCTCAGTCACTATCTCGCCTTGCTCCGCAATCTCCTTGATGACGGAGAAATTTTCTCCCAGTCCATGGTCGAGACGGACAAGGTAGGCAAGCTTGTTAAAGTCCGTGCGGATATTGGGATCTACAATCTCTTTAGGTTTGGCTCCGTGCAATATCAATGACTTCATACAGTAGAGCACCATGTCCGAGTTGAACATACAATCCGTTAATTTATTTTCACTGAAGCAATAATTGTCATAGTTAGACTTCATCATTGTCACCGCATCGTCTACCGACATCGGGAGAGCGCCTTGTTCCTTGTAATACGTCAGCATCTCGCGCAATTCCTTCTCGCTGAAACCTACAAGGTCGTTAAACCATGGGTCGGTGGTGATATTCGTTCCGATGTTGAATCCGCTTGTCGTCGTCCATCGTCACCGGGCTTACTCCTGTGATGAACAAACGGTTGACGGCAGAACCCATTCCTGTCGTGGCGGCTTTGATTACATTGAAAAACCTGCGGATATATCCTTCGCCATGCGTCGCTTTTCGATATAAGTCCGTGCCGTAAGTAGAAAGAATGGTATTCGTGAAATTATCGTATTCATCAATCAGGAGATAGATTTTTGAGGTCTCCCTTACGGGTAGCATAGGTATTGATTGAGGACAAAACCGGGGATCTGCTTGTGTTTTTCATCAGCACATTTCCAAATGTCTTTTCCCAACAGATGCTCGTATCTATAAAGCAAAATCAGACAGCTTCCCGCAACAATGCAACCGGAAAGATTCCTCCACCTCATTGATATTCGAGCTCACCTCCGAGAAATTGAATCTCATGATGAGAAACTGGTTATGTATCGGCGTAGGATGCTGCCCCGATATACAGATTGCCGAACAATTCGTCGAACTGGTCGGCATACCGAACGTCATAATAAGCCTCCAGCATTGCCAGCGTCAGACTTTTCCCGAAGCGCCGGGGACGGATCAGGAACAGATAAGACGGTTGCATCTCTATCTTTTCGATAAACATCGTCTTATCCACATAATAATAGTTTTTCCTTTTTGGATGCGACCGAAATCCGTCAATCCGTATGGTATTTGCTTCATCATATTGTGATTCCTATCTTTATTCATCATTCATATCGAAGCAAATATACGGAAAAACGGATGAAAGTGACACGTTTAATGCCACTAATTTATCCGTTTATCCGCTATTTTGTGCAAAAACGACTATCCGGAGGAAAACTGCCATTTCGTGGGAAAACTGCTATCTGAAAATCCGCGGAAAAACTACAACTCCAACCCCGTCTGCACCGGAAGCTGCGGGCGTATTGAATTTTCTTTGCGCTCTTCGGCCGAATACTCCACCACCCAATATTCCGTGATGTTGTTGGAGGTCTTCGTGAGTGGAAATGATTGCTTTCCAATACCGTGACCAGCATTTGTTTCGTCTGTGTATTGGCCTGTGTGCGCCCGTTCATGCTCAATACCGACAGCAGGTAGGAGGCAGGATACCATTGCGCCTGAATATCATTCTGTCTGGCTGCCCGGAAATAGAAGAAAAGATTCTCCTCTACCGGATCTTTTTGGCGGAACGCCTCATTGCGGTTGTTGAGAAACGTAATCTCCTGGTTCTCATACCAATACTGAAATCCCTGCCGGTAGAGTGCGTATGCCTGTGCGTATATCCCCTCATGATTGACAGGCGTGTGATAGTCTATGTTCAGAAGAGTACTGAACAGGATACGCCTGTTTTCGTTGACATCCGGCATACAGTGCGGATTGTTGGTACTGGCAATGAATGATGCGCGGCGGATATACGTATAGTTCTGGATGTCGTAGACCTTACGTTCGTTTCACCACGTCTTGGGTGATAAGACTTTTCAGGTTCTGCATACGCTCGGGGAGAGCGTATCAAATTCATCCAGTTGATGAGCAGGCAAGACGACAGTTGCAGCAAATGGTTATTGTTCTCGGGAATAATCATGCCATTACGATAATAATCCTTCAGCTCCGGCGGGAGGAGATGGCGGACAAAAGTACTCTTGCCTTTTCCCTGTGCGCCGTGGAATAGCATCAATTGGTGGTTTTGCACGTTGTCGTCGATGGCGCACGCTACCATTCCCACCAGCCAGCGTCGGAAACTGTCTTCGAAAAAAGCTTGGTCTGCCGCTTGTACAGTTTTCGTCATTGTCCGATGAAGTCCGTTTTCCCGTTCCATGCCTTGCGGGAGGTGAAATAATGGACAAACGGGTTGAACGGCTTTGCGTAGTCCGAGTCTACAACAGCTTTCAAATCAGCTTGCGTACAGCAAATCTTATTTATATGTGCGTTGATATAGAATGTATTAATATCCTTTGTACGAACTGCGTTGAAAGGCGGCAACTCTGTTTCGGGCAGGCGGGCATTATCTTCCGAGCTTCACCACGTTTCTCCTGATTTCGTAGTGTTCGTCCATAAATTTGATGACTTGGCATATTCTCGGTTCTTTCTCTTTTTCTTCCGCCTGATCGGTCTTTGAGGTGTATTGGTAAGCATTGTGCAAGGGCAGTTCGAGGTCGAAGTCGGGTAGGTCGCCGAAATGACTGTGTGCCAGACTGACGGCTTCCTCTTCCGTGATATGGCGATGGTAACACTGATTGCCGAGACAATAGAAGAAATTGTCCCGGTTGCCTGTCTCGAGACGTTCTTTGCGTTTGGTGTACTCCAGCGCCTTGCGGAAGTCGAGTTGCACTTGCAGGTCGATGGGCGACGCATTCTCCTGCACGGGGAGGAGCGGGGATCGTTTTCCCGGATTTTTGCGCTTCTTGTTTTTACATTCTTCTTCAGTGGGCAGTGTCACTTTTACGGTCAGCGGCTTCACGTTTTCCAGTCGTTCGGTAGAGAGGAAGGCGTCCGGATCGTGCGACACGAAGAATCCGCGTCCCGGGTCACTTCCGCTGGTGTCTACTTTGGTATTGAGCAGCTTTTCATATTGGCTGCTTGCCAGGGCGTACATGCGGTGGTGATAGCGTTCGAGGGGGTGAAGTCTACGGTTCCCAATGCGTTCAGTTCGGTGCGTAAGGCTTCCGCCTCATTGCCGGTAAGATAGACAAAGATCTTCAGCCCGTGCATCCGGGGGCTGACGAAGCTGCCTAACGTGTCGGGGCAATCGTTCACCAGTTGGCGGAATTCCGGGATCTTTTCTGCCGGCATATCGTCACAGTCGAGCGTGATGATGTCCTGATACGTGTCCAGACTGTAAGCCAGCCTTTCCTTGGCGTAAGTAGCCGTGATGGTGCAGTAGGGCAGTTGCTTCTTCATGTGGTCTGCTTTCACCGTGTCTCCTGCATCCATTGCTTCCCGGAGTCTCCGGATTCTGTCGCGATAGACATCCCCCCGGATAAATTCGAACATTTGCCGGATACTGATACTTCCTGATACGAGTGATAATCCCCTGTATGTCGTTATTGAGATATTTTCCATTTTAATTATTGATGTGAATTGTAAGTTGTGTCAATATTAACACACTGCAAAGGACGGCTTTTCTTGTAGAATAAAAAAAACTGCTTTTTGTACTCAAAAGCAGTTTTTTAACAGTCGGTTCTTTAATGCTAATCGTCAAAAAGCGTTCTTTTCAGTCTTTGTATCTCATAATCAATCTCTTCCACGCTTAATGATTCGTCCGAATCGTTTGATTTCTTGAAATCAACAGCCAGATACA
>VOFI01003802.1_pt1 | contig 18092 bp, 28 predicted proteins | sample 5384131 | NCBI WGS metagenome assembly VOFI01 (sample SAMN12384728, study PRJNA508395) | human gut metagenome | isolation source: healthy gut H | host: Homo sapiens
TTTTGCGTCAGCAAGTTTTTCATCTGCCTCTTTTTTTCCCATCGTCCAGCTTCTTCTGGGCATCATTGATTTCCTCCCCTGTGCATCTGCCTTCACAGCTGCAAGGCGGATCTGACAGCGATCATCTGCTATGTTTTCAACACGACCTTTGATTTTGGCGATCAGATTCTCATAACCGTCTGTATAACTTGTAAGGCCCCTTTTGCACCATGAACGGTCACATAAATCTGCGTATAAATTTCCTGGTCAAAATCTTCCGGGAGCACATATCCAAATCCATTGACTTCACCAGTTCCAAGGGTGGTATTTCCTCTATTAAAGGAAATATAAAGAGGACTTCTTCCAGTTCCCACTACCGTATATTCTGTGGTCACAAGAAGGGGGAATCTCCATCTTCACGCAAAGCCACCTTATCTCCTACCTTATATTCATTGGTAGAAGCAAATGTGCTATCCAGAAAAATCTCTCAACTTTTTTCCGGAAGGCGTCCCTCCTGCATCCAGTTTATTCACTGTGTCATTTATGGATTCAATGTGAAGAACCTTCTGCTTCTGGCCTTCCCCGCACATCACATCGGTAGACCAGGCACCTTCTGCGGACTCGATGCCATCTATACTTTCTATGGAAGAAACATCATCAGATGTCAGGCCCATTGTGCCCACAACCTTGATATCCATCAGGCTGCTTTCGTCATAATAGGCATCTCCGGAATAGCGCATATCCGGCGAGGAAGCCTGAATACCGGAAAAAAGAAGGCCACCCGAGAGCCACGATCAGAAGAATGGAGATAAACCTGATTTGCTTTTCCGGATCTCCATCCAGAATTCTTTTTTTCTTAATGCTTTCATCTCTCACCTACCACTCAATTTCTTCTACCGGGGTTGGGTGGGCATTCAAAGTCATCTGTGCCACCTTGCCGTTTTTTATTTTAATCACGCGATCTGCCATAGGCGTCAATGCAGAGTTATGAGTGATAACCACTACTGTCATCCCCTTTTGGCGGCACATATCCTGTAAAAGCTTGAGAATTGCCTTACCAGTCTGGTAATCCAGCGCACCTGTAGGCTCATCACAAAGGAGCATCTTCGATTCTTGGCAAGAGCTCTTGCAATGGAAACTCTCTGCTGTTCACCGCCTGATAACTGGGCAGGAAAATTTCCAAGTCTGTCTTTCAGGCCCACCTCTTCCAAAAACAGTTTTCGGATCCATGGGGTTCTTACAGATCTGTCCTGCCAGTTCTACGTTTTCCAAGGCTGTCAGATTGGGAACCAGATTATAAAACTGAAAAACAAATCAATATCATCCCTGCGGTAGCTGGTGAGCTGGCGGTTATTGTATTTCGCTATATTCCTTCCATCTACCCAGATCTGACCGCTGGTGGCAGTATCCATTCCTCCCAGAATATTCAGAACCGTAGTCTTACCAGCGCCACTGGGACCTACGATCACGGCAAACTCGCCTTTTTGCTATGTTAAAGCTGATCTCATCTACTGCGATTATTTTTACTTTTTTGTTCCATAAATCTTGGAAACCTTTTCAAGGTGAATATAGTTTTCTGTGGTATCCTGCAATTTATCACACTCCTGTTTTTCAAATATGTTTTAATTTTAGTATAGCATTGCAGGTTTTTTTGTTCAATCAGAGAAAGTATGAAATTTCTATAAAGATAACTATACGTTACTGGTCACGGAGTAAACAGTAACAACTATACCAATCGCGTAGGATATGAATTCAAGTGTGCAGTTATAAAAATTATAGTTATTTCAAAAACAGCCTCTGACTTTTCCCAGTAAAAAAAAGTCAGAGGCTGTTTTTCTTCCTGCTCATCAATTGCAGAATATATAATTACAATCCGCATATCCGTATTTCATAAGGCGTGGAGAATATACATACCAGTATTTATCCGAACTGGAATCAATTACTACCACAGTATCACCGGTATTCAGTTCACCAATCTCATTTGCCGCATCATATCCCATAGCGGATCGAAGAGCCAGATAGCCGGTAGGCACTTTTACATACAAGGTAGCATATGCATTTCCACCCACCAGATAATCTTTGTTTACAAATCCATTGGTATCATATTTCGGGGAATACACATACCAGTACTGGGAATCACTTGTATCCAGAAGCTGTACGGTATCACCGGAATATAATTCCCCGATTTCATTGGAAGCATCATATGCCTTCATATTGCGAAGTGCCAGATAGCCCTTGGCAACACTGACCGTTCTTATTTCGCCAAAATAGCTGGAATCTGTATCCAGTCCTCTTCTCTGTACAGGTACTCCTGGTTCACATATCCATAGCCGTCCAGTTTCGGGGAATACACATACCAGTACTGAGAATTGCTGCTGTCGGAAACCCAGACGGTATCTCCTGAATAGAGCTCACCGATTTCATTAGATGCATCATATTCCGGTGCATTGCGAAGAGCCAGTTATCCGGTGGAAACGCTTACGGTCCACATTGTATCATAGGAAGATACGGAAGATGTCACAGAATCCAGATAATCATTATTCACATATCCGAAATCGTCATACTTAGGAGAGTATACATACCAGTAACCAGTGGCGCCAGTATAATCCAGTACCTCCACCAGATCACCACTGTAAAAGTTCTCCGATCTCATTACCGCTATTATAGGATGTATCTGTCCGCAGAGCCAGATATCCAGTAACAACATTCACACGGTAAGTATTACAGGAAGCCTCTGCCTCCTGCGTAGTTCGGGAACTGAAAATGCAAGGGCTGCAGCTGCAAGAACAGGTATGCAAATCTTCTTCATTTTCGTCATAGAAAAATCCCCTTCATATAGTCGTTGCTGTCCACCCCATGACCAGCAACATACAATTTTCTGAAAAAACACTTTTTTCATGTATTTATATATGAAAATTATAACGGATTAACCATGGCTTTTCAACTCCGTTTTTCTTATTATACACCACCTGACTCTGTTTTTTGTAATGCTTCACGCAGCATAAAACTGTCCTCTACAGCTTCTTTCATATTGGTAGCGTCTGCATAATTATTATTCAGGATTAGCTTATCTAAACCATAGCAGGTCTGCCCTTTAATGTAATGATCAAATTCCAGTTTAAAAGCTATACCGATCTGTATCGGGGTCACTTGCAATAGACGAAAGACTAGTACATCGCTTCGTAAATAACTATACCAATCACGTAGGATGTGGATTCGAGTGTGCAGGTATAAAAGCCTCGGCGTAGCGGGCTACGCCGAGGCTTTTTATACCTGTGCAATCGAATTCACAGACAAAGTGAGTGGTATAGTTATTTCGAAAACGATGTACTAGTATTTCCCTTAGAGCGTATAAAAAGCGCTTATCAGAATTATTTTTCAGACAACCGTAGCTGCCTGTCTTATCTTTTCCATTGAAATATTTCTTTGAAAATTCCTCCGCCGGACAGGGTCTGGAATAATAGTATCCCTGAAGCAATTCCGGCTTATAAGTCTGGACAACGGAAAGGATTTCCTTATTCTCCACCCCTTCCACACAAACCTTTATTCTGGTCTGCTTACTCAGATTCATAATATATTCCAGAATCGCCTGATCCATCTCATCATCCTGAATGGAACGGACAAAAGTATGATCGATCTTGATCCACTGTGGTTTCAGCTTGCGAAGCAATGCAATGGAAGAGTACTCCCGTGCCGAAATCATCCAGTGCCATATTGATCCCCATATTTTTAAAATATTCAAAATCATCCCGAAGGCCATTGGGATCCGATACCTTACAGCTCTCTGTAAGCTCCAGGATCAGCTGCTTCTCCGGTGTGCCAGATTCTTCCACGATCCGTGTCACCATTTCCCTGAAGCCTTCCTGAAGTATCTGGATATAAGAAACATTCACGGAAATTACAAAATCAGGATTCTCCATGCGCCACAAGGCCGCCTGGGCAAGTGCCTCATTCAAAAGCCACTCTCCCACCTGTCTGATGGTTCCGTCTTCCTCCAGGATCGGAATAAATTCCATTGGGGAAACCAGGGTTCCATCCGGCAGATAAAAAACGCATCAGAGTCTCAGCACCATAAACATCCTGAGTCTCTCCGTTCACCAGAGGCTGATATACCAGTGCAAAACCCTCTGCAATTATTGGCAACAGACTCACGGAGAACTTCCTGCAGTCGGAATTTCTCCACCGTTTTTCTGTGCATTTGTCCGGAAAACTGCGCAATGCTGCCACGTCCCACTTTCTTTGCCTGCTCAAGGGCGTATTCCACATTTGCATGCAAAGTCTCGAAATCCTCTGCATCCTGTGGAAAAAAGGCCACTCCGCAGGAAATTGTCAACTGGATCTCCAGATTCATCTCCCTGGGGACTTCCTCCCGAAAATCTCTGCACTTCCCGGTAAATCCGGTCAAGCGCACTCTCGGATTTCTCCGTGGTAATACAATAGAATTTACCTCCTGGTCCTCGATAAGAAATAACGCCCTCCATACTCTGACATTTCTGTCCCAGACGCTGCAGCACCTCATCTCCTACCAGATACCCAAGAATATCATTGATTCTCTGAAGTCTGTCCACATCAAAAGAAGAACCGCACCTTCCATTCCATGACTGATAAATGACGGAAGCTGCTTCTTCAGCTCATGAAACGTATATAAACCAGTGGGCTGGTCAAACTTGGCATTCACACCAAGATTCATCATCGTGCCAACAAAAAGGCCAAGGCTTCCATCCGCATTCCGCTCCACAATTCCCTGGCACCTTACCCATACATATTTCCCATATTTATTTAAAGCCCGGTATTCACAATTATGCCGGTTGCTTTTCCCCTCAAAAAATACGACCGATATCCTCCAGAAAAAATATGCTGGTCTGCAGGATGGATATGCTGTACCCATTCCTTCGCCGTATTCTCTATAAATTCTCCCGGCAGATTGAAGTAATCCACACTTGGCTTAGACCATCTGGAAAAATCGCGTTCCAGGTCTGCTATATAAATGTACATATTATCTGAAGTCTGAGACAGAGCATCAAATATATGGCTGTCAAGATTAGAGATATCTATCACACAAAATCACTGCCTTCCCTTTTCCCCTAATACATCAATATTTTACCATACTTTGCACAATTCTGTCTACCGTTTTTGACAATTCTGCACATAAAATGTTAAAAAGTATAAACAGAAGAATAAATAATACAAACATTTTTATGATAATCTGTAACCATTCCGTAGATGCCAGAGCCTGTTTGAAAAAATCATCCCGCAATCCGCACGTCCCACTTTGCGGCATATTTTGCCCGAATTCGTTTGTTGCAGCCCGTAAAAAGGTACTATATTTCCATTTCAGGAGATACAGTACCTTTTACAAAAATGAATTTATTTTTTAATTATTTTACTGCCTCGAATGCTGCGTCCAGAGCCGCGATCAGGTCTTCCACTTTCTCAATACCGATGGAAAGACGGATTGTGTTTGGTTTGATTCCCTGGTCAAGAAGCTCTTCCTCTGTGCACTGGCTGTGTGGTTGTTGCAGGATGGATCACAAGAGATTTTACATCTGCAACGTTTGCAAGCAGTGAGAAGATTGCAAGGTTATCAATAAACTTCTGAGCGGTCTGTGCATCACCCTTGATCTCAAATGTAAAGATGGAACCGCCACCGTTTGGAAGGTATTTCTTATAAAGATAATGGCTTGGCTCACTCTCCAGTGATGGATGATGAACAGCTTCTACCTGTGGATGTTTAGACAGGTAATCTACGATTTTCAGGGCGTTGCTTACGTGACGCTCCACTCTTAAGGAAAGAGTTTCCAGTCCCTGTAAGAACATAAATGCATGGAATGGAGAAAGGGTAGCTCCTGTATCACGAAGGATGATTGCACGAATGTAAGTTACAAATGCTGCCGGAGCGGTTGCCTCTGCAAAGGAAATTCCATGATAGCTTGGGTTCGGCTCAGAAATCCACGGGAATTTGCCGGATGCCTTCCAGTCAAAGTTACCGCTGTCTACGATTACGCCGCCGATTGCAGTTCCATGTCCGCCGATAAATTTGGTGGCGGAATGAACGACGATATCTGCACCATACTCAATCGGGCGAACCAGGTAAGGAGTTGCAAATGTAGAATCAACTACAAGAGGAATGTTATGTTTGTGCGCAATTTTTGCAACTTCTTCAATATCAATCAGGTTGGAGTTCGGGTTTCCAAGGGTTTCAATAAAGATTGCTTTTGTGTTTTCCTGAATTGCCGCTTCGAAGGAGCCTTCTACATCCGGGTCTACAAATGTTGCGGTGATACCGCTGGTCTGCGGAAGAGTATGTGCCAGAAGGTTGTATGTTCCGCCGTAGATGGTCTTGGAAGCTACAATGTGCTCACCTGTTTTTGCAAGTGCCTGGAATGTATAATTGATAGCTGCTGCACCGGAAGCAACTGCAAGTGCTGCAACTCCACCTTCAAGAGCAGCAATTCTCTGCTCGAAAACATCCTCTGTAGGGTTGGTAAGTCTTCCATAAATATTTCCGGCATCGCGAAGTCCGAAACGGTCAGCTGCATGCTGTGAGTTATGGAACACATAAGATGTGGAAGCGTAGATTGGAACAGCTCTTGCATCTGTTACTGGATCTGCTTTCTCCTGTCCAATGTGTAACTGTTTTGTTTCAAATCCCCAGTTTTTAGAATCTCTGATATCTGCCATTTTTTCTTTCCTCCGTATGTTTACTATTTTTCATCATTTTTTGTTAATGTTAGTTTTGTTATTGTTTTTGATGTTTTTCTTTGCTGTTGCTTTGTTTTTGTTGATGAATGCATAGTAACATACTGGGGATTATCTGTCTAATATGTAAAAATAATATCTGGTTATAGGTTCATTCTATAGCCAGGTATTTGGGGAATTTTTTTCTTTGCATATTTCTTTACACTATTCAGAAACGCCTCATGTATCCTGTCATCCTCATCCAGTTCGGATGAAATGCCAGTCCATACTGCTTTTTATACTTTACAGCTACAATGTTTCCATCCACCTCAGCCAGTACTTCTGCGCCTTCCCCACATTTTTTCAATATAAGGGGCACGAATGAATGTCATGGGAACCTGACCGATTCCTTTCATTTCCCTGATGGTGTGAACACTGCCAAGCTGTCTGCCGTAGGCATTTTTTTTACTGTCACAGGCATGGTTCCGAAATACACATGCCCATCATTAGAGAGGTGGTCAGCCAGAAGGATCACCCCTGCACAAGTGGCAAGCACCGGCATTCCAGCCTGGATTTTCTCTTTCAAAGGCTCAAACATTTCCAGCTCCCGAAGGAGTTTTCCCTGTACCGTACTCTCCCCGCCTGGCAAAACCAGTCCGTCAAAGTCTCCATCCAGGTCTTCCTTTTTCCGCAGCTCCATGCACCGGGCACCCAGTTTTTCCAGTTTACTCTTATGTTCTGCAAAAAGCTCCCTGCACAGCAAGGATTCCGATTTTCATCTTATTTGCCCCTCTCTGCCATCAGAAGCTGGATTTCCTGCTCATTGATTCCAACCATAGCTTCACCAAGATCCTCGGAAAGCTCTGCAAGCATTTTGGAATCCTGATAGTTGGTGACCGCTTTTACAATAGCTGCTGCACGCTTCTTCGGATCACCGGTTTGAAAATACCAGAGCCCACAAACACACCTTCTGCGCCAAGCTGCATCATAAGCGCCGCATCAGCAGGAGTAGCCACACCGCCTGCAGCAAAGTTTACAACAGGAAGTCTTCCGCTTTTGTGTACATACTCAACCAGCTCATACGGCACACGCAGGTTCTTTGCTTCTTCAAAAAGCTCATCCTCACGCATGGAAACCACTTTCCCGATTTCGCTGTTCATCATGCGCATGTGGCGCACCGCCTGTACCACATCGCCGGTTCCTGGTTCGCCTTTTGTACGAATCATGGAAGCACCTTCCGCGATTCGCCTTAAAGCTTCCCCTAAATCTTTGGCTCCGCATACAAATGGTACTTTAAACTGACGCTTGTCAATATGGTAAACATCATCTGCCGGGGAAAGCACCTCGCTCTCATCAATATAATCAATCTCAATTGCTTCCAGAATCTGCGCTTCTACAAAATGTCCGAGACGACATTTCGCCATAACCGGAATGGAGACGGCTTCCTGAATGCCCTTGATCATTTTGGGGTCGCTCATCCTGGAAACACCGCCTGCTGCACGAATATCTGCCGGAATCCTCTCCAGCGCCATAACCGCACAGGCACCTGCCTCCTCTGCGATTTTTGCCTGTTCCGGGTGGTAACGTCCATGATCACTCCACCTTTTAACATCTGTGCAAGCTGTTTATTTAATGCATATCTTTCCTGGCTCATTTTGATTTCCTCCTGTATGTATTGTGCAGAAAAATTGTGGGGCACTGTTTTAACAGATTTCCATTTCTTCAACTGCCTTTTATTTGTCTGAAAGCATACAGGAATACTGTACCGTTATAAATATCCAATTTTTATATATTTTAAAAGGACAGTTTGAATATTTTCTCTTAAACTGTCCTGCAGGACTTGTTTTTTTCCAGCAAAACCTTCAGTGCCCGGGCAATTTCTACCTCGTCTTCTGCTATCAGGATACGCATAATTTTCCTCCTTTTTTTCTGAAAAGGAGACGCTTACGCGTCCCCCATTTCTCCCGCCCCTCCTAGAGCCTGATAACAGGTTGCAGGGGCAAATAATATACTATTATTTTTTTCGGTTTCTTTCGCGCCATTATGCCACCGATCCGGCCCGTTTCTTTGGCGGAGAGGCTTTTCCAGCCCCTTCTAAGACTTTATCCAGAATGCCAAGTTCCTGAGCAATTTCATATTTTGTCTGTTCTTCAGGGGTAAGATTTCCGGATTTGTAAGCTTCTACTTCTTTGTCTTTGTTCATATGTCTATGCTCCTTTTTACAGTGTTTGGATGTATATAGGGAGTATGGACAAAATACAATACATTTATTCAAAGTGGATGCAATTTGACATGGCATATTCCACGCGAACCGTCGCAATATTCTGCCAAGCTGACTGTCAACTACAACTAAGCAGCTCGGCCCCCCGCAGCTAAGTTTTCGCAGGCAGTGGATCTTGTGCAATTCTTCTTATGCTTTTCGGAATAATAATCGCTGCAATAATATATGCCCAGATTCCTGCGCCGCCGAAGCAGGTCAGGATCACCCAGGCTAGGCGGACCAGGGTTGGGTCGATATCAAAATACTCGGCAATTCCGCCGCACACCGCACAGCATACAGTTTACGGTTGATTTGTATAAACGCTTATTGCTCATAATTGATTCCTCCGATCTGACATTTCTGTCTCATTTTTATCCATTACATAACTTTACACCAGAGCGTGTCTGAAAAGAGCTTTCTGCAAGATTTAGTTTTCCCCAGTAAACTCCACATCAATCTCGCCCATTCCGCATTCCAGCACCATATCTTTTCTGGCACCTTCATTGGAAATGTTTTTCTCAATGCCAATTCCACTGTACTCAGAATCCTCCAAATTAATCTCACCCATACCACAGGAAAGATCGTAATTATAGTCCTTCTCTTTTTCCAGTTACTACCATGTCAATTTCACCAGCACCGCAGTCCGCATTCAGTTTCTGAACATCAAGCTGATCAATGTCGATGGTTCCGGCGCCAACCTGAAGATCACAATACGCTGCTGTGATATTTCCATAACCGCAAAATTCTCCGGCGCCAACTTCCACCGAAAGCTCCTGTACTTTTTAAATCGCACTCCAGATCAATGGTTTCCCATGTCAACGCCCAAGCTTACCGTATCAAATTCTTTCACTGAAGGAATACTGACTTTTATCTGTTTCTTCTTTTTACATTGCCACTGCGGGTATCTGTAATCGTGATTTTCCCAGAAGTTTCCTTTAACCACCACATCGTTCTTCGTATCATTTGCCACATTTACCGAATCTTGTCACCATCGTATTCCTGGATAAGGAGCTCATCATACTTCAAACTGATTTCCAGATCACTGGCAAAATCCATATCCACAGTATTTCCATCTAAAGCATCCCAATCTATGTCAGAAGAATGATATTGGACGTTTCCCCAATGGATCAAACCAGCCAGCGGATAATCATTATCCTGAAGCAGCTGTCCAGCCTGATCAAACACATTTACGCCTGTTTCCACTGCTGCTACAGAAATTCCACCGATACATAAACCAATTCCTGCCACTGCGAAAGCACCTGCTGCAATCAGCATTCCCTTTGTTCCTTTTTTTCATGCCTGCTCCTCCTTCTTATTCCGATACACGATTTTCTGTAAAAAGTCTGTCACCTTACGAAGAATCCATGGGAAAATCGTGGAGCCCAGCCATCCTGTTAAAATGCAGAACAGAATTCTGATGCAAACAAAAGACAGCCGATTCCCATTACCAGAAGTCCCACAGCTGTATTGGTAACCAAAATTCCAACACCCACACTAATGCAGGCGCAAGCTGCTACGATAAATGCGAACGCCACAACTCCGGATACAAAATTGCCAAAAACGGAAACAAGATCACCACCAGTAAAATACTGAACACGCCACTGGCTGCTGTAATGATAAATGGGGAAAGAAATACCAGGGCAATTAGGATCAGGATAAATCTGCTGTTGCTTCCCTTCTCTTTCGGGCGATATCCCCCCTGTGGATACGATCTGTTTTTCCTGCATGTTTCCCATCTCTTTGGCGAATCTCCGGCATATAAGAAGCCTTGTTTTCCCTCAAGTCCTCATATCCATTCTCTGTATACTGTGCATATTCTTCATTGCTTTCGTCAAGGTCTGCCTTTATTATGGCAGCCACTTTTCCGGGGCTTCAAGCTCTCTGATCACGGAAGCCTCATTCTCAGGACCGGCTTCATCAAAATAACTGTTGTAGTAAGCCAGCGCCTCCTGCTTTTCTGCTTCCGAAATATCAGACAGCAGCCTCTCTAGCTGTTTCATAAACTGCGCTCTGTCCATACCTGTTAATTCTCCTCCCTCATGTGGCCGCTGTCCGCATTTCTGCCAACGTCCTCAAACATACTGCCTATCTTGGTGGAATAATTCTTCCACTCGATCTTGTACAAATTCAGCTGTGCCTGCCCTTTCTCCGTCAGTTTATAATATCTGCGATTTCGTCCGGCATATGCCTGATCGTAAACTTCCAGGCAGTCATCCTTCTGCAGGCGGCGCAGCACTGGATAAAGTGTGGATTCTGAAATATCCAGAACTCCGCGTACATCCTGGGTGATCTTGTATCCGTAAGTACCTTCCGGCTCCTTGGACACAACCGCCAGGACAATAGCGTCCAGAAGTGCAGCTCCTGTGTTAAATACCATCTGATCACTCCAATCATATTATATAATTCATCAATATTATTTAATTAACAATACTATATGATATATAATATAGTTTTGTCAATACCATTTTTGAAAACAAATTTCTATATTTCTATCATTTACACAAAAAAGGCGCAGCCAATGCCACGCCAATATTTCAACATATTTTCTTTCACTTCAAATAACTGATAAATTTCTCCGTCACAGGTGAAAGCCTTTTTTATCCTTCACTACAAACCCAATTTCCCGGAAATAGGCGGTTCCATAGATTGAATTTCCAGGCTTAATATTGCAGCAATTAACCATTCTTTTTTTCTTTTTCAACGCCTTCTATTGCTTTACCTGGCAGGCAATTTATAGATACTTGTGAGTAAATTTTTGCCTGTATTGGTCTCAAATACGCGCTCTCTGGCTGTTTCGACAGCATTCTCAGACATTTCACTTTCATCTGCATTTACAAGGAAATCAGCTTCCAGAAGAATGCGGTAATCCAGTCCGTCTACGTTTGTATAGGTGTGGTGATGGCTGACCAGATAGTTGATTCTCTCTTTCATTTCATCATCAATTTCCACATCCTTAAGGAAATTTTTTACCAGCTCAGGACTTTCTTTTTCCTGGTTGGAGCCGTTTGTATTACCATATTTTACGCGGCATACAGGGCAGGCAATGTCGTGGATCACGGCTGCGATTTCAGAATTTCCTGCTTTCTTTCGGTCAAATTTTCCATCTCGCCAATCATTCTGGCATATGTATATACCTTCAAGAAATGGGCAATATCATGCTTGTTTCCATCGGAATATGCGATCATTTTTGCGATAACATTATTTATGGTTTGCTGTGTTTCTGTCATGTTTTTCCTCCTCGTTTGCATTCAAAAAGCGGCAGAAATCATCTGGATGGGGAGCTTCCAGAGTGATTATTTCATCTGTAAATGGGTGACAAAAAAGTCAACTTCCAGGCATGGAGCGCAGCTCTTTTGAAGCAGTCATTCCTATTATTTATTCTGCCTTCCGTATTCTTTTTTTCTTTTCTGTTACTCATTTTCAAACACGCTCTAGGATTGTACATCGTATCTCCCAGAAGAGGGTGACCTATCCCTGCCATGTGAACCCGGATCTGATGGGTTCGTCCGGTTTCCAACTGAAGCTCAACAAGAGTCACGTTACCGAAATTTTTTATGTTTTTATAATACGTAACTGCATTCCTGCTTCCTGGCAACAGTCCATCTGGAGAAATTGTCATTTTCATGGAATTTTCCGGATCCGGGGCAAGTGGTATAGCAATTTCTTTCCAGAATACAGAATCATTTGCTTCTGATAAATCTCCTTCTGCAAGCGCCAGATATTTCTTCTGCAGCTTTCCTTCTTCCCTCTGCTTCTGCAATCTGGCTGCCGCCACCTGGTTTCTGGCAAAAAGTAAAATCCCGGAGGTCTCTTTATCCAGACGGCCAATGGACCGAATGCGTGTTGTCTCATTTTTTCACGAAAATAGGCTGCGAGCAGGTTAGAAATGCTGTCCTGATAATGGCTTCCGGATGGGTGCGTCACCATACCAGCTGGCTTGTTTACTACAAGTAAATCCTGGTCTTCATAAAGGATCTGAAGTTTCTGGGGTTTTAATCCTTCTTCCAGCTCTTGTCTTTCGAAATCCAATAATTGTTTTTTTTTCCTTGTTCTTACCTGTATCTGGACACACCAGTTGCTTTTGAATCAATCCCTTTCGCTTCCAGACATACCTGAAGCCGATCACCAGGCACTGCTATTTCCGTTACACGGCACTGTTTTCCATTTTAAGGATACCTCCCGGCCTGAACTTTGCCTGACTGATCTGCCTCTTTGTAAGCCCTGCCTCAGCCCGCAAAACCTCTCCTACTTTTCCAGACTCTGTGATCCTTATCTTAAGATATCTTTCCATATCAGCATCCTTGATAGCTCCTGCCATATCTTTGTCAAAATGAAAGCTCCGCTGCTCAAAACACGAAGCTTGTTTTGCTTTATCACATAGTTTATCACAAAATGAAAGCTTATGAAATCCCCTATGATCTTAAAACAGTAAATAATAAGCAAGCCGAAATACACATAGGTATTCGGCTTGCAAAATTTGTCATATATTTTTCAGGAAATTCTTTTTGTCCACGTCCCAGAGCGTGTTTAAAAAGGCTTTCTGCAATCTGCACGCTCTATATCAGTATTCCATCAGCCTTCCTGCCTCATCAATATAGAACACGTCATCCGGTCCTATATAATAGCTGTCGGAACCATCAAAGTACATTACATTTCCTTCCCCATCATACCAGTAATAAGTATCTCCCGGATCACTTTCCTCTACATAATCTTCATCAGGAATGTAGTCTCCGTATCCTTCACCATCGTCAGCTGTCTGGGCTTCGTAGGCGATAGAATCGGACTCACGTAAAAAGCTGCACCTGCATAAAATATTTCCATATCCGGAAATCACAGGACTGAGCATCAGATCGCCATCTCCATCCAAAGTAACATCTGCCACATAGATTCCGCTGTCATTGACCAGTTTCAGGGCAGTTGTGCCAGAAGTGTGGTAAAAGTACCGCTGTCAAAAAAATATCCCCCTGTTCCATCACTATTCAGGCTGTTGTAGATTTCCCAGGTTCCTTCTCCATAAAAGCCGGATATTCATGGCATTTAAATCTCCATACTGGTACCAGCTGTCAAAATAAGAGATAAACATTTCCAGGCTCTCTCCTTCGGCACTTGGGTCATAATCTTCCCCTTGAGTGAGAGTGGTTTCTGTATTTTCAACGCCCTCAATCTCCGTCAGTTCCAGAGAAGAAATGGCAGCCCGGTATTCCTCCTCCATCTCCTCAGCAAAATCCGCTGAAACTCTGTAAGCATAAGCAAAGGTATTGGTATCTGTCTGGAAATACAGCATTTTCCATTTGCAGGTATCTTCGTTTGCTCCGGTGGTAACTCCAGTTCATATGCCGGATAAGTGAATTTCTCTGTATATTCCTGGTTCTGTACTGCTGTGAAATCCTTTATTTCCGATTCACTTACAAAGCCTGCAAACTGTTCCATATATTCCTCCGGGGTACCGGTGAATTCATTGTCATTTAAAGCACTGCAGTTGACGATCACCGTCATACAGTCCTCTGTCATATCGGAATAGAAATACCCTCCTTCCCAACTGGAATTGTTATAAAGGGGCGCAGTCCTGTATAGCGTTTATTTGACATGAGGACATAGCTTTTTTCTTTTCCACACTGTCTTCGTTTTCAGTCTGACCTTCCGAATTCTCTTCTGTCTGATCTGCCTCTGCTCTGGTAAAAACCGCAGGCCCGTCATTTCCCATATGAAGAGAATCCGCGGAGTCCAGATAAAATCCCTCAGCCACATGCCCATGCGATTGTACATGTCATATCTGACATTTCCGTCGTTGTATTCATCCACATATTCCAGATATCCCTGAACATCATCGCCTTCTCCGGTGTGATATACAAACAATCCGTCTGCACTTAAGGTAAGAGTTTCATCAGCCTGTGCATCTTCATTTTTCCATACACCGGAAAGTGCTGCATAGTCAGCTCCATCCTCTACCTGAAGCGTATCCTCGTTTTCTGCCATTACGCTGTAAATACCGGCTGGGGAACAACTGCTGCACATAAAATAAACGCGATGACCGCTGTAACTATTTTTCTCTTCATACCATTTTCCTCCTGTCGAAATATGTTGTACCTTTACTATACGTTTTCTCTGACAAAAATAGTATTAACTTCCAGTTAGCTTTCCCTTCCATCAGCTCCAAAAGATACTTGCGCTTCACCCCGGACATCCCCGGGAATCTGTAATTTGAATAAATCTGATTGATGTACTGCTTCACAGTTCCCCGGATAAAAACAGACTCTGGGCGATTTCTTTTTGTTGCTCATATGCTTCGGCCATAAGCTCCGTAATCTCCAGCTCACGATCTGACAGTACTTTAAAGACCGGCGGATACGCCTCCTCTTTTTAACTGATCGCACCGCATTTCCCATTCTTTCCCCCATTCTGGTGATCCTGAAAAGAAAATTTTCATTGATGCCGAAAAAGCTCCCCTTCAAAAGCTCCTCTATGTATGGATAATTCTCCACAAATGGCATAAGGATTCCATCTGGAAAAGCCTGGGAAAGTGATCCTCTCAAAAGTTCAAGCGCCTGTTCTGTTTTTCCCAGCTTCCAGTTGGCCGCAAGAAGCTGGATCTGCACATGAAGCGCTACCAGATCGTAGTGAAGAGCCTGACACATGGCAGAAGGGATTCGCTTCTTCCGATCACCTTCGAATATTCTTCCTGGGCAAGATAAAACCTGATTCTCGATCATTTCCATCATCGGTCTCCCCAGGTGCCAGAAAATTCACCGTAGAAAGCATGTGCGCTCAAAGGCCGGAATCCGCTCGGGTTTGTCCGGTGACTGCGCCAGTAATAGGCGCAGGTGCTGTCAAAAAATATTGACCCAGTGGTATTATGCCCCTGCAGCAGTTCTTTTCGACGTTTGCTAAACGTGACACCCGCCATTTTATGTCCATACAGATAGGCAACCTTTGGTAGCAGAAAATCGCAGCAAAGTGTGCTTTCCACTCCTGCCCATTTCCTGAATCTGGGCGCCAAGCCGCTTTTCCAATGCTATATGGGCATCAACAAAATTTCCCCGCATCAAAGTGAGCCTCTGCGCTTTCATAATCGTTTCTGCACCCGTGTCGGTCTGACATTTTGTAATAATGAGGCATACTGTTTCATCTTTCCGGCTGCTTTGAGGTTCCGCTTTTCCTGTGAGAGCATCATAGTTGCGATGGGGGAGCTAAACTGGATAGCCTCCGTCACTTGGATGCTGATGGCAGGTCTTGTTATCTTCTTCAGGCACTGCGGTGAAACGACTCATTATAGAAATATATTGTATTATTAAGAAAGTCTGGATCAGATCGCATTTGCCCAGTGAGGATTTTTGCTCTCTCTTCTCAGATAGTTTGGATGTTCTCTGATGGATGCCAGGTTTCTTTCAGTTCAACATTTTGGGAATATTTTCCAGTTAACATGCATCTCGTAAGAACCAGAATTGCAGAGGCGTTGATTCTTTTTAAAGTGAAACCGGACATTCAAAACTTCCAGAACCTCTTCGGTTTAGAGAAGTTAGTAAGATTCCGGCATCTTTTGCTTCACCCGGAGAATAGCTGTTCTGATTTCCGGCTGGATGCTGACAAGGCATGGATATAGGCACCCTTTTGCAGCGCATATCTTTCTTAATGAAAGCCTGTTTGGAATCATCCAGTGTTTCTGAACGTATGAAGCTTGCGCAGTCTTTCATCATATGGTGAAGCGTTGAGTCTGCTCCTGTCATTCGGGCAGGTGACAAAGTATTCTGCCTGGTGGCGTTTTGGAATCTGTTTTGCCGTCTTCTCTTTTTGTAATAGTTCTGCTATCTCTTTCCGTGTTCTCTGAGCTGGGAATTCTTTTCTGTGTTTCTGGCAAAGGATTCAGCATGGAAGCGGAAACATACCCGGTACATGTCGAATGTCCTGGCAATCTCCTGATTTTGAGAAAAGAACACAAATTCAGTAAAGCAGCTGCGAACCATCAGCTGCGCTGGATTTCAGAAGCTGCTCTCGCTGGCTGTCTGTCAGGCTGGTTCCGCAGCGGCGGATATGGGCTAACAGCCTCCCCCAGAGTTTCAGACGCAGATCCTCTATTTCTTTCTGTGAAGTCTTCCTCCAAGCCTTACAATCTAGTGTCACTGATAAAATGATTTCGGCTTGCTACGATCAGATGCACATTTTCCGAAATCCTCCTGCCATTCTGCACGAAGTGGCCGCCCGTTAATCTTTCAACAGATGAAAGTCTCGTCTCTCTTTTTTTTTTTTTTTTTTTTTTTTTTTTTTTTTTTTTTTTTTTTTTTTTTTTTTTTTTTTTTTTTTTTTTTTTTTTTTTTTTTTTTTTTTTTTTTTTTTTTTTTTTTTTTTTTTTTTTTTTTTTTTTTTTTTTTTTTTTTTTTTTTTTTTTTTTTTTTTTTTTTTTTTTTTTTTTTTTTTTTTTTTTTTTTTTTTTTTTTTTTTTTTTTTTTTTTTTTTTTTTTTTTTTTTTTTTTTTTTTTTTTTTTTTTTTTTTTTTTTTTTTTTTTTTTTTTTTTTTTTTTTTTTTTTTTTTTTTTTTTTTTTTTTTTTTTTTTTTTTTTTTTTTTTTTTTTTTTTTTTTTTTTTTTTTTTTTTTTTTTTTTTTTTTTTTTTTTTTTTTTTTTTTTTTTTTTTTTTTTTTTTTTTTTTTTTTTTTTTTTTTTTTTTTTTTTTTTTTTTTTTTTTTTTTTTTTTTTTTTTTTTTTTTTTTTTTTTTTTTTTTTTTTTTTTTTTTTTTTTTTTTTTTTTTTTTTTTTTTTTTTTTTTTTTTTTTTTTTTTTTTTTTTTTTTTTTTTTTTTTTTTTTTTTTTTTTTTTTTTTTTTTTTTTTTTTTTTTTTTTTTTTTTTTTTTTTTTTTTTTTTTTTTTTTTTTTTTTTTTTTTTTTTTTTTTTTTTTTTTTTTTTTTTTTTTTTTTTTTTTTTTTTTTTTTTTTTTTTTTTTTTTTTTTTTTTTTTTTTTTTTTTTTTTTTTTTTTTTTTTTTTTTTTTTTTTTTTTTTTTTTTTTTTTTTTTTTTTTTTTTTTTTTTTTTTTTTTTTTTTTTTTTTTTTTTTTTTTTTTTTTTTTTTTTTTTTTTTTTTTTTTTTTTTTTTTTTTTTTTTTTTTTTTTTTTTTTTTTTTTTTTTTTTTTTTTTTTTTTTTTTTTTTTTTTTTTTTTTTTTTTTTTTTTTTTTTTTTTTTTT
>VOFI01002572.1_pt1 | contig 18056 bp, 34 predicted proteins | sample 5384131 | NCBI WGS metagenome assembly VOFI01 (sample SAMN12384728, study PRJNA508395) | human gut metagenome | isolation source: healthy gut H | host: Homo sapiens
GCTGGTCGTTTTCCGACTCACGCTCGATGAAGTACCGCAGGTGGCGATATCGCCGTCGCTCCAGAACAGCATGCAACGACGGCTCGCCATCGCGCCCCGCACGTCCCGCCTCCTGATAATAGGCCTCCATAGATCCCGGAAGGTTGTGATGAACGACATAGCGGACGTTGGACTTGTTCTATTCCCATGCCGAACGCGTTGGTCGCCACCATGACCGTCGCGTCGTCGTTGATGAACGCGTCTTGTTGCGCACGCGCTCCGCGTCGTCAAGCCCGGCATGATAGCGCGTCGCCTGCACACCCGCGTCAAGCAGGGCCTCATGGACCTTCTCGACGTCCTTGCGCGTCGAGCAGTAGACGATCCCCGCCTCACCGTCATGCGAGAGCGCATGCGCGATGATACGCGCGATCTTGCGTTTCGGCTCGAGACGTTCGACGGAAAAGCTCAGGTTCGGCCGGTCGAACCCGGTGGTCACCACCACGGGGTCGTGCAAGCCAAGCAGCGCCGTCACCTCCTCGCTCACGCGCTGCGTCGCCGTAGCGGTGAGAGCTATCAAAGGCGGGCGCTTCGGAAGGGACGCGACGAACGGACCGACGCCCAGATACGACGGCCTGGAAGTCCTGCCCCATTGAGATACGCAATGGGCTCGTCGACGGCGATCAGCGACAAGGGCGCACGCGCCGCGAAATCGCGAAAGCGCGGGTCGCCGAGACGTTCGGGCGCGACGTACATCACGTCATAGGCGCTGCGTCGAGCGCGCGCTTCATCACCACGCCCTGAGCGCTCCGGGCTCAACGTCGAGTTCAGAAACGACCGCGCACGCCCGCTTCGAGAAGCGAGCGGACCTGATCGCCCATAAGCGACACCAAAGGCGACACGAGGGCAAGCCCGGGCAAGACGATACCGGGATCTGATAGCACATCGACTTGCCCGCGCCGGGTCGGCATGACGCCGAGCGCATCGCGACCCGACAGAACCGCTTCGACGAGGACGCACTGGCCGGGCCTGAAGTCATCGTAACCGAAATGACGCTTGAGGGCGCCGCGTGCTTTGGTCCATGAGGGCGCCGCCCGATGAAGCACGCGGCATCGGCGCGACCCGCTGCGCGATGGCGCGCTCGCAGGCCCGATCCCGCCGACATGACCCGCATCGACGCGCGCCTCCGCGCACGCTCCACCGCGCTGAACAACCATCGCCTCTCCCCTTCGCCGTTAATTTCGAACATGACCCATTATAGATAAGCCCATCGCCGGCGAAGACGATGCGATGAGACCTCTCGCATCGTTCACACAAAGCGGCAAACGTTCGTTTATATATGTTATTTACCATGTAGCATTTCTGTTCGTTCCAGAAAAGTTAGCCTTGGTGACCACGTTCCCGGACGGCCGGTACCCTCTGTCGAAAGCGAAGGAGGAACCCGGTGGGAAAGAGCAAGGACTCCAAGACGGCTCCGAAGGCGAAGAAAGCGCCAAGGATAGAAACGCTAAGGCACCGATAACGCACTGTCCCGGCTGCAAGAAGAGCTGCCCGCTCGTAAAAGCCGAAATGCGGCAAAGGCGAAAAGCTCGCCGCAAAGCTCGGGAGTTCGCTGACGCGCCGCGCCGACGCAACGCGAAAAGCCCTGCGGAGGCGATCTCAGCGCACCTGCGACACCAAGCTGTCGGTTTCCGGGCGATGCGCATCTCCTCGTCAGTCGTCACCACGCATATCTTGATGGGGCTGTCGTCGATGGAGATGATGCGGTTCACGCCGATGGCCCCTCGACCTGGTTTCGATCCCGATCGAGAATCATGCCCATGTGGGCGAGACCGCTGAATATCCGCTCGCGCAGATCAGCCGAGTTCTCGCCGATGCCCGCCGTCATCACCACGGCGTCGGTACGCGTCATGGCGGCGTAATACGATCCGATGGCCTTTTGAACGCGATAGACGTACATGTCGATGGCGAGCTCCGCGCGCTCGTCGCCCGCCTTCGCCGCCGTGAGCGCATCGCGCATATCCCCGCTGCTCCCCGTGATTCCGAGGATGCCGCTTTTGCGGTTCAAGATCGCATCCATCTCATCGAACGTGATCCCCCGCGCGCCGCATGATGTACGTGAGGATGGCGGGATCGATGCTGCCCGAGCGCGTGCCCATCATAAGCTCCCCTCAAGCGGCGTGAATCCCATCGTGGTGTCGATCGACTTGCCGTGGTTCACAGCGGTGATGGATCCACCGTTGCCGAGATGACAGGTGATGAGGCCCAGATCACGTAAAGGACGCCCGAGCAGATTGGCTGCCTGCTGCGCCGCGTATCGATGCGAGGTCCCATGCGCCCTGTAGCGACGAATGGAGTACTTCATCGTAATAACGCATTGGAAGCGGGTACATGGCCTTCGGCGGCATCGTCTGATGGAAGGCGGTGTCGAAAAACGGCCACCTGCGGGGGTGTCGGGGAGCATCTCGCGCAGAAGATCGATGCATGCATCGGCGGCGGGTTGTGAAGCGGCGCGAGCTCTTCGCACTTCGACAGGTTCAAGCGGGCCTCGTCGTCGATAAGGGTCGCGCGCGAAGTATTCGCCGCCCGCCACGATGCGTGGTTGCCGACAGCATCGATTTGACCCAACCCGCTGATCGGCGACCTCGGGGTCATCCACCATGACATCGAGCAGTTTGGCAAGGCATTGCCGCACCTCAAGGCCCGCGACGCTGTAGGCGACCTTGTCGAAATCGGGCGCGAAGGAAACCGGTCATCACCGCGCCGTCGGAGCCCACGCGCTCGGCCAAGCACTTCATTCGCGCGATCTTGCCTTCGGTTTCGATGAGCTGAGCCTTGAGCGAGGAGCTTCCCGCGTTCACCACCAGCACGAGCATGTTATCCGCTTCCTGTAAGCGACGAGCGCAGACGATACCTGGGTGCGTCACCCACGATACCGATTGCGCGCGGGCGCCGCTCGGAGGCAACACCTCGCGAAACGGCGGGAGATTGCGGAACTGCCGTCGATATTTCCCGGCGAGCGCCACCGATTCGCCGCCCTCCATTATCATGAATCGCGAGAAACGACGCCCATGGTTCGTTCGGCGCATGCCCGCCATGGAGAAAGGTGCACTATGGCTTCACCGAGAAACCCGGGAGACACCCTCGTCGAGGCGATCCAAGACGCCATCGACAAGCAGGACTTCTCCGCGCTTCAAACCAACGTCGAGCGATCTTTGTCGGAAGTGGCGGACGCCATCGGCGACATCACGCACCAAGTTCAAAGCCAAGCGCAGCGAACGCAGCAGAGACCGGTTGCGCAAGCGCGCGAAAAGGAACTTGCCGAGCAAAAGAGATCGACCATGAAAAGTCGCTACGGAAGCGCAGCCGGGTCAAACCGCAGCGGGCGTGGCGATGATCGTCGTCGGAACGGGCGCGCTCGGCTTTTTCGGCCTGAGCCTTTTTGGGCACGGCGGTCATCTTCGAGGCGCCGATCGCCTTAGGGCCTGCTTGCGATGATGATGTGCGTCGCCGCAGGCGCGATCATAGCGCTCGGCATCGGCCGTGTCAATGTCTTCGCCAACAGGTTCAAGACATATCGCGACATCATTTCGACCCGCACCTTCTGCTACCTCGAGGAAATCGCGCGGACGCACGCCGCACCGCCGCCGTGCGCAAAAAACGCGAAGCGCATGATCAAGCGCGGTCTGTTCAAGCAGGCGGCGCTTGATGACGGCGAGGAGTTCATCATCATGTCATCGCAGGCTTACGGCGAATACCGCGCGCGCGAACAGGAAAGCGAGCGGAGCGCGACCTTCGCGCGGCGCAAGCGAGCGCGAAGGGAGCGCGAGGCGAAACTCGAGCCCCCGACGCGCGATGTCCTTTCCCGGGAGAGCAGTTCATCGCTCAGATCCGGAAAAGCAACAAGGAGATCGACGACGCGGTCGTCTCGGAGAAGCTCGATCGCATCGAGCACGTAGTCGGAAGCATTCTCGAGCGCGCGTCGCCGAGCACCCCGAAACCGCCCCGCAGCTCGATCGCATGATGGACTACTACCTTCCCACCACCGTCAAGCTTCTCGAAGCGTACCGAACGCTTGACGAGGCGGCCGTCGAAACCACGAGCGTCGCGGATTCGAAGCGCGAGATCGCCTCAACGCTCGACATGCTGCACGAGGCCTCGAGAAGCCTCGACACGCTGTTCCGCGATGTCGCCTGGGATGTCTCAACCGACATCTCGGTGTTGAGAACCATGCCTCGCGCAAGACGGTCTGACGAAAGGCGCGTTCGAGGGCGATCCGTCACCTGAGACGCGATAGGCGCTGATCCAAAGCAAGAAGAGACCATAGGAGGAACCATGTCAGAAAACACCCCTGACGTTCGCAAGCGATCCGACAAGCGTCCCGGCGCCCGAGCTGACGCTCACGCCGAATCTCTCAGAACCGACCGCAGGGGCGCAAACGCTCTCCCAGCCCGTGACGAACCTCTCCGCCGCGATGGATGACGGGGCAGGCGCAAGCGCACTCGACGACAGCATGCTCACCGAGGAGGAGAAGGAATCGGTCGAGGCTTTTTTTCGCGACAAATCGATCTCTCGGACTCGGCGATGTTACTCAGCTACGGCTCGGGCGCCCAGAAGAAGATGGCCGATTTCTCGGAAGCTGCTCGCCAACGTCCGCACGCAGGATCTCGGGGAAGTCGGGGATCTCATCGCCGGCGTGGTAACCGAGCTGCGCGAATTCGATGCAACCGAGGAAAAGGGTCTGTTCGGCTTCTTTAAAAAAAGGGAGCGAACAAAATCGAGAGCCTGCGAAACCGCTACGACAAAGCCGAAGCGAACGTCGACAGGATCGTCAAGACGCTTCAAGATCATCAGATGAAGCTCATGAAGGACGCGGCAACACTCGACAAGATGTACGAGCTCAACCTCACCTACTTCAAAGAGCTCACCATGTACCTGCTCGCGGGCAAACGCCGCCTCGAGGAAGTCCGCGCGACCGATCTCGCCCAGCTCGTCGAACGCGCGCGTCAGACCGGCGCGCCGAGGATGCGCAGGCAGCGCAGGGACATGGAGGCGAAATGCACGCGTTTTCGAGAAAAAGCTCGCTGATCTCGACCTCACGCGCACCATCGCCATGCAGACGGCACCTCAAATCAGACTCGTTCAGGGCAACGAGATGACGATGATCGAGAAGATCCAAACCATCATCATGCACACCATCCCTCTCTGGAAAAGCCAGATGGTTCTAGCGCTCGGCATCGCGAACGCCTCCGAAGCGCTCCGCGCGCAGACCGCCGTCACCGACATGACCAACGAGCTCTTGCGTAAAAACGCCGATATGCTCCAAGCCACCACGGTCGGGGTCGCCCGCGAATCCGAACGCGGCATCGTCGATATCGAAACGCTCAAGCTCACCAACGAATCCCTCATCAAAACCTTCGACGAAGTCATGCAGATCCAAGAGGACGGTCGCCGTAAGCGCGCCGAGGCGGAAGCCGAAATGCGACGCATGGAGGGCGAGCTCAAGCAGAAGATGCTCGAGACGACCCAACGCTAGCCAGCGCCCGGTGAAGAAAGCCCTCCCCCACGACACCGGAGCGGGTCGCGGCGAACACATCAAGACGCGCGCGTGCACACGATGCCGCGCGCGTCGGCTTTTCCAATCGAACGACAGGCGCAGCGTGCCGCCCCCGCGCGTCCGAGAGGCAACCGCTCGCTAACCGGCAGCGTTTTCCGCCGAAGAAGCCGACGATGAAGACGAAGACGACGCGGATGAACTCGACGAAGCCGATGACGAAGCTGACGAAGAGGCCGAAGGAGCCGCAGACGTTGACGTCGTCGAATCGCTCGATGAGGGGGCGGTCGATTCCACCGTCCCCGCTGCGGTGTTCGAGGAGAATGACGAAGCGCCCTCTTGCCCGCTCGACGCCGCGCGCGAGGGCCCCGCCGACCTTCGCACCGTCCGGAACCGCTCGCCTGCGAGGATACACGCTCGATGCTTGCAGGCGACCAAACGGACTCGGGCTTCGTGCCGATGCCCTCCCCGAGGTCAACACGTACACGAGCAGCGCCGACGCGAGCACCGCGGCAACCGAAGACATGATCGCGACCAAAACGACGCGTCTGCGACGCTGCACGCGTAGGCGCTCGACGGCACGGGCGCGGTACAGATCGGGGTTCGAGTACGCGCGCGCATCGGCCTCGCCGAACGACGCGAACGCCACATCATCGCAACGCGCCCCTGCGCAACTCTCTCCGCTCCCATCATCCGAGTCGGCGCTACGCGCGTCGTCGTCGCTACGGGAGGGTGGTGAACTCGCCGCGTTCGCGACGGCGGGATGACCTGATCTTCTCCGCCGAAGCGGAGATGAACTTCTTGTAGACCTGCGAGGACACGGCGGACACCACCGAACCGACGGCGGCGCCGATGACCGAACCCGCGATGCCGATCTGCGAGGCGAAGAGCATCGAAGTGACCGCCGCAAGCGCGCCGGCGGCCACCTGCGCAAACGACAAATCCTCGAACAGCAGCTTCACCTTGTCCCCCGAAGCTTCGGCGCTCACCTTCCTCGCGCATGCACAGCCCCCTCGCTCGACGCATCGTTTTCTTTCAGCTCACATTGTGAACGTCCCCGCCTCGAATCCAAGCGCGTGCATCAATTTCGTCAAGGATTGCGCACCGCGCATACACGCCGTGTGCACGCAACGCACACGTTAGCGCCCGTTAAGAGCTGCCCAGCAACCTGCCCTGTTTTAACATATTGTTAAATAAGAATATTTCGCTATAGTTATATACGCATAGGAGGATATAACGGGAAAGGGGATCCCATGGACCACGTAACCGGAAGAGCGCGCGTCTTCACGCGACGATCGGCCTTGAAGCTCGCTACTGCGGCGTTTTGCACGCTCGCTCGCACTTTTTCGCAACAGGGTGCGCAACACAGGAAACAAACTCGACAAGCTCATCGAGCGCTGCGCAGGAAACTGCGAAAACGCTCGAAGGGCATACGCTCAACGTATACTGCGGCGCCGGGATGACCGACCCCTTCCAGAAGATCGCCGATGCGTTCGAGGAGAGCACCGGCTGCGCGATGAACGTCACGTTCGCCAACGCCGCTCAAATTCAAACGCAGATCTCCACCACGGAGGAAGGCGACTTCTTCATCGCAGGCTCGGCCGAAGAGCTCAAGCCCGTCGAGAGCTACGTCGCCTCGCAAACCGCGCTTGTGAAGCACATTCCCGTGCTCGCCGTGCCCGCGGACAACCCTCGCAACATCACGGGCATCGCCGATCTGGCTTCGGCCGAACGCGTCCTCATCGGGGGACCCTGAGTCCACCCCCCATCGGCAAAAATCGCCAAGAAAGCGCTGACGAACGCAGGAATCTGGGATGGCCTCATGAGCGCAGGGGGCGCTTACCACCACGACGACCGCACCGCAGATCGCGACCGCGCTCGCCAGCGGCGAAGGTGATGCCGGGATCGTGTGGAAGGAGAACGTCAAAAGCCGACGGCGTGAAGATCGTGGAGACGAGCGACCTCGACGCCATGGTGAAGGTCGTTCCGGCAGCTCAGCTCACCTGCTCCGCCGATGTGGACGCAGCAACGGCATTCAACGAGTTCCTCCAAACCGACGAGGCCATGAAGATCTGGGCCGAGTTCGGCTACGAGCAGGCGTAAGTTCCAACCTGCTCCTCCTTGGTCGAGGCCGCCGCCAGCCCCGAAGCCGGCGGCGGCCTCTTTTACGAGAGGACTCGACATGAAGCAAGAAGCAAGCATCGCGATGCCGCGAATCGAAACCCGAGCGGTCGGCGCGCGCAAGCATCGCGGGCGAAAACGGATGTCTTCTCGATTGCCTGCATGGTGGTGGCGGCCTTTCGTGCTGATCTTCATCGGAAGCGCGATACCTCGATAGTTGCAGGAGGACTCGCCCATTTCAACGAGGCGATCACCTCCGAGGAGGTTCTCTTTCTCGCTGCGCATGAGCGTGGTGACATCATGCATTTCAACTGTGCTCTGCCTCGCCCTCGCGCTGCCCACCGCCTACGCCCTCACGCGCACCAACATGCCGTGCAAGCGCGTGGCCGAGGTGCTCATGGAGCTCACGCTCTCGCTTCCCTACATCCTGCTCGGGTTCGCGCTCCTCCTCATATTCTCCTCCCCTTTCGGCAAAGCGCTCAAAGACATCGGCCTGGCGGTGGTCTTCCAGCCCGCGGGCATCGTGCTCGCGCAGCTCATCGTGAACCTTCCGTTTGCCATCCGCATGATCAAAACGGCGTTTCTCGACGTCAACCCACGCATGGAATTCGTAGCCAAAAACGCTTGGAGCAACGCCCGGCGCGGTGTTTCGCACCATCGTCCTGCCCCTTTGCCGCAACGCGATCATCAGCACGCTCGTCCTCACCTGGGCACGCGGATGGGCGAGTTCGGCGCGACGCTCATGCTGGTAGGCGTTACGCGCATGAAGACGGAAACGCTGCCGGGCAGCATTTACTTGAGCATTTCGACGGGCAACAACGAAACCGCCATGGCGACCGCCATGATCATGCTCATCCCTCCGCGGCGACGCTCGTGGTGGCGAATTTGCTCAACAAGCCGATCGGGGCAACGCACGCGTCGCCGCAGGCGCCGGGCAAGACGAAACGGAGGGGCCATGGCAGGTAGCATACGCATCGACCGCCTCCTCGTGACACGTGGATCTTTCACGCTCAGGGTCGATGAACTCACCGTCAGACCACGTGAGATCTTCGCCATCCTCGGCGAGACGGGAGCGGGCAAGACGGTCCTGCTCGAAGCGATCGCGGGCGCCTACCCTGTTGACGAGGGCGCGATCGAGCTGGACGGCAAGAACATCGAAACGCTGCCCGTCCAGCAGCGGCATCTCGGCATCGTCTACCAAGATTACGCGCTGTTCCCCACATGAGCGTCGCGGAGAACATCGGCTACGGCCTGAAGATGAAACGACGTGCCCGCAGACGAAGCCACGAGACGCATCGAGAGACAGCTCTCCCTGTTCGGCATCGAGCGAATCGCCGACCGATTCCCCGCATCATAAGCGGAGGCGAATCGCAACGATGCGCGCTCGCCCGCGCGCTCGTGATGGAGCCCGAAATATTGCTGCTCGACGAGCCGTTCAGCGCCGTCGACCCCGCAACCAAAGAAAGGCTCTACCAAACGATACGGGATATCCATCGCGCCTTCGACTGCACCATCATCTTCGTCAGCCACGACTTCAACGAGGCTGTGACGCTCGCCGACCGCGTCGGAATCGTCCTCGGCGGAAAGCTGCGCGCGATCGCCCGCTCCGACGAGCTGTTCACGAAAAAATTCGATGAGGACGTCATGCGCTTTCTCGGACGCGGGTAACCCTGATCGACAGACCGCGCATCCTACGCTTGAGAAAAACGTCGCCGGTGTTGGTGCAGCCCGGCGCCGGCGCGAGAACGCGCATCCGACGCACACGATGGCGTATCGCGGTATACTCTCCCTCGCGCTGCGGGCTCGCCTCTTATCGGCAGCCGCTCGCTCAAACCACGTCCGGCTCGTTTGAAGGAGAGAACTTGAAGCTGCTCGTCGCATCCGACCTCCACGGATCCGCCACCCACGTCAAAAAGCTGTTCGAGCGCATCGAGGAGGAGAAGCCGGATCGCGTCGTGCTCCTCGGCGATCTGCTTTACCACGGACCGCGCAACGACCTTCCCGACGGCTACTCCCCACGCGAGGTCGCCGCAACGCTCAACGCCGCCGCCGAGCTCATCACCGCCGTGCGCGGCAACTGCGATGCGGAGGTCGACCAAATGGTTCTCGACTTCCCTGCATGGCCGACTACGCCCTCATGGTTGTCGAAGGAACCCCGCTTTTGTTCACGCACGGCCACGTCCTGAACCCCGCGTCCCTGAAAGAGGGCCGCATCGGCGATGTTCCCGTCGCCAAGGGCACGTTCCTTCTCGGGTCACACGCATGTCAAGGGCATCGACGAGCGCGACGGCATCGTGTTCGTCAACCCGGAAGCGTGTCGATGCCCAAAGACGAATGCCGCAGCTTTGCGTCGTCGACGAGGAGACCGTCACGCTCAACGAACTCGAGAGCGGACGCGTCATCTGCGCGCACTCACGCTAACCGCCGCTGAAAAACACGAAACCCGTGCTCGATTACAAATCGGTAATCGACGCGTCATAGCGCAGCAAGACCATGCGCCCACACTGATATCAAGTTGCACCACGAAGAAAGGCAGTGAGCCATGGACATCTTGGAAGTACGCCACCCACGAAGATCTACGGGGAGGGCGATAACGCGACGCGCGCGCTCGACGACGTGTCGTTCACGGTCGCAGAGGGAGAGTTCCTCGCCATCGTCGGCTCGTCGGGGTCGGGGGAAGTCGACGCTGCTTCACCCTCATCGGCGGAGTCGACCGCCTACATCGGGCACCGTGCTCCTCAACGGAGAGGACATCTACACGCGCACCGACGAGCAGCTCGCGATATTCAGACGGCGCGAAGTGGGGCTGATCTACCAGTTCTACAACCTCATCCCGGTGCTGAACGTCATCGAGAACATCACGCTTCCCGTCGCGCCTCGACGGACGCAACGTGAACGAGGAGCGTCTTGGCAAGCTGATCTTGTCGCTGGGGCTCGAAGGTCGCGAACATCATCTTTCCCAACCAGCTCTCAGGCGGACAGCAGCAGCGCGTCGCCATCGGACGCGCGCTCATGAACGCTCCCTGCCCTCGTGCTCGCCGACGAGCCGACGGGAAACCTCGACTCCCGCAACAGCCGTGAGATCATGGCACTGCTGCAGGCATCGAACAGGGAGATGGGGGCCAAACCCTTATCGTCATCACGCACGACGAGGACATCGCGCTCGCCGCCGATCGCCGCATCTCCATCGAAGACGGGCGCATCGCACGCGACGAGAGGGATCCGCCGATGAGCGCCATGACGTCTTTCACGCTGCGCTCGCTCGTCAAAAACCGCGTCCGCACCATCGTGACCATCGCGGGCGTTGCGCTGGCGGCGGCGCTGCTCACCGCCGTGGCGGCATCGGTCACCAGCTTGAATGAGTTCCTCCTCAACGACGAGAAGGCGTCCAACGGCACGTGGACGGCGCGCAGCTGGATCGAAGACAACGCCGCCGTCGACGCCGCGCGCGCCGACGATGCAATCGAGGACGTGCTGGTCACGCGCGATGTCGGAGCGTACGCGTTCGACGATTTCTCACGCCAAAGCTTCGGTCGCCTGCTTTCCGTCGTCAGCCTCGGGGGGACGTCGGAAAGCTCACCGCTTCAAGGCGAGCGAGGGACGCCTGCCCGAAACCGCCGATGAGATCATCCTGCCTAAGGCCTTCGAAGGCGAGAAGATGTTCGGCGCGGAAACGGTGAACATCCGGATCGAGCGTGGAGATTCCCCCTCGGACAGCGGACGGGCATCTCATCCCGGATGCGGACCCGCAGGTGACCCCTATGCACGACCCGAGAGAACCGACGTGCCCGACTACCAGGTCTGCAGCGGCGGCATCGACCAGAAAGACGGTTCAGGACGGCGACGTCCTCAACTCCTGCGACGCGTACCGCTCGAAAGACGAGGAGGGCGCCGTGTTCGAGGAAACCTCGAGAACACCGTCCGGCGGACCTACACCGTGGTCGGATTTTACGAGGGAAGGAACCCTCCTGACCTGGACGCCGAACGGCTACCTCGCCTTCACAGGCACCGACGACGCAGCGGCCGGCCCCGCACGCCTCTATGTGCTGACCAGCGCCTTCGGCAGCATGGCGGATCTGGAGAATCACCTGAAGGGCGCCCTCGGCGATACCTTCCTCGACTCCACACGACGCTCTTGCGCTATGCGGGCGTCACCGACGATCGAGCGGTCTGGTCGACGCTCTACCGCTTCGCCGCCATACTCGCATCGGTCATCATGATCGCCTGCGTTTCTCTCATATACAACGCCTTCGCCATCCTCGATAGCCGAGAGAACAAGCAGTTCGGCCTGCTCTCCTCCATCGGAGCGTCGAGGCGGCAAATCCGCCGAGCCGTCGTCTTTGAAGCGGTGATCATAGCCGCGATAGGAGCGCCCGTCGGCGTCGCGGTCGGCCTCGGTGGCACCGCAGCTGTTCTCGGCGCGCTCGCGCCGTCCATCGAGAAGATCGCAGGAGCGGGCAACGACGTCGCCTTCACGCTGTTCGTCAACCCCGTATCGATTATCGTCGTGGTCGCCCTCACCCTGGTGACCGTCCTTTTGAGCGTATGGATTCCCGCGCGGCGAGCGGGTTCGGTCAGCGCCATCGAGGCCATCAAGAGCACGCGCGATACACGTGACGCCAAACCAACGCGAGCCGACAAGCGCGAGGGACGCGAACCTTGGGAGGCGCACGGTCTCGGACCCCCACCGCGCTTTCGGCGTGCCCGGGCAGATCGCGCGGCTCAACCGGAAACGCGGCCGGGGGAAAGGACGGGCCGCCAGCGTATCACTCGGCCTCGCCGTGGTGCTGCTCATCACCGCGGGAAGCGCAACCGGCTATCTATCGCTGGGAACGCGCTACGTCGGGACGAACGATTACGATATAAAGTACGCAGTTCATGAGCGACGAAGGGCTGAGCGAAAGCGCATGCGACACCATTTACGAGCGTATGGCGGGCGTCGAGGGGCGTCGAGGGCGTCGGGTGGAGCATGCGCGCCGATCTGCTGACGCGCATACCCGACACGATGGCGGGCCGGCGTGACCTCGGCGGACGCCGATATGCGAGGCATGCCCATCAGCCTCGAAGGCGACGCGTGGCAAACTTATCTCTCCTTCGTGTTCATCGACGATGATGCCTTCACCGACTGGGCGCGCAACATCGGCGTAGACCCCGCCCCCGTTCTTCACGGGGATGTCGCCGGCATCGGCGTGAGGAACACGCTCGGCAACGACGGAACCACCTACCGTCACGACGAGACGTTCGCGACCACCGGCACGATGGCCGCGCTCACTCACGCCACCTACCGGGAGGCGACTACGAGGGAGTCATCACCGACGGGCAAACCGTCCGCGCGGTCTTCTCGACGGAGAACAGCGAAGGGGTCGAGGTCGACGTAGACGCCGTCGCCGACCAGATGAGATCCGTCCGCATCGAGGCGCTCGCCGACGATGGGCCCCGCCAGGCGCCCTCTGCGAGCTACCAGCCGACCGTGGTGCTCCCGTTGAGCACGCTCGACGAGCTTGGGCTTGCCGGCGAGCTCAAGGAATGCGTCGCGCTGTACAGGGCGGACGATCACGCCTCCGCAGCCGAGCGGATGAACGAGATCGGCATGGATGCGGTTCGCGAGTTCACCGCGGACTCAGGCAGCGTGTACTTCGACGTGTACGACCTTGCGGAGAGCGAGGAAACCACGAGAACGCTCATCACGATCATCGAGATCTTCGCGGTGCTGTTCACGGGCATCCTCATGCTCATCGCGCTTGCCAACGTGTTCAACACCGTCACCAACGGCCTCATCTTGCGCAAGCGGGAGTTCGCCGTGATGAAGTCGATCGGCATGGGCGAGCGCGACTTCCGCAAGATGATCGTCTGCGAGTGCATCGGATTCGGCGTTCGAGGCCTCGTCCCCGGCATCGTTATCGCCGCAGGCGTATCATATTTGCTCTACCGTTCGCTCGGCGGCACCATCGAAGGACTCGCCTTCACGTTGCCGTGGGGCCACATCGCCTTCGCGGTCGCGATGGTGGTGGTCGCGATGGCGGCGAGCGTGATATACGGGTTGCATCGCTGTCGCACCGACAGCATCGTCGAAGCGCTGAAGGCCGAATAGCGACGGACGGTGCGGTCGGACAGCGAGAGAACTCGGTCCACCCGCGAGCCGAGAGCCCTCGTCCATGTTGCAGCGGGCGCTCACGTCCATTGACGGGGCGTCCGCTCCCCTGTTTTCGACCATCTACACGAAATCTTCGCTAGAATGTTACAGATTTCGCATTTGACGGCTCCATGCACGATCCATGGGGCCGTCAACTTGCCTAGAGGGACATACCGCACAGGGGAAAGAAGGATATGACGGAGCAAAAGTCAACCAAGCACCGCACCGAGCGCGAGCTCGACGGCGAACAAACGCGAGCATTTCGCCTCGCGCCTCGGATTCATTCTCATCAGCGCAGGCTGCGCGATCGGCCTGGGCAACGTATGGCGATTCCCCTACATCACCGGCGAATACGGCGGCGCGGCCTTCGTTCTCCTTTTACTTGGTGTTTCTCGTCATTCTCGGCCTGCCCGTCATGGTCATGGAGTTCGCGGTGGGACGCGCGAGTCAGAAAAAGCTCCGCCCAGGCGTTCGACGTCCTGCAGCCGTCGCGCAAATGGCATTGGTTCAGCTGGTGGGGATACATCGGGTGCATGATCCTCATGATGTTCTACACGACGGTATCCGGCTGGATGCTCTCCTACATCCCGAAAATGGCTTCGGGCATCTTCACCAACGCCGATGCCTCGGTGACAGGAGCCGTGTTCAACAACATGCTCGCGAATCCCGTGGAGCTCATCGGCTGGATGCTCGTCGCCGTGCTCATCGGCTTCGCCGTCTGCAGCCTCGGACTGCAAAAAGGCGTCGAGCGCATCACGAAGTTCATGATGGCGACGCTCTTCCTCGTTATGATCGCGCTCTGCATTCGCGCGGTCACGCTGCCCGGCGCCCGGCGAGGGTATCGCGTTTTTACCTCGTCCCCGACTTCTCACGCTTGTTCGCAGGCACCACGCCCGCCGAGCAGATGGCGACATTCGGCAACGCCGTTTACGCTGCCATGGGGCAGGCGTTTCTTCTCTCTTTCGCTTGGTATTGCGGCGATCGAGATCTTCGGCAGCTACATCGGGGCCAGCGCTCGTTGACGGGCGAGGCCATCTCCGTGACGGCGCTGAACACCGTTGTCGCCATACTCGCGGGACTCATCATCTTCCCCGCCTGCTTCGCCTACGGCGTCGCCCCGATCAGGGCCCCTCGCTCGTGTTCGTCACGCTGCCCGTGGTGTTCGGGCAGATGCCGCTCGGCAACGTCTGGGGCGCGCTGTTCTTCGTGTTCATGTCGTTCGCGGCGCTGTCGACGGTGATCGCCGTGTTCGAGAACCTGATCAGCTTTACCATGGACAAATGGGGCATGATCGCGCAAACGCGCGGTCGCCCTCAACGGCGTGCTCGTGCTCGTGCTGCCGCTGCCTTGCGCACTGGGTTTCAATATCCTCTCGGGCGTCGCCATACCCGGCATCGGCGACATCCAATCCATCGAGGACTTCATCGTGTCCAACAACATGCTTCCTCTCGGCAGCCTCATCTTCCCTGCTCTTCTGCGTGACGAAACGCGGGTGGGGCTGGGGAGAACTTCCTCGCCGAAGCTGACGCGGGCCAAGGCGTGAAATTCCCGCATGGTCGAAACCGTGGCTCAAATACGGAGTCCCGGTGCTCATCATCGTCATCTTCATCATGGGGTACGCCCCGAGAAGTCGCGCTCTGGCTCGGCATGGCGTAACGCAACCCGTAAAACTTGCAGCCGAGCGACGTTCGCGGCTCTTGCAACTTACCGCTCTGAACGCTTCGACGCCTGCGAAAGAACCGGGAGCGCCTTAGCCTTCCTCAGATGAAAACAGAACCTGGATCGCACTAACGAGTAAGGGCGGCCCGCTTCTCTCGGAAGCGAGACGGTGGGGTCCGCCTCATTCGTGGAAGTGCAGAAAACGCGGTTTATACCTTGTTCAGCCGCCTCAACCACGCTGGCCAATTAGGGATAATACACGCTTGCTTTTCGCGAAATTCTTCTCTGTTTCTTCGTGCTCTGCGATCAACCTCGACTTCTCGATCGCCGCTTGCCTACAATTTCAGAAAGCGGCTCGGGTTAAGCGAAGCACCGCAAAGGGGCGGGTGCGGCGGCGCTCGCGCCGCTTTCAAGCATAGCGCGAAAAAACCAACATGACGTTTGAATTCGACCGACGCCTTGCGCCAGGTCGGTTTGCGGGCGAACACGCCCGGTTAGTCATGCGCGCACGATCAAAAAGAAACGGACATCATGACTCAATTCAGCGATCTCGGTCTGTCCAGCGACGCCCTCAAGGCAGTCGTCAAGCTCGGATCACGAGGATCACCCCCGTTCAGGAGCAGGCCATCCCGTCGTGCTCAAGGACGAGAGACCTCATCGCCGCGAGCAAGCACCGGCACGGGCAAAACGGCCGCGTTCCTCCTTCCCCAGTGCTGAGCAAACTCGAGCGCGCGGGACAAGAGAAACCCCGCGTCCTCGTCGTCACGCCGACGCGCGAGCTCGCGCAGCAGATCGCCTTCGTGCATTAAACGCGCCCGCGCGTGCCGGGCATTACGGCGGTCATCCTTCGGTATACGGCGGAACCCCTACGGTCCGCAGGTCAAAGGCGATCGCGGCGGCACCGACATCCTCATCGCAACGCCGCGGGCGTCTGAACGACCTCATGAAACGCGACGTGTCGTCAAGCTCTCCTCCATCGAGGCGCTCGTCCTCGACGAAGGCCGACCGCATGCTCGACATGGGATTCCTTCCCGATGTCACGACCATCGTCGAAGCGCTTCCCGAGCAGCGTCAGACGCTCTTGTTCTCGGCGACTATCGACCCCAGTCGATCGAGAAGAACCTCGCCTTTCGCTCTGAAGGATCCTGAGATCGTGCAGATCGCGCACAAAGGGCGAGACGGCGGAGACGGTCGAGCAGTTCATCATGCCCATCGCGCACCGCGACAAATTCGATCTCCTCAGGCGTTCTCGAGAGAAGGGTCATGAACGCGTGATCATCTTCGCCCGCACTAAGAACCGTACCGAAGAAAGCGCTCGTCGATAGCGCCGAATCGATCCATTCCGATAAAACCAGGGTCGCCGCCGTCGCTCGAGAACTTCCGCCGCGGACACCGACATCCTCGTGGCGACCGACGTGCTGGCGCGCGGCATCGACGTCACCGGGGGTCGATCATGTCATCAACTACGACCTTCCCGACATGGCCGAGGACTACGTGCACCGCATCGGACGAACGGGGGCGCGCAGGCGAGCAAGGCTACGCCATCTCCTTCGTCAGCCCGAAACTCGCGTAAGCTCCCTGAAAGAGATCGAGGAGCTGATCGGTCGTGAGATCCCGGTTTATGACGCTTGAAACCTACGAGATCAACCCCGACCTTCTGAAGAAGGGCGCCAAGAAACGGCGCGAGCGAGAAGAAACGCGACAAGTTCACAGCGACGACCGTGCCGCGCGTTACAAGCAGCGTCGCGAAGACGAGCACAAGGGAGCGCAAGCACCGCAAGGGCGAGAAGAAGCATCGTGACGACAAGCACGGAGGATCCGGGCCGAAACGCCGAAGAGCGAAGATCGCAAGCACCAGGGCAAGCGTCGTGACGCGAACGCGCTCGATGACCGCAAGGGCGGAAGCGCGGCTTCGACGCGCCACGACGGCGGCGTCGAAGAGCGCGATGGCAAAAGATCCGGCAAAGGCTCGCTAAAACCTCGTATCGCTCAAGCACGGCGCGGATCATCGCGGTCGCAAGGCATCCGGCAACGATGCCTACGCAGCCAAAGGCCGCAAAAACGCCAAAAGCTCGAAGCCTCGCCAGCGCGAAGGTGAACGACGTCCGCGCCTTCGGCGAACGCAAGATGCGCGAAAAATAAACAGTCCTCCTTTTAACGCTTTCCCGATGAAAACCATACGTCATCGGGAAGCTGCGTTCCGTAGATGCTTTCGCTTCAACGCTACCGAAGGAAGTATCATCGAGGAGTCAGAAGGGAGCATCGTATGAGATCGTCTCACGCTAACGACATTGCCGAAAACGCTATCGGAACGGCGGTCAACGTCGGCAAAACCGCCGTCACTGGCGAGCCGGGAAGATCGGCCGCAGAGCATCGGAGAGGACGCGCCCCAGCTGGCGAGCAGCCGGCCGCGCAGCGCTCGACTCTCCAAGGCAGGAGGGCGGCGCAAATCGTCGCAGGCGGCGCCATCGCCGCCGTCGGCGTCCCCTGCTCATCCTCCCGGACCGGAATCGCCGTTATAGCAGGCGGCGCCGCTTGCGACTCGCGGCGCCAAGAAAGACGTTCGGAAGAAGAGACGCCTAAGCGTTGCCGAAATTACCGCTCGGTGTCCCC
>VOFI01001567.1_pt1 | contig 18034 bp, 19 predicted proteins | sample 5384131 | NCBI WGS metagenome assembly VOFI01 (sample SAMN12384728, study PRJNA508395) | human gut metagenome | isolation source: healthy gut H | host: Homo sapiens
TTTAGCATTAAATACTTACCTTTGCGTATCGATAATACTTGTGATTATGAAAAAACGGGTACTTTTATGGATGGCCGGACTCGTATTCGCTGTAACTTCGCTCTTCGCACAGGACATACCGGTGGGCGTGGTCGTTGCGTTTAAGAAAGGAAACTCCCAAGAGCTGAACAGGTATTTGGGAGAGAAGGTGAATCTGGTGATTCAGAATCGCTCGGAGAGTGTAGACAGGCAGGCAGCTGAAGGAACACTTGCCGCTTTTTTCAGTAGCAATAAGGTCAGTGGTTTTAATGTAAACCATGAAGGTAAGCGGGATGAATCGAGTTTTATTATCGGTACCCTGACCACTGCCAACGGCAATTTCCGGATAAACTGCTTCTTCCGCAGAGTACAGAACAAATATTTAATAAATCAAATAAGAATAGATAAAACCAATGAATGAGTTAATAGACAGACTGATCGATCTGGCCTTTGCCGAAGACATAGGTGATGGCGACCACACAACACTTTCCTGTATTCCCGCCACTGCAATGGGAAAATCGAAACTTTTAATCAAAGAAGCAGGCGTGTTGGCCGGTATCGAAATTGCCAAAGAAATATTCCACCGTTTCGACCCGACGATGAAAGTCGAGGTATTTATTAACGATGGTGCCGAAGTGAAACCGGGTGATGTGGCAATGATTGTGGAAGGTAAGATTCAGTCTCTGCTCCAGACAGAACGTCTGATGCTGAACGTGATGCAGCGCATGAGCGGTATTGCCACTATGACACGCAAATACGTGAAGCAGTTGGAAGGCACGAAAACACGTGTGCTGGATACCCGCAAGACTACTCCCGGACTCCGTATGCTTGAAAAAGCGGCGGTAAAGATTGGCGGCGGCGTGAATCACCGTATCGGACTTTTCGATATGATTCTCCTGAAAGACAATCATGTGGACTTTGCCGGTGGCATTGACAAAGCTATCAACCGTGCCAAAGGAGTATTGCAAGGAGAAAGGAAAAGATCTCAAGATCGAAATCGAGGTGCGCAACTTCGATGAACTCCGGCAAGTATTGAGCATCGGCGGAGTAGACCGCATCATGCTCGATAACTTTACTCCCGAAAATACAAAGAAGGCTGTTGAGATGATCGGCGGAAAGTATGAAACCGAATCGTCGGGCGGCATCACGTTCGATACGCTTCGCGACTATGCCGAGTGTGGTGTAGACTTTATTTCAGTTGGTGCCCTTACCCATTCGGTGAAAGGACTCGATATGAGTTTCAAGGCATGCTGATTTCCAAACGATGAATGATCTTTAACAAGTAATGATGAACGGTGGACAAATTGTGCGTTGAGGCTGCAAGTTGTTCATCGTTTATTCTTTGAAAAAACACTTCATCGCAGATCACATTCATCGTTCACGGTTGATCGTTTGAGGACCTTGATCGTTAAAACGATTATTTTAACTTCTTTTTTCATTTTCGTTTGCAGCATTCGCTGCATCCTTGCGTCTAATAGACAAACGACGCAGACATACGTTCGATTTTAAAAAGGCAATTGACATTGGAAAACGAGATAGAACTGATAAAGGGCTGTCGGGCAGGAAAGGATTCGGCTCGGAAGGAACTTTATACCCTATACTCGAGGCAAATGCTGGCGGTATGTTTCCGCTATACGGGCGATATGGAAGCGGCGCACGATGTACTGCATGACGGTTTCATCAAAATTTTCACCAACTTTTCGTTTCGTGGCGAGGCTTCGCTCGGAACGTGGGTGACCCGGGTGATGGTGACTCAGGCACTGGATTACCTGCGAAGGCAAAAGCGGGTCAGTCAGTTGGAGGTACACGAGGAACAGCTACCTGACATCCCCGACCTTCCGGAAGGAGGGGAGGCAGGGCGAATTTCCGAAGAACAGTTGATGAAGTTTGTCGCAGATCTGCCCGATGGGTGCCGGACGGTTTTCAACCTTTTGTGTTTGAAGAGAAGTCGCACAAAGAGATAGCCGATATGCTGGGTATCAAAGAGCATTCATCCACTTCGCAGTTGCACCGGGCCAAGTTTTTATTAGCAAAAAGGATTAAAGAATATAGAAACCATGAAGAAAGAAAATGATGAAATAACCGATCTGTTCCGTTCCCGTCTGGGAAATGCCGAAATGACCGTGCGGGACGGTTTCTGGGAAGAACTGAATTCTGAGATGATGGTGCGCAGCCATCACCGGAAAGTAGTTTTCTTTCGTGTAGCGGCAGCAGCTTCCGTACTGCTGGTATTGGCTGCTTCGTCGGCTGCTTTCTGGTTCTTCTCTCCGAAAGCGGAGATAGAAGAAGCTTTTACCCAAGTGGCGGTTGTCAGCGGAAATACAACACATCTGGATGGAGACGTGGTGAAACAGGATTTTACCCCTATGCGCTCCGAACCGGTTTTGGGTAAACCGGCTCCCAAGCGTTCCGGTGTTTTGGCACAATCATCGGGAGAGGAAGATGATTCGGTATCGGTTACAGTCTCCATGTCATTCAGTTTCTCTTCTACGACTACACGCAGGAGACAAAATAATCATCCGGACAAAAGTTATTGGCAAGCTGGTGGAGAAGGTGGGGCTTTGGCAAGTTCTGCTGATGGACCCCGGCCGGACGATCACACAGTTGTGGCGGACAAATCGAGGACATGGGCTGTGAAAGCTGCTGTGGGTACCGCTTTGCCTGCCGCTAACGGTAAGTACAAGATGCCCGTAACTGCCGGACTGACGGTAGAGAAAAAATAAATAAACATTTAGCTGTCGAAACCGGTTTATTGTATTCAAACCTGCGTGCCGAACAGAATCTGCATTATCTGGGAATTCCCGTAAAACTGAATGTGACGCTGGCGGAAACTCCCAAATTTGATCTATATGCTTCGGTAGGCGGAGTTGCAGATAAGTGCATAGCGGGAGCGCCGGATAACAGTTTTAAGAATGAACCTGTGCAGCTGGCTCTGACTGCGGGCGTAGGAATGAATTATAAGATTAATAATAAACTGGCTTTATTTGCCGAACCGGGAGTAAACGCACCATTTCAAGACAGACTCCAAACTGGAAACAGTACGTTCGGCGAGGCCTACGAATTTTAACCTGATTTGCGGTCTGCGTATGACCTATTAACCATTTAGTACGGATGTTATGAAAAAAACATTTTTAATGCTGCTCACACTTGTTCTGTCATTGCTTACTTGCGTAAGTTGCAGCGAAGAGACATTAGATTACAACAACCCCGATGTAGACCTTTTCGTAAAGGCAACTCAAAGCGGGAAATTATAATACCAAGAGTCCGAAGGGCTTTGTAGAAGTACCTAAATTTACGGAGAAGGATATTCCGACATTGCTCAATTATGCCGAAGATCTGACTTTGATCACTTCTTTTCCGCTGCCGCCGGTGTCTGCTTATTATAGTGGCAAGGTCCGCTTGGGTGAATGTATGTTGTGGGTTGTGGAAACCATCCGGTTAGGTCATTATGCTTCGTTTGGTTGCAAAATGGTGAGAGCCAATGCCGAGAACTATGAAGGTATCTATTTCCTGACTGATGAAGAGTTGCTCGATGCTGCTGCCCGATACCGTCGCTGGTGGGAAAACAGACAGTATCCTCGTACGGCATGGACCATCGACGCATGCTTTGACGAGCCCCTTTGCGGAAGCGGATACCGTTGGTGGTAAAAAATTAAATCAGATGAAACGTATTGTCTTTCTGATGCTGTCTTTAGGGATGGCAGTGACCCTTCATGCCCAATGGACCGCGAAAGATTCGGTGAATCTGCAGCGCATCCTGAATGGCAAAGAGGATATTAAGCTGAATATGGATGCTGTGAAACAGATTGATTTCAACAGTTCGCCGACTGTTCCTAAAATGTCGAAGGAACGGCCCGGTCTGAGATTGGATGAAACGCTTCCGCAGGTACTTGAAAAGAAGAAGGTGGTGCTGACCCTCCGTCCCTATACGGCCAATACCAAATATAATTGGGATCCTATTTATCAAAAGAAGATTCGGGTAGATGCCGATACATGGAGGGGAGATCCATTTGTCGAGTTGTATCAGACGGTTCCTTCCAACTGGGCTAAGAATGTATATGATAAAGGTATACGCAGTTCATACGAAGAGATACGTTCCAGTGGATTGAGGCATAATCTGTTTGGCGAACGTGCCAATGGAATGATGGTGCCTACGCAGAGCATGGTACATACCTCTGCCATGAAACTTGGAAAAAGCGGCGTGACCGTGAATGGAGGTACGATTGGCGGACTTGATTTAATGACCATTTTTACAAAGGACTTCTGGGACAAGAAGGGACGCAACCGGAGATCGCGCACGTTGGAGGTGCTGAAGGCTTATGGCGATTCAACAACAGTGCTGCTTCCTGAACCGATTGTGCACTGAATTTGTTAAAAGATAAACAAAGGCATCCTTGTTCCTTTTTCAAAAAACGATATAACTATGAACAGAATTTCTTCTCTTTTCGGTATTCAGTATCCCATTATTCAGGGAGGTATGGTGTGGTGTAGCGGCTGGAAGCTTGCTTCGGCTGTCAGTAATGCCGGTGGTCTGGGACTGATAGGCTCCGGTTCGATGTATCCCGACGTTTTGCGTGAACATATTCGTAAATGCCGGGCGGCTACCGGCAAACCTTTCGGGGTAAATATTCCGTTGATGTACCCACAGATAGAGGAAATCATGAACATCGTGGTGGAGGAAGGCGTCAAAATCGTATTTACCTCCGCCGGAAATCCGAAAACGTGGACCGGATGGTTGAAAGAGCGCGGCATCACAGTGGCACATGTCGTTTCTTCCTCCAAATTTGCCATGAAATGTGAAGAGGCGGGAGTCGATGCCATAGTGGCTGAAGGATTTGAAGCCGGCGGACATAACGGGCGGGAAGAGACTACAACTCTTTGCCTGATTCCGGCAGTGCGTGAAGCCACCACTTTACCTTTGATTGCAGCCGGAGGCATTGGTACGGGAGAGGCGATTTTTGCCCTGATGGCGTTGGGAGCCGAAGGAGTTCAGATGGGCACCCGTTTTGCTTTGACGGATGAAAGTTCGGCAAGCGACATTTTTAAAGAGTATTGCTTGCGGCTGAACGAAGGCGATACCAAATTATTGCTCAAAAAACTCGCACCGACCCGGCTTGTGACCAATTCGTTTCGTGATAGGGTAGAGGCCGCTGAAGGACGGGGGGCTTCTGCCGAGGAACTTCGTGAACTGTTGGGTAGAGGTCGTGCCAAGAAAGGAATCTTTGAAGGAGACCTGGAAGAAGGAGAACTCGAGATAGGACAGGTTGCTGCCCTGTTCCGCCGTAGACAAAGTGTGGACGAAGTGATGAAAGAACTTTTAGAAGGATACCGGAGGGCTTCGGACAAGATACGTTCTGCCGGGTTATAAACAGTGCCGGAGAAGCACTGCGGATTTCACCACGGGCTAATCACAGGGTAGAATAATGACGCTTAACCCTCTGTTACTCCGTGGTGAAACTCTTTTATTCTAAGTTCAATTGCTCGTATTTCAGGCCGAATACATCGGCTATCGCTCGATATACCACTTTCCCTTCTACCACATTCAGACCTAAAGCCAGCGCCGGATCTTCCTTGCATGCCTTTCTCCATCCTTTGTTTGCCAATGCTATGACATAGGGCAGAGTGGCGTTGGTCAATGCCAATGTAGAGGTGTAAGGCACTGCCCCCGGAATATTGGCTACAGCATAATGTACGATTCCATCGACTACATACGTCGGTTCACTATGAGTTGTGGGATGCGAAGTCTCGAAACATCCTCCCTGGTCGATGGCTACATCTACCAATACCGTACCCGGTTGCATCATTTTCAGCATATCACGGGTGATCAGGTGCGGAGCCTTGTCTCCCGGAATCAGTACCGAACCTACTACAAGATCCACGTCCGGCAACTCTTTTTTCAGCCTCACTTCCGAGGCATATAGTGTTTTTACATTTTTCGGTAACGTCTCGCTCAGGTAGCGAAGACGGCTCAGGTTGATGTCTGCAATTGTGACATCGGCTCCCAATCCGGCTGCCATCTGGGCCGCATTACTACCTACGATCCCTCCACCCAGGATTAACACTTTTGCCGGCTTTACCCCCGGTACACCACCCGGCAAAATGCCTTTTCCACCTTGTGGCTTTTCCAGAAAACGGGCACCTTCCTGTATGGCCATGCGTCCTGCTACTTCACTCATAGGTATCAGCAGCGGGAGAGAATGGTCGGCTTTTTCCACTGTTTCGTAAGCCAGGCAGACCGAGCCGTTCTCTATCATGGCAAGAGTCAACTCTCTATCGGAAGCGAAATGGAAATAAGTGAACAACAACTGTCCTTTGCGGATCAGTCTGTACCCGGTGCGATAGGTTCTTTTACTTTTACTATCATCTGGGCCATAGCGTATGTCTCTTCCATAGTGGGCAGTATTTGTGCTCCTACGGCTGTATATGCCTCGTCCTGAAAACCACTGTTCTCTCCTGCGGTGTGCTGTATGTATACAGTATGCCCGCGTTTCACTAACTCGGCGACTCCCGAGGGCGTCATGCCCACACGGTTCTCGTTGTTCTTAATCTCCTTTAGGTACTCCGATAATCATAACGTTACTCTATTAAGGGTTAAACATGGCACAATGTAGGAAAATTCTGCTTACGTTGTTATCCATGTAGGGATGTTTTACAGCAGAATGATAGTAGGGTGGCGGATAGGAATAAAATCCACCCTTCTGTTTTCTAATATGGCAGGAATGATGTATTTTTGCAAAGATTCCATTTTTAAGCAAACTACATGAAACAGTATATAGTTGCCTTGATGCTTGCCTGCAGCATTCAGGGACATTCACAAGATGTGAAGCAGGCTACTTTTGTTCCTCCATTTGACTTTACACTGACTCTGAGCGGCAACTTCGGAGAAATCCGGGCTAACCATTTTCATGGAGGGCTCGATTTCAAGACTCAGGGTGTCATTGGCAAACCGGTACGTGCGCTCGCCGATGGATATATTTCCCGTATTCGCGTCACCAATGGGTCGGGACATGTACTCGATGTGGTGTATAACAACGGTTATACGACAATCAACCGGCACTTGAGCGGTTTCATGCCCGATATTGCCCGGAGAGTGGAGAAACTGCAATATGAAAAAGAAGATTGGGAAGTCGAGATTATTCCCGAGCCGGGTGAATATCCGGTGAAGGCCGGGCAGCAAATAGCCTGGAGCGGTAATACCGGTTATTCATTCGGTCCGCATCTGCATCTGGATGTGATGGAGACCGCTACCGGTGAATCGATTGATCCGATGCCCTTTTTCAAGTCGAAAATAAAAGATAACACCGCTCCCCGGGCAGAAGGAATCATGCTGTTTCCACAGCCGGGAAGTGGGGTAGTGGGAGGGAGCCCGGAACGGCAGAGCTTCCCGATAAACACAGCGCGTCCCATCGAGGCATGGGGAGTGATCGGGTCGGGCATCAAGGCCTACGATTATATGGATGGTGTGCACAACCGTTATGGAGTGCATACCGTTGTGCTTAGAGTGGACGGTACGGAAGTGTTCCGCAGTGTGGTCGACCGTTTTTCACAGGATGAAAACCGGATGATAAACTCTTGGACCTGCGGACAATATATGAAGTCGTTTATTGATCCGGGCAATACGCTCCGCATGCTTCGGGCTTCGAACGACAACCGGGGACTGGTCACCATTGATGAAGAGCGGGACTATAAGTTTGAATACGAATTGAAGGATGCTTTCGGCAATACTTCCCGCTACCGTTTTACGGTGCGTGGAAAGAGACAGCCGATTCAGCCGCTCGGGCATCGGGAGAAATATTTCTTTGCCTGGGATAAGACGAACTTTCTGCAAGAACCCGGATTGACCCTTACCGTTCCCCGGGGAATGTTATACGATAATGTCCCTCTCAACTACGAAGTGCATTCCGATAGTGGGGCGATAGCCTATACTTATCAGCTGAATGACGAGAAAGTGCCGTTGCAGGGGGATGTGAGTTGCGTATTGGTCTCCGACGTCAGCCGGTTGCCGACAGCAAAGTATTATGTGGCACGTGTCACTCCCAAAGGAAGTATGTACAGTGCCGGAGGTACTTACGAGGATGGATTTATGAAGACCCGAATCCGTGAATTGGGAACTTATACGGTTGCTGTAGACACAGTGCCCCCCGAAATTACCCCGGTAGGTAAGAATACCTGGGGCCGTAATGGGAAGGTCGTTTACAGGTTGAAGGACAAAGAAACCGGCATCCGTGCCTATCGTGGAACTATCGATGGAAAATTTGCCTTTGTTCGGACGTCCCAACTTGACCAAATCCCATTGGGAGTGTAAGCTCGATCCTAAGCATGTCAAGAAGGGGGTACGTCACACTGTAGTAATGACTGCGACAGACGATTGCGGAAACGAAACAACGGTTCGAGACACCTTTGTCTGGTAGCTTTCCGGATAAAGACAGAATAAAGACAATGTATTAATAATTTATTATATGAAAAGAATCTTTCTCTTTGCCGCTCTTCTGACTGCGGCAGTGGCGGAAACCTTCGCCTGTACTAACTTAATTGTCGGCAAGAATGCGTCTACTGACGGTTCAACCATCGTTTCCTATTCGGCCGACTCGTACGGACTTTTTGGCGAGCTGTATCACTATCCGGCAGCCACATATCCCAAAGGCACCATGATGGATATTCACGAATGGGATACCGGCAAATATCTGGGACAGATCGAACAGGCACGCCAGACTTATAATGTAATCGGTAATATGAACGAGTTTCAGGTAACCATCGGTGAGACGACTTTTGGAGGCCGTCCCGAATTGGTGGATACGTTGGGAATTATCGACTACGGAAGCCTGATTTACGTGGGTTTGCAACGTTCGCGTACTGCCCGTGAAGCCATCAAGGTGATGACTGAACTGGTGCAGGAATACGGATATTACAGCAGTGGCGAGTCGTTCACCATTGCCGATCCCAATGAAATATGGATTATGGAGATGATAGGTAAAGGTCCCGGCATCCGGGGAGCCGTATGGGTAGCTGTCCGAGTGCCGGACGACTGCATTTCGGCACATGCCAACCAGTCGCGCATCCATCAGTTCGATATGGCTGACAAGGCCAACTGCATGTATTCTAATGACGTTATTTCTTTTGCCCGCGAAAAAGGATATTTCAGCGGTGTGAACAAAGACTTCAGCTTTGCCGATGCTTATGCACCGCTCGATTTCGGTGCCCGCCGTTTCTGTGAAGCCCGTGTGTGGAGCTACTTCAATATGTTTACCGACCAAGGTGAAGCCTATCTGCCTTATATCCAAGGAAAGACCAATGACCCTATGCCTCTGTTCGTAAAGCCGAAACGCAAACTCTCCGTTCAGGATGTAAAGAATGCCATGCGCGACCATTATGAAGGAACCGCCCTCGACATCAGCAATGATTTTGGTGCCGGACCTTATAAAACACCTTACCGCCTCTCTCCGCTGACTTTCAAGGTAGGCGACCAGGAGTATTTCAATGAGCGTCCCATCTCTACACAACAGAGCGGTTTCGTTTTTGTGGCTCAGATGCGTGCCAATCTTCCCGATGCTGTAGGCGGTGTGCTTTGGTTTGGTACGGATGATGCCAACATGACTGTTTTCACTCCCGTATATTGTTGTACTACCAAAGCTCCGGTATGCTATACGCGTGTAGACGGCGCCGATTACATCACTTTCTCCTGGAACTCCGCTTTTCTGGATTTTCAACTGGGTGGCCAATATGGTATATCCCCGCTATGACTTGATGATCGGCGATGTACGTGCTACGCAGAACGAACTTGAAACCACCTTCAACGAGGCACAGGAAGGTATTTGAAGCAGTTGCTGTTAAGTTGTACGAGAAGAATCCGGAAACGGCTGTGAAGTTTCTGACCAACTATACCGACATGACAGCGCAAAGCACTTTCGATACTTGGAAACGTTTGGGCGAATTTATCATTGTGAAGTACAATGATGGTGTCATCCGTAAGATGAAGGACGGCAAGTTCGAGCGTAATGCCATTGGCCAACCTGCAGGCGTGGTACGTCCGGGCTATTCAAAGGAATTCCTCGAAGAGTATGTGAAGCAAACAGGAGAACGCTATAAGGTAACCGAATAATCGCTTCCAAAGAGTTTTCTGACTAAAAGATAGGAATTTCAAACTTATTCTTTTACATTTGTATTTTAAATAAACTAATTATTAATCTCTAAAATATAGATAGAACCATGGGGAATGAAGAACTAATCAAACAGGTGACTGAGAAAGCCGAAAAGTGGCTGACCCCGGCGTATGATGCCGAAACTCAGGCTGAAGTGAAACGCATGCTGGAGAACGAAGATAAGACAGAATTGATCGAGGCCTTTTACAAAGATCTCGAGTTTGGTACGGGCGGACTCCGTGGGATCATGGGCGTAGGTACCAATCGTATGAACATCTATACTGTCGGAGCTGCTACCCAGGGACTCTCTAACTATCTGAACGCAAACTTTAAAGATATGAAACAGATTTCGGTTGTAGTCGGATATGATTGCCGTAACAACAGTTCTCTGTTTGCGAAGATCTCTGCGGATATTTTCTCGGCCAATGGCATTAAGGTATATTTGTTCGAAGAGATGCGTCCCACTCCGGAGATGTCTTTTGCCATCCGTCATCTCGGTTGCCAGAGCGGCATTATCCTGACTGCTTCACACAATCCGAAAGAATACAACGGTTACAAGGCATATTGGGACGATGGTGCGCAAGTACTGGCTCCGCACGATAAGGGCATTATCGATGAAGTGAATAAGATTGCTTCTGCTGCCGATATCAAGTTCCAGGGTAACCCGGATCTGATTCAGATCATCGGAGAAGATGTCGATAAGATATATCTGGATATGGTGAAGACTGTTTCTATCGATCCTGAAGCGATCGCCCGCCATAAAGATATGAAGATTGTATACACTCCGATCCACGGTACAGGCATGATGCTGATTCCGCGTGCACTGAAGATGTGGGGATTCGAGAACGTATATACCGTGCCCGAGCAGATGATTAAGGACGGTAACTTCCCGACTGTTGTCTCTCCGAATCCGGAAAATGCAGAAGCTTTGACGATGGCTCTTAATCTGGCTAAAGAAATTGATGCCGACCTTGTAATGGCTTCCGACCCGGATGCCGACCGCGTAGGTATCGCTTGTAAGAACGATAAAGGCGAATGGGTATTGATTAATGGTAACCAGACTTGTCTGATGTATCTTTATTACATCATCACTCAATATAATAAACTGGGCAAAATGACCGGTAATGAATTTTGTGTGAAAACTATCGTTACTACCGAACTGATCAAGAAGATTGCCGATAAGAATCACATTGAGATGCTCGATTGCTACACCGGTTTCAAATGGATTGCCCGTGAAATTCGTTTGCGTGAAGGCAAGAAGAAATACATCGGCGGTGGTGAAGAAAGCTATGGCTTCCTGGCCGAAGACTTTGTTCGTGATAAAGACGCTGTTTCTGCTTGCTGCCTGATTGCCGAAGTGGCTGCTTGGGCCAAGGATAACGGAAAGACTCTGTATCAGTTGCTGATGGACATCTACGTTGAATATGGATTCTCTAAGGAATTTACTGTAAACGTTGTGAAACCGGGTAAGAGCGGTGCGGAAGAGATTAAAGCCATGATGGAGAATTTCCGTGCTAACCCTCCGAAAGAGTTGGGTGGTTCGAAAGTGGTTCTGTCGAAAGATTACAAGACTCTGAAACAAACCGACGCAGCGGGCCATGTGACTGACATCGATATGCCGGAACCATCGAATGTACTGCAATATTTCACAGAAGACGGTGGAAAAGTATCTGTTCGTCCGTCAGGAACGGAGCCGAAGATCAAATTCTATATCGAAGTGAAAGGTGAGATGGGATGCCGCAACTGTTTTGCTACTGCCGATGCAGAAGCTACTGAAAAAGTAGAAGCAGTGAAGAAGTCACTGGGTATTTAAAGGAGCTATTTTAAATACTCTTTTGACGGATACTTAGCATCGTATAAATGTATCCATAATATTATTGGAATGCCTTGTCCTTCATTGGATGGGGCATTTCTTTTGGGACTATTCTCTAAAAAGCCGAGGACTTGTGCAGTGCCTTCCACTCGGACAATGTCTCCTATCCGCGTGCTGATTTTTCCCGTTTCTACAATGATAGGGAGAGTGACAGGGGAAACGATCACTGTCGTTTTCCTGGATAAATAGTTCTCAGGACCTGGCGAGAACTTATTTTTTTCCATCGAATGCAAACCGACAGTCAATTACTTGGGTACTGTCATAGAGGGATGTGCTGTGAATTGTTTTTTAATTATACTTTCTTCTTTGTATTTTATTTATTCGGCTGAAGTTCTATTTCTATATTTTTACGGTACTTTTAGTCGTAGTCCAAAGGTCTTTAACTTAGAGATATTGCCTGAGACACTTATATAACTTTGCGACTTGAGGTGCTGATATATTCATAACATTACTTTAGAATATGAACTCTTATTTGCACTTTATCCTTGATGCTGAATCAGTCTAGGTTCAGAAGATCTATTAGAATATAACTAATAGAAGTATGGCCTTCTCCGTCAGTGAGTATAAATCTGTTTTTTCACGAGTATGTATCCTCCATCCAAAAAAAGTGGTTAATTTGTTGATAGTGTATAAGTAAAGTTTTTTTGCAAATTATAAATGATAATTAGCCATTTTACTATCATAATATATAATATTATATATTAAAATCTTTTTAAATGTTCTTTGTTTAATAATTAATTTGTGACCTTCGCACGTCAAAGATACACAACGAAATGAAGGAGTCTTGTGCGATGTTTATGAAAATATTTTTAGAACCTTTTAATCCTATGTAATGCATATTAAGACTAATCCGAAAGATAAAATGTCTTTTAATCAGCTATATAATGATTATCAGACACGTTTTTGAATTTTGCTAATACCTATGTCAGAGATTGGGATGTAGCGGAAGATATAACAACAGAGGCGTTAATTTATTATTGGGAAAACAGAAATACTTTATCTGAAGTATCCAATATTCCTGCATATATACTTACCATCATAAAAACAAAAGTCTTAATTATCTTCGTCATTTGCAGATACGGAAGAACATTCTGAAAATATTAGAAAATATATTGAGTGGGAACTCAATGCACGTATCGTTTCTTTAGATGCTTGCGAACCTTATGAACTTTTAGTCAAAGAGATGCAAGAGCTGATTCAGCAAACTTTGGATAAACTGCCGGAGCGTACACGCAAAATATTTATTTTAAGCCGTTATGAAAACAAATCGTATAAGGAGATTGCTGCTTTAATGAATATGACAACCAAAGGTGTAGACTTTCATATTTGTAAAGCTTTAAAGGCATTACAGATTAACCTAAAAAGATTATTTTCCATTATTTCTTTATTTTTTGATGAAATTTCACTAGGATACCTTTCCCATGAAGTGCCTTATACATAAAAGGGACATTAATACATTGTCATGGACAAAGATTTACTATATAATTTTTATAAAGGAAAGGTTTCCATAGAAGAAGGACAAAGGGTCAAGGCTTGGGTAGAAGCATCAGACGAAAACGAGCGCGCCTTCTATAGGGAACGTAAAATTTTTGATGCCTTGATGCTTAATAATCCGCTTCCGGTAAAGAAAACCTCTTTTTTCAATTTTCACATTATAAAAAAATAGAGTGGCTGAAAATTGCCATGACTGTAATATTGACATTTCTGCTTAGTTATTTCTATCAGGAGTATAAAGCCGGTCTGGATTCAGTGGCAATGAGTACGATTTCTGTTCCTGAAGGACAAAGAACCAATGTCACATTACCCGATGGTAGTAATGTTTGGTTAAATGCATGTACAACGATACAATATCCGACTTCTTTTAACAGCCGGGAGCGTTTCGTTATACTAAAAGGAGAAGCTTATTTTGATGTAACCAAGAAGAAAAAAACTCCTTTTATTGTACGGACAGACAAATATGACATTGAAGTTTTGGGTACACAGTTTGATGTAGATGCTTATCCTGACCAAACGGCGTTTGAAACAACTTTAATGAAAGGTAGTGTAAAAGTTACCTCACAGCACTTTCCTGAACAGACAATAACCTTGAAGCCTCATCATAAAGCATATGTAAAAGACGGGCAGTTGGCAGTTACCAAAGTAAACGATTTCACTCCTTACCGCTGGAAAGAAGGTTTGATCTGTTTTAAAGATGAACCTTTCCAGACCATCATGGAAGATTTTGAAAAATATTATGGCATCCGGATCATCATCAATAACAAAAAGGTATTGAAATATTCCTATAATGGCAAGTTCCGTCAAGCAGACGGTATTGATTATGCACTAAGAGTGCTGCAAAGGGATATCCATTTTAAATATGAAAAGAGCCAACGATGAAGAAATTATTTACATCAATTGACCAGACAATACTAACCTAAAAACAACAAGCCTATGAAGAAAAGCTCAAGTTAACCTTAAAAAGAAAAATGCCGATAAGTGTTGCCGCACTTACCGGCATAGACTCAAAACAATTTTTCAAGTAAAAAAATCTATTTAAATCAACGCAAAGGTATGAAAAATAACACTTTGTCGGGGGTCATATTACCCTAAAAAAATCCCCAATATAAAACATTTTTTTAGAATTATGAGAATTACATTGTTCCTATTGATGGCATGTGTTTTTTCTTTATATGCCGGAAATTCCTATTCTCAAAATACAAGAGTTAGTTTTGCCGTGGATAATGTAGGACTCAATAAGGTCCTAGAGGAGATAGAGAGTCAGACGGATTATCTTTTTATTTATAATAGTCAGATAAATGTAAATAAGCTAGTTACTATTAAGGCAAATAAGCAGACGGTTTCAAAGGTATTGGATCAAATATTACAGAACACTGGTATTGAATATAAATTGGAAGGCTCGCATATTATATTAGAAAAAAAAGTAGAAGAAGTTCACAATAGCTCGTCCGCCGTTCAGCAACAGCAAACTAAAAAGATAACCGGAAAAGTTGTCGATAAGACAGGAGAGGCTATTATTGGAGCGAATGTCAAAAATACAAGGTACAGATAAAGGAACTATTACTGATCTCGATGGTAATTTTATCTTGGAGGTTGCTCCAAAGGATGTGCTTGTTATCAGTTACATAGGCTATTTGGATACGAAAGTTCCCATAGCTGGGCAAAAACAGATCCATGTGGTGTTGTCTGAGGATAATAAAATGTTGGACGAAGTCGTTGTAATTGGTTATGGTACTACTTCTACACGCAAGATGGCGTCTGCTGTTACAGCCGTGAAAGGTGAGAAACTACAGGACTTGCCATTTAATAGTGTAGCAGCCTCACTGGCCGGACGTGCAACAGGTGTTATTGTACAATCATCAGGTGGTGAACCGGGATCTGCCCCTTCTATCTCGATCCGTGGCGGTGGCGCACCTGTCTATGTCATAGATGGTGTTATTTCCGATGCTTGGGATTTCAATACGTTGAATCCGAATGATATCGAAAGCCTTTCAATTCTAAAGGATGCAGCATCTCTGGCTGTTTACGGTTCACGGGCTGCCAATGGTATCGTGATGGTGAAAACCAAACAGGGAGGTAAGGGAAAGACAGCGGTGAATTATACGTTTAATGCTGAATTCAGCCAACCTACCAAATTACTGAAAAGACTCGTGGTTATGACTATGCTTACAACCAAATGCTTGCCGGTATCAATGATGGTTTGGACGAGGCAGATTTACCTTTTTAATCAGGAAGTATTGATATCATTAAAAATCAGTCAGATCCTTATACATCCGGACACGCCGATACAGATTGGCTGGGAGAAGGATTGAAAACTGTTGCTCCTCAATACAAGCATACGGTATCATTGAGTGGAAGTGGCAATAAGGTGAATTACTATATTTCTCTGGGTATGCTCAATCAAGGTAGTATCTATACTTCGAATGCATTGAACTATGACCGCTATACAGTTCGCAGTAATGTTAACACGACTTTTGATAAGATTGGTCTGAAGGTCAGCCTGAATCTGAACGGAGCTTATGAAAAAAAGGAATACCCCTCTTTCTCAGCGGCAAAGATCTGGGAAGATCTTTATAACCAGTCTCCACTGAATCCGGCTTACAATAAGGATGGTACTTATGCCGCAGTTACCGACCATCCGTTGGCGGAAATGGACAAGCGTTCGGGATATAACAGGAACTATGGCAAATTCATAAATACCCAAGTAGCTGCGGACTGGACATTGCCTTGGTTAAAGGAGTTAACCTTGGGTGCTATGTTCAACTATCGTCTGAACGACTCACATGTGAAGAAATTCAGTACTAAGGCTCCTCAGTATTACGCAGATGGAGCTGTATATCCAATAGGTAAACCGACATTGAATGAAGAAGGCTATTGGGGAGAGTCCTACAATTTCGAAGTAAGTGCCGCTTATGTGAAAACTTTTGCCGAAAAGCATACGATTGATGCTAAATTCGTTTATAATGTTGCAGAAAATACTGGATGGAATTTTAATGCATATCGTGGGGAATACTTATCTACGGTTGTGGACCAGCTATTTGCCGGTGCAGCAGATACGCAGCAGAATGGCGGCAATTCGGATGAAGGAGGACGTATGGGATTGGTAGGCCGTTTGAAATATGACTTTATGAATCGGTATATCGTGGAAGGTAGTTTCCGTTACGATGGATCGGATAACTTCACTCCAGGACATCGTTGGGGATTCTTCCCCTCCGGAGCGGTGGCGTGGGCCATCAGTGAAGAACCTTTCTTCAAAGAGTGGGAGCAACATGTATTCGATTTGCTCAAGCTACGAGCTTCTTATGGACAGACCGGTACGGAAAATGGAGTAAATCGTTTCGGCTATCTTTCTACCTATAGTCTGGATGAGAAAAAAATAGTGATCGGGGGAAAACTGCAATCAGGATTTAGTGAAGGGGCTTTGGTGTCTCCGGAACTGCTGAGCTGGTATCAGGTGAATTCCTTTAACCTGGGATTGGATATGGCTTTCTTCAACAATCGCTTGAAAGGTACCTTTGATTATTTCTATTACGTAACCAAAGGTGGTTTGATGAGTCCGGGAGACCGTTATACAACTCCTTTGGGTAAACCTTTACCACAAATAAAATCGAATAGCGAACAACGTCGCGAAGGTGTGGAGTTGACAATGCGCTGGTCAGATACGACTCCGCGTAAATTCACTTATGAAGTAGGGTTCAATATGACCTACTTTAATAGCCTGTGGAAAGTGAAAGCGGATGAAGCATTATCTGACTTGATGAATCCTTACAAACGTCAAACACATCAGACCGATTACTATGGGTTGGGATACATAGATACAGGACTTTATCAAAACAAAGAGGATATCCTGAACTCTCCCCGAAGATTGGGATCTACCCAAACTAAGCTCGGAGACATTGGTTATACGGATGTGAACGGTGATGGTAAAATAGACGGTGAAGACCAGGTACGTATCGAAAGCCGACAATGCCTCACTTTACTTATGCCTTTTTTCTTTGGGTTATGAAGGATTCACTTTGTCCGGTTTACTATGGGACAGGTGAACGCTACATGACTTTTGGCAATCGTTATCAGTCAGGTGAAGGAAAATACCTGTATTATGAAAACCAGTTGAATTATTGGAGACCGGACAATACAGGTGCGGATTTTCCTAGAATTTCGATCAGTTCCGGTGTAAACGGAAATAATAATAAGGCAGGATCGACTTTCTGGATGCGGAATGCATCATATCTTCGTCTGAAGGATTTGCAGTTGAGCTATGACTTTAAATATAAATACCTGAAAAAATGTGACTGGTTGCAGACGTGTCGTGTGAATCTGAGTGGTAGTAATCTTTTTCACTATTTCAGGTGTTACAAATTTTTCGATCCGGAAACATCAAGTACCAGCGGCGACGGCTATCCTGTACAAAAGAGTTTATTCAATTGGTGTAACAATAGGTTTTATAGGGAGGAATACATATGAATAAGATAAAGAATTTTATTTGTATTATTATTTGCCTTGGTCG
>VOFI01001709.1_pt1 | contig 18014 bp, 24 predicted proteins | sample 5384131 | NCBI WGS metagenome assembly VOFI01 (sample SAMN12384728, study PRJNA508395) | human gut metagenome | isolation source: healthy gut H | host: Homo sapiens
TGCCGGCTATTGCTGCCGTATGACGTTGCCTTATTACCATTAATATCTGTATAAAGTCCTTTTGATTTCGGAGCTTTGCTTTCAATCTTATAAGTAGAGACAGAAGCATGAGTGTTTGCACCGTAGTTGTAGCCATCGTTCAATACCTTAATATTTAGCTTCTGCGATTTCCGGTTTCTTGGCGAACTTCTCGCGCAGCATCTTTTCAACGGCAACAAAGGTTACGGTTGAACAACCAACAAAACCAATCGAGTGCAAACATATTTTTTGCAACGGAGAATCGTTTTATTGTCAGTCCGGAATCTTTCAGACTTTCTTTGCACATAGAAGAGATAAGACTTCAATACTTCCTGTTTTTATTCTAATTCTTCAAAGGGATTGTTGGTTTTTAAATTGTGCCTTTTTCCAAATCTCTGGCTTCGAATGAGTCGAGTCGGTGATGATAAGTCCTTGCGGTTTACAGAATTTGATTTGTGTTTTCAGTGCGGAAGGGTTTCACCCAAGGCCAATACGTGACAACGGTCTCGGGGTGTAAACTTGTCCGGCGCCGATGTGGACCTGCAAAACCGGAAACAACCGGTTGCTTAGATTGCTGCGGGGGCGCGGATGTCATACTTACCAGATGGTCAGGGGAATGTACAGATGTCATTTCCACTGTCCAACCATTTTACGTTCGAGAAAGATGTTGCCGGCCAGCTGCATACCATCATAGGTCGCCGGGCCAATACTACTTCCTCAATTGCTTTAACCATCTATTTCGTCTGCCATAACTTTAATTACTATATTTAATTTAAAACTGATTTTACTTTCAATTTGTGAGCGCAAAGGTCGGAAAGTTAATCAATTATCAAAAATAAATCCTACTGTGTCCTAATGACATAATTATTTGAAATATCTGAAAGGAACCTGCATTTTTATTCTTGTTAAATCGACAAGAACCGTTATCTTTGCAAACAAATTTGGAAGCATTGCCTTAGTTCAGCAGAATAGAAGTTTCCTAAACTTTAGATTTTGTTTTGCTTTCATATTGTATCTAAGTTTTAAAAGTGTAACAATAGCTTTCTTTTAAGATGAACGTCTTATAGCTTCTATTTGTTTTAATAATCAATAGAAAAAGCCTCTACCGAATGTTCGGAAGAGGCTTTTCTATTTGTGGAGTTTATTATTCTTCCGTAGCTGGTACTACGACTTTTTTGTTCTTCATCATGTTGTATGCAATTGGAGATGCAATAAACAGTGATGACAAAGTACCGATAACAACACCGAAGATCATTGCGAATGCGAAGCTGCGGATTGAATCACCGCCGAGGATGAAGATACACAGCAATACGATCAACGTACTTAATGAAGTATTGATGGTACGAGCCAGCGTTGTGTTCAGAGAGTCGTTGAACAATACTCGCTTGTCACGTTTCGGATATAAGCCGAAGAACTCACGTACACGGTCGAAGATTACCACCTTGTCATTGATAGAGTAACCGATAGCCGTCAGGATAGCACCAATGAACGTCTGGTCGATTTCCAGAGAGAATGGAACGATACCCCAGAACAGTGAATAGGCACCGATAATCATAATCGTGTCACAAGTCAGAGCTACGATAGAACCGATACTGTAAGCAATGTTGCGGAAACGGAGCAAGATATACAAACCGATGGCGATCAGTGCCAGAACTACAGAGTATACGGCACCTGTCTTGATGTCGTCTGCGATACTCGGACCCACTTTCTGTGAGCTAACGATACTACCGCCTGTGTGATTGTCACGGTCGATGAAGGTAGCTAGAGTGATGTTTTGTGTCAGCACAGGCTTCAAGAGTTTCGTATAGGTATGCTTCGATTTGAGAGTCAACGTCGTTTGCCTGCATCTTCAATACGGTAGTTTGTACTGATACGTACGGTTTTTTGTCTGTACCGATAGCGATCACATTTACATTTACATCTTCACCAAACTTGTCAGAGATCAATTCACGAATCTGTTCGGGTTCTACCGGATTCTCGAACTGTACCTTAAAGTTACGTCCACCAGTAAAGTCGATACTCTGGCTCAAACCGCGCATGGCAAATGAACCGATACAAACGAGGATGATGGCTACGATGATAAGGGATTTTTTGTTTGTTCCCATAAAATCAAAACGTGTGTTGGTCATCAAGATTCTTGAAACATTGGTTGTGAATGTAAGGTTCAATAGTTTGTCCTTGTTCATGAAGTGTTCATAAACTATACGGGTAATGAACACTGCGGTAAAGAAGGATACTAGAATACCGATAATCAATGTCGTAGCAAAACCACGGATTGGACCGGTACCAAAGTTAAACAGAATGATACCTGTGATGATGGATGTTAAGTTCGAGTCGAAGATAGCCGAGAATGCGTTGGAATAACCGTCAGCAAGTGCTTTCTTCACACCCTTTACCGGCACGAAGTTCTTCTTTAGTACGTTCGTAGATAAGTACGTTCGCATCCACCGCCATACCCAGTGACAACACCATACCGGCAATACCGGACATTGTCAATGCCGCCTGGAAGGATGAAAGGATACCTAAGCGTGAAGAAGAAGTTGAGGATTAACGCAGCAGTTGGCAACCATACCCGGTATGAAGCCGTACATGGAACACATGTAGATCATCAACAGAATCAAAGCTACTACGAATGAGAAAATACCGGCATTGATAGATTCCTGACCCAATGACGGACCAACGATATCTTCCTGTACGATGTGAGCCGGAGCCGGCATCTTACCTGATTTCAATACGTTAGCTAAGTCTTTTGCTTGTTCAGGAGTGAAATGACCTGTAATCTGTGAACGTCCACCTGTAATTTCAGAGTTTACGTTTGGTGCAGAATATACATAGTCTGTCAAGAACGATAGCGATAGAACGACCGATGTTCTGTTTGGTCAGCTGTGCCCAGCGGCGTGCACCGTCAGTAGTTCATTGTCATGCTGACAGCCGGTTTGCTGTATTGGTCAAATTCGTCTTTAGCGTCTGTTACTACATCACCTTCCAACGGAGCTTTGCCGTTGCGTTCGGTAGACTTGATAGCATATAATTCGAATGTCTGTCCTTTCTTGTCGAATTCAGAAGGAGAAACACCCCATTTCAAACGAAGGTCTTTGGAGATCAGCTTTACTTCCGGCATAGCCAGATATTTGTTGATATCAGCAGTGTCTTTGTAGTTGGCGTAGCCTACCGATCACAGGACCTTGTCCGCTAGGTTCAACTGCAGGATAGCCAGCAACAGAGGGTATTGCTTTTTTAATTTCTGCCAGGTTAGCTGTTAGAAGCTTATCTTCAGTAGTTACGTCACCTTTCAGGGCAGCAGCAAGACTGTCGGCAGCACTTACGCTTTTCTTGGCCGGAGTAGCTTCTGCAAGCGGAGCTTCTTTGGTGGAATACTATCAGCGGTAGCAGTCTGCACCTGTCTCCTGCGCTAATACAGCGCGCAATTTGGCGTCAGCAGATTGCATAGCAGGAAGAACTTCTTTAGCTGTATAAGTTTCCCAGAATTCCAGGTTAGCAGAACCTTGGAGAAGTTTTCTCACACGTTCCGGTTCTTTGATACCCGGCAGCTCCACCATGATACGTCCCATTTTGTCTTCCAGGCTTTGGATATTCGGCTGAACAACACCGAAACGGTCGATACGGGTACGAAGCACGTTGTATGAGTTTTCAACAGCAGCTTTTACTTCTGCTCTCAGCACTTTTTCAACTTCTGCATCTGATGATTTCTGGTTAACTTTATCTTTCAACTGTTGTGTTGCGAAAAGTTCGGAAAGTTTTGCGTTAGGAGCAGTTTTGTGGTATTCTCTGACAAATAGCGTGATGATATCATCCTGGCTGTTTACAGCCTGTTTTGCAGCTTCTGCCAATGCATTGTTGAAAGCTTCATCCGGCTTGTTGTCAGCCAGTGCTTTGATAACATCAGGTACGGAAACTTCGAGGATAACGTTCATACCACCCTTCAGGTCCAAACCTAAACTAATCTCCATCTCACGACAATCTTTCAGCGTCCAGTTCCACAGCATCACTTTCTCATTAGAGAGAGAGTCGAGGTAGTCTTGTTCCACTTTCGGGTCGCCGTTCGCAATTTCTTTCGCCTTGTTGGTATAATGGCGTGTTACGAAGGAGAAGGAGAGGTAGAACACACATACCAGTGTGAGTAATACCGCAAAAACCTTTACAAATCCTTTGTTTTGCATTTTACTTTTAATTTATGATGATTACTTTTTTAATTTAATTTTCAGTTAAATTCTGTCGTACACAAGTTCTTTTTGCCGCATACAAGGCTGCAAATATAGTTTTTTTTCACATTCATATGTAATAAGCCCTCAAATATTTGATGTTTAAGGGCTTTTAGTTTTTTACTGAATTATTTCATTCCTCTGTTTTTTCAGTAGTGGCTCCAGGCTTGGTTCTGCACCGCGGAAATTCTTATAAAGCACCATCGGATCTTCGCTGTCTCCCTTCTCCAATACGTTATAGCGGAACAGGTCGGCAGTGTTTTTATCAAAATTCCATGTTCTTTGAAAGCTTCGAAGGCATCATTGTCAAGTACATTCGCCCAAAGGTAACTGTAGTATCCGGCAGCGTATCCGCCAATGATATGATTGAAGTAAGTGACGCGGTAGCGGGGGGCAATTTCGGGGATCAGGCCGAGCTTGTTCATCGCTTCTTTTTCGAAAGCAAGCATATCCAGATTCTTTACATCTGTTATCGATGTGAAGGTTCATGTCGAGGATGGCGGCGGCCAGTAATTCGGTAGTCATGAATCCCTGATTGAACGTCTTCTGTTTCAGAATCTTTTCGATGATTTCATCGGGGATTACTTCTCCTGTCTGATAGTGTTTGGCATACATTTTCAGCACTTCGGGTTCGGTCGCCCAATGTTCGTTGATCTGAGAAGGAAGTTCTACAAAGTCGCGTACTACATTAGTGCCGGAAGTTCCCTTTGTATTCGCATTTTGTCAGCAGTCCATGCAGAGCGTGGCCGAATTCGTGGAACAGAGTTTCTACTTCGTCCATAGTCAGCAAGAGAAGGGGTGTCGCCGACCGGTTTGGTGAAACTGCAAACATTGCATACCAAGGGGCGGGTTGCTCCTGCTGCTGTTCACGATAGTTGCTCATCCATGCGCCGCCACTTTTTCCGGAGCGTGGGAAATAATCGACGTAGAAGATACCGAGCTGCGAGCCGTCAGCGTCTTTCACTTCGAAGACTTCTACATCACGGATGATAACAGGGATACCTTCCAGTTTGTTCAGAGTGATACCATATAACTTGTTGGCGACTGTGAAAGCCGCCATCGCGTACATTCTCCAGCTTGAAGTAAGGTTTTGTATCCTCTTCAGACAGGTTGTATTTTTCTTTCCGTAGTTTCTCGGTATAATACCACCAATCCCATGCTTCTAGTTTTTCTCCTTTGCCTTCCTTATCCATTAATTTCTGAAGTTCGGTAGCTTCCGCTTTTGCTTTTGGCAGTGCGTAGCTCCAGAGGTTATTTAGAAGGCTCATTACGTTGCTGGCGTTCTTTGCCATGGTTTCTATCCAGGACGAAGTTTGCATAACAGTCGAAACCTAATAAGTTCGCTTTTTCCAGGCGGAGAGAAACGATCTTGCGGATGTTTTCCTTGTTATCGTTCCCGTCGTTGTTGTTGCCGCGGTTGATATAAGCTTTGTATATTTGCTCCCGGAAGCGGGCGATTTTCAGAATATTGCAGGAAAGGCAGACGGCTGGCATTGTGCAGGGTGAACAACCATTTTCCCGGTTGTCCGGCTGCTTTCGCTTCTTCGGCGGCGCTTTGGCGGAACCATTCGGGCAATCCTGCCAGATCTTCTTCCTTGTCAACGAAGAGTTTGAAAGCATTATTCTCATTCAGTATATTGTTGCTGAAAGTAATGCCGAGTGTAGAAAGTTCCTTGTTGATTTCACGCGGAGGCGGGTTTGGTCTTCGGCATTAAGGTTCGCTCCGGAACGGATAAATCTTTTATAAGTCTTGTCCAGCAGACGTTCTTGTTCCGACGTCAGGTTCAATGAATCTTTCTTTTGGTAGACATCGTTCACCCGTTTGAATAGTTTCCCATTCAGGGAGATATTGTCATTATGTTCCGAAAGAACCGGTGCCAGTTTGATGGAAAGTGCGGTCAGCGAATCAGTAGTTTCCGCATCTGTCATATTGAAGAAAATGGCGCTCACACGGTCCAGGATAGGTGCGCTGTTATCCAAAGCTACAATCGTATTTTCGAATGTCGGAATTTCCGGACTTTCGATGATAGCTTCGATGTTTTGATTCTGTTCTTCTATACCTTTCAGGAAGGCAGGTTCATAGTGCTCTAATTTAATCTTGTCAAAGGAAGGAACACCGTACTCGGTTTGAAACTCTGTAAAGAAAGGATTGCTTTCTGTTTTCGTAGCACAGGAGTACATCATACAACTTACTGCTAAAATGGTTAGTGTCTTTTTAATCATCATAAGTGTTTTTATTAGAGTTTTCAGTTCTCATCGTTTACTGATATAGCACCAGATCGGGTAATGGTCTGATGCCTTGATAGACCGGTCTACCGTGCAATTGTAGGCTTTCAGGTTGGGGCTGATCAAGATATTGTCTATGCGGAAATAGAACTTGTTCTGATTGTAGGAAATACCCAATCCTTTACCGGACTGTGTGAATGCATCATCTAGTTTTTGAGTCAGGATGCGATGTGTATATGAGATAGAACCGTCGTTGAAATCGCCGCATACTATGGTTGTCGGATATTTACTTTCTGCAATGGTTTTAGCCACAGAATCTGCTTGTGTAGCCCGGATAGCCGATGCTTCCGCCAGTTTTCTTATTAATTGCCTAAGTCCGGTTTTTACTTTCTTGGCATTCGGGTCTTTAATCATATCCTCATACATCCCTCTGTCTTCTTTGGTGAGCTTGTTGGATTCCAGGTGGTTGTTGATTAATGTAAGAGTGTCGTTATTCACATTCAGTACATATTTCATGGAGCCGTTATAATTACTTTCATATTCGATGGGATGTATCGAGAGTATGGGGAACTTAGAGAAACAGGCAAGTTGCACGTCTCCTTTCCCTTGTTGGTGGACGGATTGGTAAGGGATAGGCTTTCAATGCTTTTTTAATGTCCTGTTCCGTCAGGTATTTCTTGTTGGTAGCGGTGTTATATTCTTGCAGACAGATAATATCGGCGTTACTATCTACAAGATAAGACAATACCGGGTTTTTTCCATCTTTCTTCTCCAAATTGTTGAAACTCATTACGTTGTAGGATAGGATTTTGATGCTTCCTTCCGGTATGTTTTTTGTGGTGGAGTTAAAAGGAATATAAGTCCGTATCTGCGGAATACAAATTAGAAAACCGATGGCAGGCAAGAGCGCATAGCGGTAATTGACAAATGCCCAGAAGCCGATAAAAATCAGATTAATCGTCAGGAATATCGGAAATGCAAGTCCCAAGCTGGAAGCAAGTGGATTTATTTTCGGGTTAAGGTAAGGGCTATAAGCGCTTAATATCAACGTTCCCACGAAGAGAGCGTTGACAGCAAGTATCAGATATGCGACAAATTTGCCAATATGTTCCATTCCTTTATCTTTTGCTTGCGTCGAACAAGCTTTTCTTTTCTTCAGTTGTCAGACTGTCGTAACCGGATTTTTTTAGTTTTTCCAAAATACGGTCCACTTCATCAGACTGTGCTTTTTTGTGAGCATTGTAATCATAATCCTTCTCGCGACCGGTGGCACTGTTTCCATAGTGTACCTTCATTTTCGGTTTCCGTTTCCATGTTTTCTTTTGAAACAAGGAAGTGAAACCATCCAGAATCCAGTTAATCCAGGAAGTCAAATCAGTTCCTTTACTTAGGCTGGCGGCAAACCAAAGTCCTGCAAGAGCACCGCCCAGGTGGGCGATATGTCCTCCGGCATTACTTGAGGTGATGGATAATACATCGATTCCGATAACAACCAGTGCCAGATATTTGAGACGGATAGCACCGAAAAGAAAAAGTTGCACCCTGTAATCTGGCTCACGATAAGCCGTAGCGGCTACGATGGCTAATACGGAAGCTGATGCTCCTACCAATGTTGCACCCGTCACTTGCGAACTGAATAAAGGAAATACATTGTAGGCGATCATATACAGTAAACCTCCGCAGATACCTCCCAATACATATAGTCCTCTTAAATGTTTGGCCGAGAAAAAGTAGAGAAACAAACTTCCGAACCAATACAGCCAGAGCATATTGAATAAAATATGCAGGATACCGGCATGCATAAACATATAAGTAAATAACGACCACGGCTGATGAATAAATCCGATAAAGGATGCCGGTAAGGCAAATATACCGAATATATCGGGGGTACTTACTTCAAAAAGTCGCAAGAAAACGTTAATCAACGTGCCAATCACAAAGATGCCTACGTTGATATAAATCAGTTGGATAAAAATGTTTCCTCTTCTGAATGTTTCCTTCAAATCAGCTATAATATGTCCCATTGTTATTGCTTTTTTTTTCTCCAATACAAAATCAGGATCAATCCAAATAACATTCCTCCCAGGTGAGCAAAGTGAGCGACATTGTCTCCGGCGCTATTGGCAAGTCCTGACCATAACTCAATCGCGGCGTATCCGATAACGAAGAATTTGGCTTTGATAGGAAATGGTAGCGGGAAGATAAACAACCGATTGTCGGGAAACAGCATGCCGAATGCCAGCAATATGGCGTAAACGGCTCCCGAAGCACCTACGGTGGTCATCATGTTCAGATATTGCTCCATTGGGATAACACCATATCCGATCAAATTCACTTGTGTATGTTGGCTAAGTTCTATCACATACTGGATATACTGTACCCCTTCCTGGATAAGTCCCGCACCGATACCGCAGAGAATATAGTAAAAGAGGAAACGTTTGGGTCCCCAGGTTTGTTCGAGAATCGGTCCGAACATAAAAACGGCAAACATATTAAAGAAAATGTGGCTGAATCCGCCGTGCATGAACATATAAGTGATAAGCTGTGCCGGATTAAAGTCACTTGCAAGGAAAAAATGTAATCCCAGATAATTCGTTAAATCCAGGCCGTAACGTTGGGCTACGATTGTCCCGAAAAATACTAGTACATTGATAATTATCAGGTTTTTAGTTACAGTTGGCATCATTTTTATTTCTGAATATTTAGATAATAGACGCAAAAGTACGAATAAATTCTGTTTTAAAGCATGAAAAACGCTTCCTATTAGCTCTTTTTCAATAATTTGCTGCGTTTTTTTTATGTTTTTATTTGATATGTTGTTTTGTTCGGCTATATTTGTGGAATTAATCCATTGTGGGATAATCTTTTGTGTAACATATATATTAATTAATCATTTTACGTATTATGAATAAGTCTGATCTTATTAGCGCAATGGCTGCTGAAGCTCAAATGAGCAAAGCCGATGCAAAAAAGCACTTGATGCTTATCACTTCAGTTACTAATGCTATGAAAGCTGGTGACAAAGTATCTCTCGTAGGTTTTGGTACTTTCTCTGTAAGCGAAAAGAGCTGAAAGAACTGGTATTAACCCTTCTACAAAGGCAACTATTACTATTCCTGCTAAGAAAGTAGCTAAATTTAAAGCCGGTGCTGAATTATCTGCAGCTGTTGAATAAGATAGATAGTTGAAAGAATTTAGGAGAGGAGGCGTGAAACGTCTCCTTTTTTTGTATCTTTGCGCGCAAGAAATAACTTGGATATGAAGATAGAAGATAAACTTGTGACGTCCGTAATCAGCGGACTCAAAGCACTTTACGGACAGGAAGTCCCTGAAAAAATGGTGCAGTTGCAAAAAACGAAGAAAGAGTTTGAAGGACATCTGACTTTGGTCGTGTTCCCTTTCCTGAAAATGTCGAGAAAAGGACCGGAGCAGACAGCCCAGGAAATCGGTGAGTATCTGAAGGCAAACGATCCGGCTGTAGCAGCCTTTAATGTGATAAAAGGTTTCTTGAACCTGACTATTGCATCGGCTACATGGATTGAATTGCTGAACGAGATTCAGGCGGATGAACAATATGGTTGGTAAAAGCTCACCGAAACTTCTCCATTGGTGATGATTGAATATTCTTCTCCGAATACAAATAAACCGCTTCACTTGGGACACGTGCGTAATAACCTTTTAGGCAACGCATTGGCTAACATTGTAGCTGCCAACGGCAATAAGGTAGTCAAAACAAATATTGTAAACGACCGTGGTATCCACATCTGTAAGTCCATGCTGGCATGGAAGAAATACGGAAACGGTGAAACTCCTGAGACTTCGGGTAAGAAGGTGACCACCTGGTAGGTGATTATTATGTATCTTTCGATAAGCATTATAAAGCGGAAGTGGCAGAGCTGATGGCTGGATTTACAGCGCAGGGAATGAGTGACGATGAAGCTAAGGCGAAGGCTGAAGCTGAATCTCCATTGATGCAGGAAGCCCGCGAAATGTTGGTGAAGTGGGAAGCCGGTGATCCGAAGTACGCGGATTGTGGGAAATGATGAACAACTGGGTATACGCAGGATTCGACGAAACCTATAAGAAGATGGGTGTCAGCTTCGACAAGATCTATTACGAATCCAATACCTACCTCGAAGGAAAAGAAAAGGTAATGGAAGGACTGGAAAAAGGCTTTTTCTTCAAGAAAGAAGATGGTTCCGTATGGGCGGACCTGACTGCCGAAGGACTGGACCATAAGCTCCTTCTCCGTGGTGACGGTACTTCTGTCTACATGACTCAGGATATTGGCACGGCTAAACTTCGTTTTGCCGATTACCCGATTAATAAGATGATTTATGTAGTAGGTAACGAACAGAACTATCACTTCCAGGTGCTTTCTATCTGCTTGATAAGCTCGGCTTCGAATGGGGTAAGGATCTCGTACACTTCTCTTACGGTATGGTGGAACTGCCGGAAGGTAAGATGAAAAGCCGTGAGGGTACAGTAGTTGACGCCGACGACCTAATGGAGGAAATGATTGCCACTGCTAAAGAAACTTCACAAGAACTAGGACAAACTGGATGGTTTGACACAGGAAGAAGCTGATGATATTGCCCGTATCGTGGGTCTGGGTGCCTTAAAGTACTTCATTCTGAAAGTGGATGCCCGCAAGAATATGACATTCAACCCAAAAGAGTCCATCGACTTTAATGGTAATACGGGGCCGTTCATCCAATATACTTATGCACGTATCCAGTCTGTACTTCGGAAAGCGGTAGAATCGGGTATTGTGATTCCTGAACAGATTCCGGCTGGTATTGAATTGAGCGAGAAAGAAGAGGATTGATTCAGATGGTGGCTGACTTTGCTGCTGTTGTAAAACAAGCCGGTGAAGATTACAGCCCGTCTATTATCGCGAATTATACCTATGACCTGGTGAAAGAATATAATCAGTTCTACCACGATTTCAGCATTCTGCGTGAAGAGAATGAGGCAGTAAAAGTATTCCGTATTGCTCTGTCTGCCAATGTAGCTAAAGTGGTTCGCTTGGGAATGAACTTGCTGGGTATCGAAGTTCCTTCCAGAATGTAAGACTTTCTCTGAACAAAATAGACTTCTGCGGGGTTTCTTTTTATATATAAAAGGAATCCCGTATGTTTTATTCCCCCATCCCTTACTTCGGAAGAGAGAAACGGAAACTGCTACTGTCTCTTATTCCGAACTGCTGTTTGACCTGATCTATGTTTTCTCGGTCACGCAGCTTTCACATTATTTGCTCCATAATCTTACTTGGGCAGGATTATTGAAAGAAACCATCTTGTGGTTTGCTGTCTGATGTTGTGGCAACACACCATTTGGGTGACTAACTGGTTTAATCCGATACCAGGCCGATTCGTATTCTTCTTTTTATCGCATATTATTGCTGTGGTTGCTTTAGCTTTACTGCTTTCCTGGCCTTATCACATTTCTTTATTGACAATGAATATCCTAGTGACATCTGTTTTTATATTTGTGATTGTGTTTGATATGTTATTTCCTGATAAAGGTTTTAAGATCAAATGAAAAAAGCCAGACTAAGTTTAATCCTAGTCTGACTTTTCATTATTGTTGATGACTGTTATTTTTTTTAGGGTATTTGTACCAGTCTTTGGCTTGTGCCCCATTAGATTTAACCCATGTTGCAAATTTCGGATATGATTCGTCTATCCTTACGCCTTCTTCAGGGATAGGGAATTCGCTAATTGGCATATTGAGAGCAAATGGCATTAAGTCTATCGAAACATAATATAATCCCTCGTCAGGTCTGGAAACATCTTTTCCAGTGCCTAATAGTGATGGATTGGCTTTATCTGTAGGGGGGATATTTTTACCAAATGCACTTCTCTACCTCTGGTTTTATCTGACTCTACGAAAATAAACGGATTATAAGGTGGTAATACGTTTTTTGAGCTTACATCATTCACTTGAATTGTTACAGTATTTTTTTGTCTGCTTCTTCTTTTCCGTCAAAATCCTCATGTTATCAAATAATAAAATTGTAGGGATGAGATTGGCCGGTCTCTGTTTTCCCCAGGCATATATTGAGATTTGGAGGCATAAGAAGGCCCTTCAATAGAAACGTCACTAATATCGCTGTTAGCGATGTTATGTAATTGATAGCCAAAGCCGTTTATCAAATAACCTCCCTCGGTGAAACGGAGTGAATTCATCAACAATTTTGTATACTGATTTGTCAGTATGGATTTTATATACTTTACTTTATATCGTATCATGACATCATTCATGTCATAATCTCCCCTGTTCCGGCCATAAGTCCTCGAATGTCAATATTCCGAGTAAAGTGGTGTAGTTGTCGTCATCAGTTGGAACTTCAGGATCATTTTTCGGGCAAATAGAAATGGAGGAACTACTTCTGATTGATTCATCAATCTTTATGCATTTTTTCGGAAGTATGGATATAGAAAATGGCATCGCAATAATCTAAGTCTATATTATCTTCAAATCCTATTGCTACAATTTTGATTGGATTCTGTATCTCCTGCAGTGATACGGTTCTTTGTCTCTTTATGCCATCACTTCCCGCTTTGTTCAAAATGGTAGTAGAGTATCGGGTTCCCATGCCTTGAACAAGGTCACCCTTGAACGTATTCATCTAAAGGCTTGCTTCTGAATCCCATGCCTTGCAGACACCAACCAATAGTGATCCCAGCAGGAAATTTTTTCTTCAAATTTACCTTCTTTTTTTCGTTCCAGTATTTCAATTTAACTTCATCGCCACAAACTAAAGCACCCACTCCGGCTGTTTTATAAACAGGAGAAGCATTTGGAAATGCCAGTACCTTTTTGGATATTTTCCAGAGTTGGTGTTTCGCCAGTAGGATAGGTGTATCCCCACAGTGTTGTACCAAGCGGCAGTACTATTGACAAATACAAGACTTACTTCGGTTTCTTTAGTGATAGGGATGTCTGATATCATTTTTCCGTTAAAGAATTCGGGATAGTTGTCACGAATGCTTTTCCCGTCCGTTTTTCTAAAAAACGTTTTTTATATTATAAAGTACGCTGGCAGGCGGAATGTTTTTTTCTGCAGATAAGTTATTGGGACGTCCGTTGTCGTTCCAGTCTACATTGGGTAGAAGCATCCAGTCATCCTGATATTTATGCTGATTGGTTGTCACTCCTCTGCTGACGGGTGTTGATGCTTTGCGAGTAGAGATTGAATATACCATTTTGGTTGAAAGAAATACGGTGGCCTTCGCCAATTGTGAGTTTTACAGGCGATGCTGCACCTAAATAGTCGGATGATAACCATACTTCTGAAATATTCTGCCCGTATAGTTATTCCATCTTCATTGAACGTTCCCTTTTGCTGGTGGCGGCACGGTAGAAAGGTTCTATGTCTTTTTTCTTCCAGCTACCATCTTTATCGTTTACTTCAATCGGGTCTTGATCATAAATCTCAAAAGAACCACATAATCTTCCTTGAAGCCATAGTCAATGTCTATAGCCAGATTCTGGTTCATGTTGAAATCAAAAAAGCTTTCTTTGGGAAGTTTTTCCGGCTCTTGAAATAAATCACGCTGGTCGTTCACTACAAACCACATATTAATGGGGCACAAAATAGACCATTAATGTTTTTACAAATATTGTTTGTCTCATAAGTTTTTGAAAATAAGTAAAATAAATGGCAAATATATAAAAAGATTTATATATCTGCCATCATTCTTATTTTATTTTCTTACTTTTTTCGAAAACTTTTTTTTGGTGCTGGATTCGCTCCTTTTTCGTCTTGAAGCTTGATTAAGTCGAGACAACTTTTTCAGCGTTAAAATCCTGTGGGACAATATCTTTGGGATTTTATAATTGGAACCTTATAGGTAATATAAGGTCCATAGCGTCCGTTCAGAATCTCGAGTTCCGGTTCCTCTTCAAACTTCTTGATGTGGCGTTCCACTTTCATGCTTTCTGGCGTTTGTCTAAAGCGATACATATACCTTATTATGCAGATAAACCGAAAGTCTTGCTTTTCACTTTATGTTCTCCCAGGTCTTGCCTACTTTATGATAGCCAACGTACTTTCTACAGACGGGTGGAACTTATCATAGAAATTCTTCATGATAGAAGTCCACTTCACTTCTCCTTCTGCAATCTCGTCAAATTCCTTTTCTACGCTGGCGGTAAAGTTGAAATCCAGAATGTCCGGGAAATATTCGGTAAGGAAATCATTTACCACAGTGCCGGTATCCGTTGGGAATAACTTAGCTTTTTCTGCACCGGTAATTTCAGTATGGTTTTCATCCTTAATCTGACGATCTTTCAATGTCATGACATTAAACTGACGTTCTTCCCCGTCTTTATTACCTTTCTCCACATATTCGCGTTGTTGGATGGTAGAGATGGTAGGTGCATACGTAGATGGGCGGCCGATGCCCAGTTCTTCCAACTTGCGTACAAGACTTGCTTCCGTATAGCGTGGAGGGCGTTGGGTGAAACGTTCGGTTGCGATGATAGGGCCGTGTTCCAACTTCTGACCTTTTTCTTCAGGGGAGGAAGTAGGTGGCTTTCATCTTCCTGTTCGTTGTCATCATCATAAGATTCACGGTATACACGCAGGAATCCGTCGAACTTAATCACTTCGCCGATAGCTGTAAATACGTCGCTGCTGCCACTTATTGTTATGGTAGCAGTAGTCTTTTCCAGTTCCGCATCTGCCATTTGTGAAGCAATGGTGCGTTTCCAGATCAGGTCATACAGTTTCTTCTCCTGTGCTGTTCCTTCAACGGATTGGTTTTCTATATAAGTAGGACGGATGGCCTCGTGAGCTTCTTGTGCACCCTTCGTCTTGGTCTCGAAATGGCGGGGATGTACATAGCGGTCACCCATCATTTTGATGATAGCGTCTTTACTGCCAGCCGTTGCAAATTCCGAGAGGTTGACAGAGTCCGTACGCATGTAAGTGATGAATCCCGATTCGTATAAGCGCTGCGCGAGCATCATGGTCTGCGCTACGGTATATCCCAGTTTGCGTGCGGCTTCCTGTTGCAACGTAGATGTTGTGAACGGAGCAGGAGGCGTTTTCTTGATCGGGCGGGTGGTAATATCGTCGATGGCAAAGCTTGCTCCCTGACATGCGTTGAGGAAAGCTTTCGCTTCTTCTTTTGTTTTAATACGGCGAGCCAGTTCAGCTTTCATTTCCACCAGTTTTCCGTCCGTGTCCGGGACGAGGAATACGGCAGTGACGCGATAAGCAGCTTCCGTTTGAAAGCATGTATTTCACGTTCACGTTCAACGATCAGGCGGACAGCAACAGACTGAACACGTCCGGCAGAAAGTGCCGGTTTCACTTTTCTCCAAAGCACGGGAGAGAGTTCGAAACCTACGATACGGTCCAGAATCCGTCGTGCTTGCTGTGCATTTACGAGGTTGAGGTCAATGTCGCGTGGTTGTTCAATAGCTTTTAAGATAGCGCTCTTCGTAATTTCATGAAATACGATTCGTTTTGTGTTTTCCGGTTTTAGTTTTAAGACCTCATACAGATGCCAGGCAATTGCCTCTCCCTCGCGGTCCTCATCGGATGCGAGCCATACGGTTTCTGCCTCTTTAGCTTCTGTCTTTAGTGTGCTAACCAGCGCCTTTTTGTCTGCCGGGATTTCGTAGCTGGGTTTAAAATCATTATTTACGTCGATACTGAAATTCTTTCTTCTTCAGATCGCGTATGTGTCCGTAACTAGAAAGGACTTTGAAATCTTTCCCCAGAAACTTTTCAATCGTTTTTGCTTTTGCCGGAGACTCGACAATGACAAAGGTTTTTCTGCATAATTCTTTCTTTTTATAATGGCTTGTACCACAATATTCGGGGACAAAAGTAAAAAAAAAGATTCTCCCTACCTTATATTATAAGGAGAATTTAATAAAATCTTAAGATTTACATTTATTGCAGGAAATAAAATATCAATTGGTATAGGTTAGTTTCTCTATATTCTACGTACATTTGTCTCATTAGTAAGTTGGTTTCGTTTGACTTAAGTTGAACTATCGCTTGACAACTAAAACTATCGCTTGACTTAAGTCGAACGAAAATTCAATAGCATGATAAATAATTAATATATAGGGAAGTGGAGTTTAATCTTTCCTAATGAAATACTAATAGATAATGAGTGTAAATTATGATCTTTATGAGACTCCCGATCTTGCTAAAAGTGGGGAAGAACAACCTTTGCATGCACGTGTCGTACTGAAGGGCAGTTATACAGCCGAAGAATTTGTAGAACAAGTGACTGCATTTCAGCATATGCCTCATGCGCAAGTGGTAGGTGTCATAGAAGCTATCTCGAAAAGAACTAAGACATTTGCTTTTTGAAGGGATTTTCCGTTGAATTGGGTGATATTGGTTATTTTACTCTTTCTTTGAATGTGAACAAAGAAGTGACTGATTCAAAAAGACTTGCGTTCACCGTCAGTATCTCTTAAAGATATTAATTTGAGAATCAACCGTCAGTTTAAGAAGGATATTGAGACTGAATTGGTATTACAACGTTATCATTCGCCTTTTCGTGTGAAGAATCCATTAGCAGAAGAAAAGTGCTTGCAGCGATTAAATAAATTCTTAGGAAAAGAATCCATGTATTAATCGGCAGGATTATGCCTTACTTGTTGGAAAGACAAAAACACAGGCATTGCAGGATATTAATGCATTTATTGAAAAAGGGATTTTAAAAAAGTATGGAGCGGACGATCGGTAGTCTATATAAAGGTAGGATGAGTTATTTTATCGATATATATACTTGAAATCAAACATTTTCTGCTTACCTTTTGTTAGCTTGAAAAAAAGAAAATGGGAAAGGAGACGAACTTATGTCAAGTAATTATATTCGTTTCGATTGGGCTATGAAACGTTTATTGCGTAATAAAGCCAATTTTTGCAGTTCTTGAAGGCTTTTGACTATTTTGTGTTCTCTTCTCAATGAAAAGATTGTCATTCAGAAATTGTTGGAAAGTGAAGGAAATCAAGAAGATGAGTTTGATAAGTATAATCGTGTAGATATGCTTGCTGAAAACTCGAAAGGTGAACTTATTCTGATTGAAGTTCAGAATAATAATGAGTATGCTTATTTTCAACGTATGCTGTTTGGTACTTCAAAATTAGTAACCGAGTATATTAATCGTGGAGAAGGTTATGATAAAAGGTACGTAAAGTGTATAGCGTTAATATTGTCTATTTTTTCATTAGGCAATGGAAAGGATATATGTATATCATGGTAAAACGGAGTTTAGAGGATTCATCAGAATGATGCTGGAGTTGACTCCATTTCAGAAACAGACGTTTAAAAGGTCGATGCATCCTCCTAAGAAATTGAATCCTTCCGTAGGATAACCTAAATAATATTGATATTTCTTGTTCAGCAGGTTATGTACTTGAGCATAAACGGATACTCCTTTGAATACATTATAGCTGGCTCCGATATGCAAATCACATTAATTGCGGTCATTTTTGCATATAATCATAACCTAGATTTATGTTAAGAGCAGAGATCGATGAATACGTACATTGAAAGACATTTCACT
>VOFI01000026.1_pt1 | contig 18001 bp, 17 predicted proteins | sample 5384131 | NCBI WGS metagenome assembly VOFI01 (sample SAMN12384728, study PRJNA508395) | human gut metagenome | isolation source: healthy gut H | host: Homo sapiens
GAGGCGTTGGCGGACTGGAAGAACATCCTCACCGTGAAAGGGCTGTGCGAATTGGCCGGTGTATCCCGCTCCGGCTATTACAACTGGGGGCGTTCCGAACGAGCCGGGGAAACGAGGGAGCAGAGGGACCGGGCAGATTTTGAGTGGATTTTAGAGGCGTACCGGTTCCGCAGCTACGCAAAGGGCGCCCGGGGCATCCATATGCGGCTGCTGCACATGGGCGTGCGGATGAATGTGAAGAAGATCCGCCGGCTCATGCGGAAGTACCGTCTCGCCTGTCCCATTCGGAAGCCGAATCCCTACCGCAGATTACAGAGGTCTATCCGGATGGGCAGCACCGCGGAGAATCTGGTGAACTGGGAATTTGAATCATGCGGTCCCAGGGCCGTCCTCCTGGCGGATATTACCTATATCCCTTTGAATGGGAAGTTCTGCTATCTGTCCACGATCCTGGACGCCTGCACGAAACAGGTCTTATCCTATGCCGTGAGCGAATCTCTGGAAGTGGATTTCGTTCTGGAGATGGTGGAGCGGCTGGTGCAGAACTACGGCACCTCGCTGAACAAAGAGACTGTGATCCACAGTGACCAGGGCACCCACTACACCGGCTTGAAGTTCATTCAACTGGTGGAGAGCCGGGAGCTGCGGCGGTCCATGTTCCGCAGGGGCAACTGCTGGGACAACGCACCCCAGGAGAGCTTTTTCGGGCACATGAAAGACGAGCTGGCCGGTGAGATCCCCGGTTGGACATCCTTTGCGGATGCGAAGGCATCCATTGACCGCTGGGGCGAAGCTGTCTGATGGATGTTCCGCACCGTCTTGGGGCTTAACCCCTTTGCCTGGTGCTTACTCTCGATTCTGTCGATCCTCCCGCTGATCAGCAGCTTCTTGTAGAGCTTTTGTAACTCCAGAGAAGTGAGCTTTTCCAGTTGGATTTTTCCGATATTTGGCTTGATGTGGTTGTCAATGTACCCCCGGTAGGTCTGGTGGGAGGATGGCCTCACTTTGACCTTTGCGTAGTTTTCAAACCACTCGTCCATCCAGGCACCCACTGTGTACTTTCCCGCCTTGGTGACGTCCAGGCTCTTGGCTTCCTCGATGGCCGCTTTCAGCTTGGTCTTCGCCTCTGCCTGGGTCCGGCCCAGGACGTTTTTGTAGATGGCTTTGCCCGTCTCCGGATCGTGCCCGGCGGTGTACCGCCCCTCCCACCGACCATCCTTTCTTTTTCTGATGTTGCCTTCGCCGTTGGCGCGTTTTTTTGCCATGGCATCCGCCTCCTTTTCAACGACACAACATACCACAGAAAATAAAAATAGCCAGGGGGAACGCTGATAGATATCAGTTTGTTAAGAAAGAGCTGCCTGAGGCAGCTCTTTCTTTGAATAGCGTATCAATTTTTGACCTGGGAATACCTCATTTTTGCTCTTTCTGTAGCTTGCCTCTCTTCCTCGTCCTCGAAGGAGTAGGGCTCCAGTTCTCTGGCGATTCCCATGCCCAGCTGAAATCCGGCGATGAAGGAGGTCAGCGAAGTCTCTTCCCGCAGTTCATTCTCCAGATCCGCCAGCTGGAGCAAGGTCTCCTGGTCTTGTTGGCCTAACCTTGCTTTGATTTCTCTGTATGCCTGTTCCAATTCCTCCCGGGCTTTTTGAAGCTCCGGCTCCCGGCAGAACCTTGCGTGCAGGGCCTTCATGTAGTCGCGCATTGTGCCGCCTCCTATCAGCGACACACCATATCACGATGTGGACCCAATAGCCAGGGGGACTGGTGTCTGTTATCAGAAAAGTAACAATTTGGTTGCCGGATTGGATGCTTGTTTTGTTTTCAGCACCGCAATTCTTAAAGGGAACTCACACTGGAACCGTAATCCCAAAGCAGCAGAAAGCTGTGCATATCCCCGGCATGACCCCTACTTTTTCTCTGTATTTCTAGACTCTCCGGGAAGGTGACCCCAAAGCTGATCCCATCCCCATGTTTTTGACCCCACTTTTGATACACCGGAAACTTCCCGTAACTGCCCGCACTGCGGGCAGATGTGACTGGCCGGAGGCGCCACCGGCGACCCCGGTCTTTATCCTGCTTTTTCTTTCGTCCCCCGGTTCACTTCCAGAAACATGGAAATCCGCCCACGGAAGCGTGCCCCATCGTTGTGGGGAAAGTCTCGTGTTATCTTGCCATTTGAGGAGGTGTCTCGTTCTTTCGCCACACAGCCCCGACAAGGGCCGGAGATAGGGTTTCGCTGGCCACGGATGCTCTCCGCCCCCTTCGCCCGACACAGCGGCTCACAGGGGCAAACAGGGGCGGAACTGGCATCTGCTGCTGTGGGCCGTGGTAAGTTTAATAAAGTCAGACATACAGGAGGCTATCTCTATGGGACGATGTTCACTTCTCATAGTTCTGCTTGAAGATTTGATTTCAGTTGTATATACTTTATTAAAAATTAGATAATGGGGAAACGGATGAAAATTCATTTCAAAATGCTAATTAATGACGGTGAAAAAATACTATATAAGCGATAATCCTGGGATTGCACTTTGTGATTATGTATATATGCGAGGGCTGGAAAGTATAGATGATAATCGTTTTTGGGAAGAACAGTTAGCACACTATCAAGCCCATAAGGCATTTAATTTTGATCTGGATTTAGTCGCAAGCTCATCGATAGCGAATATCTCAAATGCAATTGCAGAGCGGATAGGATTTGATAAATCAAAATTTGCGGAATCCTATCCGAGGATATATCTTTTGGAGGATGGGGAGTTTGTAGAAATTATAACTCCAACGGTATGTATATCGACGTTATCTAAATATTATGACATCCGAGAGGATTTGCATATCTTTTTCATGTTATCCAACCAAGCTGGTGATATCTGGGTTGAGGACGGGCTGCGTTATTATATGCAATCAAAAGAGGCCGGTCGCCACCATCTTCCCCATATTCACGTGGATTATAGACATGAATCTTCTGCCACAGTCTCACTTTATGACGGAGAAACGATTGAAGGCGACATTCCAAAGAAGGTGATGAAACGAGTAAAGGCAAAAGTATTGAATAACAAAAAATATCTAATGGAATGCTGGAACAAACTGACAGATGGCCTGCGCGTTGATTTGAATGCATACTTTGGCACGACACCTCTAAACCTCTAACAATATCTATTCTACTTGTCATTCTTATCCGCTATAAGCCCCGCCCTCGCGCCGTCTAAAGTGGGTCCGGGCTTCCGCCCGGAACTGCGGTCGGCGTATAGCCGGACGCGATGCTTGCCCCATCCAAGGGTGGAAAGAGTATCTCTCCTGCTATGGAACTATGTGAGACTCATCGTTCCCTGGTAGTCGCAGTCTTCAATAATCTTTCCGTGATATTTATGGTATGATCAAGCTGAAACGTCAAAATCTCACCCTTGTATAACACGAGATGCACAGTAACCTCCAATTTTTAAAAGAAAATTGACATATCATGGAGTTTATCCGGGTTCGCCACCCCTCCGTTGCAAACATCTTTACAATATGGTATGATTGTTCAAAATAATTTTCGACAGCAAAAGGCGGGGCTATTGTGAGTGCACCTACAGATGAGCTAAAGGAAAAGATCCGTCAACTGGAGTCTGATGAGGCCTTCCTTGAATTGTCAAAAAAGTACAATGCCTTAAATCTGTTTGAGATCCTGAAAATTACCAAAGCTGAGATTCGCCACAGCAACTTCCTTGCATGGCTACTTGATCCTAAAGGGAATCACGGATTACAAGACAGGTTTCTCCGCGCCTTTGCCGCAAACTTAGGGCAAGGCGGCTCTGTTCCGCAAGATGTGTCTGATTGTATCGTTTTTCGGGAATGGCGGGATATTGACCTGCTTGTCATCTGTGAAAGAGGGAAATACCTTCTTTGTATCGAAAACAAGGTCTTTTCTCGCGAGCACGGAAATCAGCTTCAGCGTTATCACGAGATTCTGACAGAGGAATACCCAGGCTACAATATTTCATTCGCTTTTTTTGACGCCAGACGGAGCTATCCCTGAAAAGGAAACTGACCAGCAGGACTGGCAGCCTGTGAGTTATACAGATATTTTAGATGCGATCAGGAGCGCCAGAAACGGCGTGACATTATCTCCGGAAGTGGGGATGTTGTTGGATCATTACACGGAGGCCGTCATGAAGCATATCACAGGTGATAAGGATACGGAAAGTCTGTGCAAGGAGATTTACGCTAAGCACAGGGACATTTTAGATCTTATCTTTGAAAACTGCAAAACACTGCGGATCGTATCTTGCGGTATTATTGAAAATTGGTGCGAAGAGAAATGTCTCAACCACGAGTTGATTTATGATCCTCAGTTTTCTAATCATACATACACCCGGTTCACAACACAGAAGATCCGCAAATTGTTCCCCCCATTGACAGAGCCTATTAGTGGGTGGAAATCGAACGATATCGCTTTCTATGAAATTGATAAGCGCAAAGACTGTTTTCAAATCTCGCTCACCCTATGCAGCGACAATATGACGGACGAGCAGCGAAATGCCTGTGTTGAGATCAGCAAAGCCTTGGGCCTCCCTGATAAAAAGTCGAATTGGCGCTGGAAACGTATCAATAGTTGGAAGCGGCATCTGATTTCACCGGATTTGGGAGATGATGAATATCGTTTAAAAATCGAGAAGGCTCTTGATACCGATTGGTCAGATATTCAAGAATTTGAAGCCGGTCTGATGTTGTAACAAGATTTTTTTACTACCGCTTGATTTACAGGCGGCGCAGAAAGGACGTACATCTATGAAATATACTTCTGCGGAAGCAAATAAGCTTCTGAAAAAACTGAATGACGAATACGCCGCTCTGCTGGACAGGGAGAAGCGCAGCCGTGAGTTTCGAGCTGCCACGGGCGAAGACATCGAGTCAGTTCGTCCGGCCTATCACTACGATGAGACGCAGCAGCGGCTTGCAGAAATGGAGCAGACTATCCGCAGCCTAAAACATGCGATCAATCTGTTCAATGTGACACATCAGGTGGATGGCTTTGATATGACAATCGATGAGATGCTCATCTACATTCCGCAGCTTACGAAGAGGAAGGAAAAACTCCGGGAAATGAGGGCAAGATTGCCAAAGGAGCGCATTGAGGAGCAATACGGCAGACAGTCAAATATCATCGATTACACCCACACAAACTATGATCTTGCGGAAGTGGAGGCAGACTACGCAAAAACGGCAGATGAACTGACCCGAGCGCAACTGGCGTTGGATGCCGTAAACCAGCGGGAGACGTTTGAGTTCGGGAAATAAGTGCTTTCCGTCGGCCTATCCACTGATTGATATGAACATCCATAATCTCCGCATATGTTTAGCGTTTAGCGTCGGAGAGTCTGTTATTTTTCTTGTTATTAGTTATGACAGCCCTTGTTCAATGATGTGGGAACATCTATTTACGGCATGGCAGGATCGAAAAAACTTTTTGAGGGCCGAAGTACGGTTATAAGCCCTCTTATTTTCAACTTTACGAAGAGTGTGTCCTTGCTGAGGAAACTGACGTGCTCTGTCACCCAGGGGATTGAGTCGGTGCAGTTGTCCCGCGAGGATGCTGAGAGCGATTTTTCACAACGTTCAGACAACTAGCATTGCGGTGTGACCCAGATCTTGACCCAGAATAGGAAAAACAGGGGGGCCGGAGCGGAGAAAAAAGACCTCCGGGATTTGGGCGATTTCAGGTCTCAAAAGGCCCGGAAAGCACTGCACCGCAACGGATGGAGAAACCGACGGCAGCTCATAACCCGGAGGTCGTTGGTTCAAGTCCAGCCCCCGCAACCACAAAACCGTCTGATTTCTTGCGAAATCAGACGGTTTTTCTTCACTTTTTGTCCCCAAAAGTTTTTATGCGATTTTGCAAAATTTGCAGTTGACCCAAACCGTGACCCAGACAGGGCAAAAAACGTGCCTTGGCGCAGCCCTTCTGCGCCAAGGCTTTCCTGCTGTTTGGGATTATTTTTTCGCTTTCAGATTGCCGCCGTCAGGACTTTTTCCATAGTCCTGGCCGCCTCCTTTTGCGCCGCTGTTGTGACGTGGGCGTAGGTGTCCAGCGTGAAGCCTGCGCTGAAATGTCCCAGCATCCCGGACACCGTCTTGATGTCCACGCCGTTCTGGAGGGCCAGCGTAGCGAACGTGTGCCGGAGGTCGTGGAACCGAACTCTGGGCAACCCCGCCCGCTTCAGCACCCGGTGGAGTATATGCAGGACGCTATCCGGTAAGATTAGACTGTCAGTAGGTAAGGGAAACACCCAGGGACTGCTGCCAATTTCTTTTTTCTGTTGTTTCAGAACCCGGATGATGTCCTCTGCCAGGGGCAGCGTCCGGTAGGCCTTCTTGGTTTTCAGGGAGGCATCTACGATTTTTCTGCTGATCCGGGCGATCTACTGTTTCATCCAAAGGTTTCCGTGTTCGAAATCGATGCCTTCCCATTTCGGGCCAAGCAATTCGCCTCTTCTCAATCTTGCTGCCAGCTCCACATAGTACATCTCGAATATCCTACTGTTTCTGGCATCTCTAAGGAAGGATGCCAGCTGTTCAATGGGCAGCGTTTTCATCTCCTTGTGTTTCAGCTTCGGCAGGACACATCCTTCTGCCGAGTCTGTTGCGATAAATCTCTGCTCCTTTGCCAGTTTCATAGCCGAGGCAATGATCTGGTGGATATTTCGCACCATTTTGGGACTCAGGCACTTGGTCTGCTTTTTTACTCTCGATCCAATCTATCCGGCCTTTTTCCAACAGTTTCTTGTAAAGCTTTTGTAATTCCAGAAAATGAGCTTTTCCAGCGGTATTCATCCAGGCATCTGCTGTGTACCTTTCCACCTTGATGACAGCCAGACTCTTGGTTTCCTCGGTGGCTGCTTTCAGTTTGGCTTTGGCCTCTGCCGGAGGCCGACTCAGGACGTTCTTGTAGATGGTCTTGCCGGTCTCCGGATCATGCCCGGCGGTCCCTATGCCCAGCCGAAACCTGGAATAAAGGATGTCAGGAAAGCATCCTCCCGCAGCTCGTTCTCCAGGTTTACTAGTGGGGGCAAAGTCTCCTGGTCTTGTTGGTCTAACCCCGCTTTGGTTTCTCTGTAGGTCCGTTTCAGCTCCTTCCGAACTTTTTGAAGCTCTGGCTCCCAGCGGAACCTCACGTGCAGGGACTTCATATAGTCGGACATCGTGCCGCCTCCTATCAGTGATATACCATCGAAGCTGGTTCAATAGCCGGGGGCGCGGCATCTATTATCAGAAAAGTAACAGCTGGGTTGCCCGGTTGGAATCCTTAGCTTTGTTTTCAGCGGTGTAATTCTTCAGGGGGATATTCGTGCCCAATTGCCCAGGAACGACCCAGCGGCTTCATGCGGCTCTAAAGGGACAATAGAATTCTAGAGAAAAATGTCGTTGACACGATTTCATGTGCAGAACAACGCCCTTTCACCCCCCCGCAGATGCCCGCACTGCGGGCATTTGCAAGCGAACCGGCGCTTTTATTGCGCCGGTTCTTTTTCCTGAAATACTTTCAACTGGTGGGTTCACCCTCAATTCTGGGGAAAACGTGTTCCAACAGCTGTACCGATCTCGGCCACGCGGTGCCGAAAAGGACCTTAGGTTTGCGCTGGAGTGCATGCGGATGCCATCCCATCTGCCCCACACAACGGTTAACAGGGCCAAACGAGGGCTGCTTTCTTCTCTCATTCCTTCGGCCCACAGGCTGCTTCAGAGTGGGGCCGGGCTTTCACCCAAAGCTGTTGCCGGCATACAGCCGGATGCAATAATTGCCCTGTTGAATGGCAAGAACTCTTCGCTCCGATACTATACAAATAACATATTTAAGATTTCTCCCCTCAATGGACTCATACAGCCTCTCACTTCGTCACAGGGCACAGGGATAACGCCGCAGTGTCCGCAATAACGGTCACATCCTGGTGAAGCTGGAGAATGGATGCCGGAATCTGAGGCGTCACTGGCCCGAAAAAGCTCCTCTGCAACGCTTCGGCTTTATCCTCTCCACAGGCGACCAGGAGAATTTTTCGGGCTTGCACGATGGCCTGCATCCCCACAGAGTATGCCAGCTTGGGCACCTCGTCGGCGCTTTGGAAGAACCGGGTGTTCGCCTGGATGGTGCTCTCAGTCAGGGCGACCTGATGAGTGCCTTTGGAGAAGTGATCATCCGGCTCGTTAAACCCAATGTGGGCGTTGCGGCCGATGCCCAGAAGCTGCAGGTCGATGCCACCGTTGTCCGCGATGACGCGGTCATACCGGGCGCACTCTAGGGTACTGTTCGTCTGCATCCCATCTGGCAGATAGACACGGCGCGGATCAATGTTGATGTGGTCGAAAAAGTTTTGGTGCATAAAGCAGCTGTAGCTTTGCGGGTCCCTGGGGGAGAGACCGCAGTACTCATCCAGGTTGATGGATACGGCCTTAGAGAAGTCTACATCCCCTTTTTCGTACCAGGAGATCAGTTGGCGGTAGATACCGATGGGCGTGGAGCCGGTAGCCAGGCCCAGCACACTCTCCGGGCACAGGATCACCTGGGCCGAGATGAGATTGGCCGCCTTCCGACTCATATCTTGATAATTTTTGGCACAGATCAGACGCATAGATCCTCCTCAAATTCGACGGACAGGCTCCGCCAATGTTGACACGAGATGCCCCCGCGGCCGCTGGAGCGGCGCAGATTAGGGGGTGATCCAGATGGGCTGTGAAAAGGCCCCATAGCCGCCGTTCATATAGGCTTCCGCGCGAACATACCCCTCGTCGCCCCGTATGGGATAGGTAAACTCCTGGAAATGCCCCGTCTTTTCCGCAAGAACTTGTCCGTCTTTTTCCGTACAGGGTCAAATAGCGATAGGCCCGCTGGAACAGCTCAGAATCGTCCCGCAGGCGGAATGTGATGGAGCGAGCGTCTGAGACGATCTCGGAGAATCCGAAACCGGTGGAGACGTAGAAATCCCCCCGCCGGAATGCGTCCAGGATGGCCTCCGGCGTCTTCTGTGGAGCCCGGACCACATTCCAGACCCGGCGCTCCTGGCCCCAGTGATGAAAGTCGTCATTGCCAAAGCCCCAGAGGCGCCGGCCGGATGAGAGAACCTGATCCCACATCTCAAACCCTCGGTCCTGGTCCACATGGATCCCGTCCCCGCTGAAGACTTCCATCCCAAGAATGCCCTCCGTGCGAAGCAACTCATCCACCGTCCAATGTTGTCCGAACTGGCGCATGGGATGCGACGCGATGGCCAAATCGCCTGCAGCTGTGGCAGCAGAGGCCAAAGCCCCGTAGTGCTGGACGGAGAATACGTGATCGATCGGCTCCTGCGCCAGCGTCCCAAGGCCGGCCAACAGCATATGGTGGTCTCCGCTAACTTCCACGGCCCGGAAGAGCACGTGGTTCCGCAAGACCTCCGTCTCTGTGGTGATCCGGTCATGGTCACTGACGGCCAGAAACGCATAATCCCGATAAGCCAGTGCCAGCTCGTCGATGGTGTGCCAGCCGCAGACGCTGAACGTGGAGTGGATGTGCAGGCTTCCTCGGTACCACTGACCGGTATACGTGTAGGGATTTTGGATGGTCATAGTCTCACACCTGTCTTGGCGTCAAAAAAAGATGGCCTGATTTAGCACGAGAGAGACTGTGTCGCCGGTGTGCAGCTTGCCAGCGTGCTCCACAGCGACCCGGCACCCCGCATCCAGTTGGACGATGTACTGGTAGCCGGTGCCGCGGTAGAAGCTGTCCACAATCTCACGCTGGATGGCGTTAGGTCCCTCGGAAAGAACTGCAGACTCCGGTCGGAAGCTGAGAACGCACGCGCCGCGGACAGATGCGGGGACATTATAGGGAATATCCGTGCCGCCCAATGTGCGGAAGCCGTCAGCAGAGGCAGTGCCATCCACGAAGTTGCTCTTGCCCACGAAATTTGCCACAAAGCGGTTCTGAGGGTCCTCATAGATCTCCTCGGGAGATCCAATCTGCTGCACGACGCCCTCGCTGAATACGGCGATGTGATCGGAGATCTCCAGCGCTTCCTCTTGATCATGGGTCACATAGACCGTGGTGATCCCCAGCTTTTTCTGAAGGTTCTTGATGTCCTGGCGCATCTTGATGCGCAGCTTGGCATCCAGATTGCTCAGAGGCTCATCTAGCAGAAGGACCTGGGGCTCAATCACCAGCGCTCTTGCAATAGCAATCCGCTGCTGCTGGCCTCCGGAGAGCTGATTGGGATAGCGGCTCTCTACATCGGGAAGGTCGATCAGGTCCACGGCCCAGCGGACCATCTCATCGATCTCAGCCTTGGATTTTTTTCGCAGCTTCAAACCGTATGCGATGTTCTCGAATACAGTTTTGTGAGGCCATAGAGCATAGTTCTGAAAGACGAAGCCTACGTCCTTTTCCCATGGATTCAGCAGCCCCACGTCCCGGTCTCCAAAGCGGATGGTGCCGGAGGTGGGCTTCTCGAACCCGGCGATACAGCGCAGCAGAGTGGTCTTTCCGCAGCCAGAAGAACCCAGCAGCGTGAAAAACTCGCCTTTTTGGATTTCAATATTGACTTGTTTCAAAACTTCATGGTCCCCAAAAGACTTGCAGATATTTTGAATATGCATGGGGACGGATGTGATAGCAGTCTGATTCATCTCTTTTGCTCCCTCTTAGACCTCCGCTTTTACGCGGGTCACTTTGTTGACCAGCAGAAGCGGGATATACACAAACAGCATCAGCAGCACTCCCATAGAAGCCGCGATTCCAAAGTCCGCGCCGGAGGACATGGTGTTTTCGAAGATGACCACCGGCATGGTAACATAAGGAGGCCGGTAGAGGATAATTGTGGAAGAGAGTTCCGTCATGATCTGTAGGAAGGACAGCGTCGCCCCAGAGATGACACCGCTGATCATCAGCGGGAATGTAATGTCCTTAAAAGAACGGAGTGGCGTGGCGCCGGAGGACATGGCTGCCTCCTCCAAAGCACGGTGGACCGAGTACAGGGATGCCTCTGCGCTTTTCACGAGGTATGGTAGCTTTCGAATAAAATAACTCAGGACCAGGATGACCCAGGTACCAGTGAGCAGCAGAGGCTCTTTGTTAAAGATCATGATGAAGCCGACAGCCAGCACTGTGCCAGGAATCACATAGGGCACCATGATAATGGAGTTGATAAAGCCAGAGATGACCTTGTAGCGCTTGCGGACGATTATGTAGGCGATGCCAATACCAAACACCAGCGTAAGGAAGGTGGCGGCAAGGCCCAGGGCAAAGGTCATCCAGATGGGTGTCAGCTGCTGCTCAAATAGCTTCTGGTAATTGGACAGTGTGAAGTTTCCCATTAGAACGCCGTATTTCCACTCCATAAAGGAGACCACGCAGAGCGTAACGTGGGGCAGGAAGGACATGATCAGAACCACTGCCACATAGACACCGATGATGGCAGAGGTGCCCTTTTTGGGCTTGGCTAGGGTGTACCGCTTCACAGAGACGGCCGCGTATGTCTTTTTGGCCAGGATGGTACGCTGGGCATACAGCATGATGGTGGACAGGAAAATCATCACGATGCCCACAGTGGAGGCCATACCCATATTGCCGCCCACTTCGCTGACGAACTCATTGTAAACAGCGGTGGGAAGAAGCGGAAATTCGCCACCGATCACCGCCGGTGTGCCGAAATCCGCGAATGCTGCCAGCGCGGCCATCAGCATCCCGGTGAGGATGCCCGGCAGAGCCAGCGGAAGCTCAATGTGGAAAAAGCTCTTGATCGGGTTCGCGCCGAGGCTCATGGCAGCTTCTTTATGGAAAACATCTTCATCGCTGAAAGAGTCGAATGTCATCAGGAAGATCAGGGGAAAGACCATCCAGGTGATGACCCAGATGACAGCGTTTCCGCCATAGAAGCCCCAGGTGGGCTGGACGCCGGTTAGCGCCTTGATAATCTTGTTCACCACACCGTAGCGGCCCAGCAGAATGATCCAGGCATAGGCCCCCAGGAACGGGGGAGAAGCGGTGGCCATAGTAATCAGAGTCACCACCGCATTCCGGCCCTTGAATTGGAACCGTGCTAGCAGCCAGGCCAGGGGTACAGCAATCAGCGTGGCGAACAGTGTGGTCAGAATTGTGACCTTGATGCTGTTAACAAAAGCAATCTGATAGCGGTAGCTAGTAAAGAACGTGGAGTAATTTGACAGGGAGAAGGAGCCGTCCTCCCCTTTGAGGGAGGAGAGGAAGATGGAGAGCTGTGGGATGACGATCAGTCCCAGGGAGATCACCAGACAGATGATGGCGAATAAGATCCAGGGATCGAAGAGACCGTCTAATATGTAGCGGTGTGCTGCCCCTCATGATGCACCTCCGGAGCATACAGAATGATGAAAGAAATCAGTGGCATGGATAAAAAGCGTGGGCTGGCCAGCGTGATGACCAGCCCACACATGGTTCAGTTCGCGCGGGACTGCTCGTAGTCAGTGTTGTACTGCGCGGTGATGTCGTCGCGGGAGATCTTGTCCGCATCGACCAGGTTATACTCAGTGGTGGGCGTTAGACCCTCTGCCAGGGGCGCGTCGGTACGGGTAGAACGGCGCAGAATGGGGTCTACCAGTACCGCATGGTTCTCAGGAGAACCAAAGAAGTCGATGAACAACTTGGCGTTATCCATGTTCTTGGCGCCTTTAATGATGGACAGGCAGTCAACGGTGTTGATGACGCCGTCCTCGGGATAGATCAGCTCGATGGGCAGGCCGGCTTCCAGCCACTTCAGGCCCAGGTCCTCGTTGACGAAGCCAATGGGATAGGTGCCGTCCTTCACCGCGTCGAACATGGGGTCAGAGCCGGAGAGAACCTCGCAGTTGTCCAGCATCTCCGTGATGTACTCCCAGCCATAGAGAGAAGCGATGTTGTTGGCAATGGTTGCGCCGGTGCCGCTCTTGCCGGGGTCGCAGAAGGCAATCTTGTCGGCGGCATATTTGGGGTCGGCCAGATCACCCAGATTCTTGGGCCAGTCCGCCTCGTCAGGCAGGCGGTCCGTATTGACGGCGATGGGGGTGAGCATGACGCTCCAAGGGTGCCACAAGCCTTCTGGATGGGACAAAATCATATCCTGGTCGGTCTCGGAGACATAAGGCTCGAACACGTCGGCATTGGCCTCGAACAGATAGGGCTCGCCGCCCAACAGGATATCGCCGCCAGGGTTCTCCACCTCTGCCTGGATGCGGGCCATCAGCTCACCAGAGCCGGCTTTGATGATCTCTACGTTGATGTCAGGATACGTCTCCTGGAACAGCTCCAGGATGGGATCTGTGATCTCAGGGCCGCAGCCGGTAGATCACTAGGTCGCCGCTGGCGGAGGAAGCGCCCTCCTCGCCGGCGGGCGCGGAGCCTTCAGAAGAGTCTCCCGCAGACGTGTCCCCACCGCATGCGGCAAGTGACAGCAGCATCATGAGAAGAAGCGCGATACTCAAAAAATCTTTTCATTTCAATACCTCCCAAAAAATATTTATCTCCAATGCGCAGCATATTGCCCTTCGACCTGACGGAAGTCAGAGATCAGGCTCTTTGCCACATTGTAAGAACCAATGAGGGGTGTGCCATCAGCGCCTTAACGGCAGCGTCGGCAGAGCCCTCTAGGATTGCCTGGACGCTAAGTCGCTCATACGCCTTGACTGCGGTGATAAGGGAAAAGATGGGCGGCGTGACTTTCCCGATATGGATTGGATGTGCTCCACTCTGGTCTACGGTGCAGGTGATCTCCACGACATCATCATCGGCAAGCCCGTCGATGCTGCCGCTGTTGGGGACAGAGAGGACGACTTGACGGCTCTGACCGCTTTCAACGGCTGCGATATAATCCATTGCGATGCCTGCGTATCCCTCGCCCTGGGGCATCTCCAGGACCTCGGGGTGTGCATGACCTTCTTGGTGGTCTCAATCTGCATATAGGTGGACTCTCTGGCATACATGTGGCGCAGATAGATCCGCTCGGCCTCCTCCGCACAGCTCTCCAGGTCCAGGGCACTCAATTCCTTCAGCATCTGGATGTTATTCTCCTCAACACTGATGCCACGGGTAGTACCGGCCTGGTGAATATTGCCGGAGGCCTTGTCCCGGTAGTAATAATAATAGAGGTATTCGTTGGGGATGTGCCCCAGGAGGCGGAGGAGGTCCGCGTCGAACATAGCCAGTTCACCGACCTTTTGAGGCAGCTGGGTGTCGGAGAGAATGGCCGGCATAACATCTTTCCCCTCGTACAGCGCCTTGCGGGCCCAAGAGAGATGATTGAGACCGAAGAACTCCATAGTGAAGCGGTCATTCTCATAGCCCATCGCCTCGGCAATGCGGAGCTTCGTGGAACTGGGGGTATCGCAGATGCCGATCACATGATCATAGCCGAGGGAGTGCATGGCCTGGGTCACTAATCCAGAGGGGTTGGTGAAATTGAAGATCCACGCATTCGGTGCCAGTTCTTTGATCCTGCGACAATAGTCCGCCAGAACAGGGATGGACCGGGCGGCCATAAAAAACCCGCCGGCGCCCGTGGTCTCCTGGCCCAGCACGCCGTTTTTGATGGCGATCTGTTCGTCCACTACACGGGAGTGGTCCCCACCCACCCGGATCGTAGTCACGAAGTAATCCGTCCCGGTGATGGCTTTGGTAAGATCGGTCTCCAGGATCACCTGAAGATCTGGGGCAATCTTCGCAACTGCGTGCTTTGCGATACTGCCGATGACACGGGCTTTTCGGAGTCTATGTCATAGAGGCACAGAGTGGAGATGTGGAGCGTATGGGCCCGCTTGGCCAGACTGTTAGCAAAAAAATGGTGCCCGTACGCTGCCACCGCCAATAATCGTAAAAGTTTTTTCATGGAAAACCTCCTTATGCAGTATACTTGTCAGATGGGCTTTCGATCATGAGTCCAAAGCCCGACAGCTATCACGCACCTTGATGCTATGAGGCAACGTGATGGAAGGCGGGATCTCCCAGGCGGCCTGCTTCATGCCTGCATACAAAAGCTCCAAGGACTGAACAATCAGATCGTGGATTGGCTGTGATACGCAAGTAAGCCGCGGGCGGAATTCCTCTCCCAGATTCGTGTTGTCGAACCCGAGGACCGAGACGTCCCCCGGAATGGAAAGGCCCAGATCCATCAGGGCGGCCATGGCGCCGATGGCGGCCGCATCACAGTGGGCAAAAATGGCTGTGAGTTCCGGTTGCCGGGAGAGTAGTGCTTTCGCCGCCTCATAGCCCCCGGCATAATTGCCTGCTCCAGTGTAGATACAGTCGTCCGGGAGGGGGAGACCGTGGTCCTCCATAGCCTTCTGGCTGCCAGCAATCCGCTGGAAGCCGGAGCTGATGGACCGGGGAGAATCACAGATAAATCCGATGTGCCTATGACCGAGGCCGATCAGATAATTCGTCCGTCATAGGCAGCGGCTAGGTCATCTACATGGACTGCAGGACACAACCGATTTAAGGAAAGTGCACTACAAATGACAGTGCTAATCTGCATCTGTTGGATCCGCTTCACCGTGGTGCTACTAATTTCCTCATTCAGCAGAATAACCCCATCCAAGTCTAGCTTTTTGATCTGTTCGACAATTTCGGGCTCTTTTGTCGGGGAGAATGACCATGTAGTCCCTCGCTCGTCCAAAAGATCCGCAGCTGGCAGAGAACATATTGGAAGAATACATGGCTGAGAGTGGGGATAAAAACACCTACAGTTTTAATGCGATCCTCCCGTCTCTTCCGCATTTCCTGGCGGGATTGATAACCGGTATCTCGAATCGCCTGTTCAATTTTCAGTCGGGTCTCCTCTCGGACTGGGGCCTTTCCACTGAGAGCTCTGGACACCGTGGCCGGGGAGACCTGGCAGGTCTTGGCAATCTCTCGAATATTTATCTTCTTTTTCTGCATAGCCGTTCAAATTCGTCAATGCTTGCCTTGGAGGTGAGGCAGCCAATTCCAGTGGTAGCCTTTCCACCGGCGTAGTTTCCCAATTCCACGCAGCGATGCAATTCCCACCCTTGTAGTAGGCCGTATGTGACACCACCCAAAAAAGGCGTCTCCTGCGCCTGTGGTATCCACGATATTGTCGAAATCCACGGGATCAACGTGTACTACTTCCCCTTGGCAAAGGAATAGTGCACCCTCCTTGCCCAGCTTCACAATAGGATGCTCTACATATTCCGCCAGCTTGAGCAGCGCGGAACGGACGCTATCTGCACCCGTTAGCTTGAGAACTTCTTTCTCGTTTGGCGAGAACAGATAGACGGCGGATAGAACATCTCGGAGTTCTTCGATACTGAGATCGTCACTCCAACCCACATCATACACAACCCTGCAGCCCGCGTTCTTTAGCATGTGAAACAGCTGGACATTTGGGGGAGGAGGCGATGCAGTAGGCGCAATCGCTAAGATAGTGTAGTAGCTCTGGGGAGGTGTCCCTGTAGAAAGCTGTATTGGGAAAATAGGATACAAAGGAGCGATCTACCCCCTGGATTGACATGACGCTGGTCACATTGACAGGAGACTGTCCCGCTTTCATGGATGTCTCAAAGCTCCGGTATGGAATGGCCTCCTGCTTCAAAAAATCCCGGGCAATACAACTAAAGCGATCTCGTCCAAGGCAGGTAGCCAGCCGGACTGTTGCCCCCAGCCGTGCAGCTGTAATCAGGGAGGCAATTGGGCCACCGCCCAGCGACAATGTCAGATGGTTGGTGGAGACCTCCTCCCCTAGTCCCGGCAGACGGTGGATCCCGGAATAGATAAAATCAAGCGTAACAAGATTCAAAGCACCATAATAATTCTATTTCTAATGCAATTATATTCCGCCAAATTCACAAGTCAATATTGAAAAAAATATTCTATTTTTTTATTATTTTAGCAAAAATAAATTAGTTAAAATGCGAACACAACCCGATTCGTTTCATGAAACAAATCGGGTTGTGTTCGCATTTATAGATGAATATTTGTATATATCTGAGCTATGAAATCGCCAGTTATTTTTTTCTGAAATCAAGGGCAAGCACAGTCGCAAGAAAGTTCACCAGACAGAAAAAACGCAAAACGTTCGACATTCTAGCATCGCGTACATTACAGAATCCGCGGGAACTGTTTGTTAAAAACACCGATAAAATTAAAGAATTTCCTACTAATGATTTTGGGATGCCTATATTTTAAGGCTGATGCAATTCCGAGGAAAGATAACATTCTCATTTTACTCTCCCGTGCGGTGTTTGACTGTTGGGAGTAGATGCAATCTCGTTCCTCAAGGGTTTGACTCGATGGCAAGCGAAACCCATCCAAAGTTGGTGCTGTTGATCGCCGTGATTCGGTGGCCTTCTATGTGGGACTGCTTATCAAATAGAGTCCATCAAGTTATACACAAGAATATTCTCCACTTCTAGAACACTCGCAAGCAATAACGTTGAGTTAGGAAATGCGGACAAATACGAGCGCGATTTCATAATTGGAATGGCCGAAAGGAGTTTTTGCGGCAGGTGTGTCTAACTCAACCCATGACCCAGACCGCCTAAAATTCTCGTGGAGCGAAAAGGTACAACCCTCGGATTCTAGGCCATTTCAGCCCCCAAAGGCCCAGAAAGCACTGAGCTGCAGCGGATGGAGGAACCGACGGCAGCTCATAACCCGGAGGTCGTAGGTTCAAGGCCTGCCCTCGCAACCACAAAATCGTCTGATTTCGCAAGAAATTAGACGGTTTTTCTTCACTCAAAGGTCCTCAGAAAAATGACGTAATTTTTGCAAAATTTGCAGTTCATTTGCAGTTGACCCAAACTGTGACCCAGAAAAGAGGCCCGACGCGGATTTCCGTGTCCGGATTTCCTGACTTTTGATATCAGAGGGCATTCTTGTGAGCCGCCCCGGTCCAAATCAATTTCCTCCCATTTGAGGCCAAGCAATTCGCCTCTTCTCAATCTTGCCGCCAGCTCCGCATAGTACATCTCGAAGACGCCGCTCTCCTTGGCTTCCTGCAGAAAGGAGGTCAGCTGCTCGACGGGCAGTGTT
>VOFI01000412.1_pt1 | contig 18001 bp, 23 predicted proteins | sample 5384131 | NCBI WGS metagenome assembly VOFI01 (sample SAMN12384728, study PRJNA508395) | human gut metagenome | isolation source: healthy gut H | host: Homo sapiens
CGCAGTACATACGGGCAGGGTATTATATATTTGTCGCAAGGGACAAGACCCACCGAGGAAAGTTCCGAGAGCGGCAGTTGATTTTTGGTATGTAGGCTTACCCCAAGCCTTCATATATACAGCTTGTAGATTAATTTCTACTAGCTTCTCCCCTATAATTTTTTATTTTTTGGCACCCACAGTTTTCTGTGGGTGTTTTTTTGCCCTGTCGAGGATATCGCAGGGCAAACCTGTTTTATGACGCATGACGCAAAAAAAAGCGGAACGCCCCACACAGAACATTCCGCTTAAATCAAACTATTCTATTTAGTTATATTCAGGGAGCGATTATCTTGCACCCTCAGCAAAGCCGCTGTCAACAAGATCAACAAGACCCTTTACTGCTGCTTCCTCATCTGGACCGTCTGCAATGATCCTGATAGTTGTGCCGCCTACGATGCCAAGTGAAAGGATTCCAAGAAGGCTCTTTGACACAGATTTTTACATCATATCATTTTGTACAAATTCATTTAACAATTATGTGAAAAGTGTTGAAAACCAATATCACTTTTTATTCTCTTTTTCTTCTAATTTGTGTATAATAGCCAAATCTTTTTCCGTCAGCGGACTTCTTTCCAACAGCTCAGGACGCTTCAAATAGGTGGCTTTTACAGCCTCCTCACGGCGCCATTTCGCTATCTCAGCATGATTGCCCGATAGAAGCACTTTAGGCACTTCCCTGTCGTGCCACACCTCAGGACGTGTGTACTGTGGATATTCCAGCAGACCATTATAATGACCGCATAATATAAATATGCTGTCAAGCTGATTTCGAAAGTTCCTTTGCACGCTTCTGGGTCAGCGTTTTTCCCTGTGGGGACATATAGATAACGTGAGGCTTTGCCTTTCCAGCTGTCACCGACTTGTAGCAGTTGTAAATAGGCTCGCACTGCATGAGCATACCCTGTCTTTCGCTGTAAGGGGTATCGTCTACTCTGGGTGCTTGTCCTGAGTGTAGTCCCTGATATTATGACACGTTACCGTGAAAATATTCTTAGCCCTCGCCCTGCCTACTACGCTTTCAGAAAGATAATTCTCAAGCATTTCAGGAAAAAGCGTTGCAATATCTATGTTCAAATCAATTCCTCCATATCATGTCAAAAGGCTGGTAAGCCCAATTTTCCTCAGCGCTGTTCAAATGCTCCTGCACAGAGCCACCGCTTTTTTTCATAGTATCCTATGCCCTGCACAACACCGATAGTCACCACAATAGCAATTATTATCACCACAAATAAGCTCCACAAAGCAGACCTGCGCTTCTTCGGCTTGTTGCCCTCGTTATTATAGTATACCCTCAGACTTGTGAGCATATTGTCAAGCTCCATAAAGCTCAGCCCCTCGCCCTCATATGTGTTGGCAAGCCTGTTGAATCCGCTCTCTTTTCTCAGCCTTTTTATGAGCCATTTTTCCTCAGCCCTGGGACTTCTCAGCCGTGGGCTTTCATCTATGTATGCTGTAAAAACTCTCTCGATACATTTCAGCGACTTTTCACGGCTGTTGAGCTTTGGAAATATCAGGCTGAACATTCCGTCAGAATAATCTCTGACAAGCCTTTCCAAGTCCTCGTATTTGCAGAACTTCATTAATCAAAAAGCCCCTCCAGCGGAGTTATCTTCATCACGCCACCCTCGATATCAGTTTCAGCCACCACCTCAGGTATCGCAGGGATAAGCCTTACATTTCCCTTTTCATCGGTTATGTGGTAAACATCGTTTGCGCCTGTCTGACTTACGTCTGTTATCTTGCCGTAGCTTTCACCGCTGTCAGCGTCAACAACTTCAAGACCTATAAGATCCTGAACAAAATAACAGCCCTCATCAAGCTCCACATCGTCACGGTCGATATAAAGCACCCTGTTGCGAAGCTTCTGAGCCTCCTCCACAGTGTCAACGCCCTTGACTTTCATTACAACAATATTCTTTGCAACTCTCGAACGCTCTATCTCCACAGGAGTACCGCTCTTATAATATAGTGTGTCAAATCCGCAGAGAAATTCAGGTCCATCACACCATGGCTGTACTTTTATCTCGCCCTTTATGCCGAACACCGATACTATCTTTCCTGCTTCAAGATATTTTTTACGCCCATTTTGATTACCTCCCGATAACAAATCTTACAGCTTTCTTTTTATAGATTGTAACATATTTTTTACCCTTTGCAACGCTTTAACTACGCTGTTATGCACATAGCTCAGGATATTTACAAAAAGTTTATTAATTACAATTCGGTTACTCAAAACGAACTTTGCGCCCCTCTTTTGTACAAAATCACCATGAAAACCTGTGATTTAACAAAAAATTCACACATAAGAGAGCAAAATGTGTTACAATTTGTAATATATCAGACCGCAGACCAGTGCTTGAAACTGCGGTATAAAAGTTTTTTTGCATATTTTCACTATAAAACACTTGCAAAACATATCGTTTTTTGTTATAATTTCATCAGATGCGTGACACTATCGACTGCGTCATAGGCGTAATAGATGAGAACGCAACTATCATTGCCTGCTCTGAGCTTTCACAGGTCGGAACGACTAACGAATTTGTTTCGTTAGATCTGGGCGATTCACACAACATTTTTGTTAGAGACGGTTATACCTATAAGCCATTCGGTGCTCATATGAAACCTGACTATGCTGTTTTCGTTGAGGGAACAGACGAGGTGGCTGCAAAGTATGCAAGCATACTTGCCATTACTCTTTCCAGCATAAAGCAGTATTATGACGAAAAATACGACAGAAACAATTTCATCAAGAACGTAGTGCTTGACAACGTGCTGCCGGGCGACGTTCATGTTAAAGCTAGAGAGCTGCATTTCAGCGCTGACATTTCAAGAGTCGTGCTGCTTATCAGAATACTCTCCACAAATGACGTTTCAGCTTACGATGTTATCCAGAACCTTTTCCCTGACAAGTCCAAGGACTTCGTTTTTATCGTGCTTGTTAAGGAAGTGGCAAACGGCGTTGAGTCAAAGGATCTTGAAAAGCTGGCACGTTCTATTTCTGATACCCTTTCAAGTGAATTCTATACAAGAGTCACTGTAGGTATAGGAACAGTAGTAGAGGGCGTAAAGGATCTGGCAAGAAGCTTCAAGGAAGCACAGATAGCTCTCGAGGTAGGAAAGGTGTTCGATACTGACAAGAATATCGTTTCTTATGACAATCTTGGTATCGCAAGACTTATCTATCACCTGCCTACAACACTTTGCGAAACATTCCTTAAGGAAGTTTTCAAGAAAGGCTCTATCGAGTCGCTGGATCATGAAACACTTTTCACTATCCAGAAGTTCTTTGAAAACAACCTGAACGTTTCTGAAACTTCAAGAAAACTGTTTGTTCACAGAAATACTCTTGTGTACAGACTTGAAAAGATCAAAAAGCTCACGGGTCTTGACCTGAGAGAGTTCGACCACGCTATCATCTTCAAGATAGTGAGTCATCGTTATCGTTAAGGACGGCACAAGTCAGGCTGATATGCAGACCCTTGAAAATAAGCTCAAAGAGGTCGGAAATATCAACACTGTGAGCCTTTATTCAAAGGACGAAGCGTGGAAAAATATGCTCAAGGGCATGACTGATGAGGAAAAGGATTTCTTCCAGTATGCTGACGATAACCCATTGCCTGACACATACAAGGTAACGGTCAAGGATATCGAGAAGATGAGCGAAACAACCACTCAGATAGAGACCTTTGACAATGTTGACTCAACTAAGTCACCTACAGCATTTGCTGATATCCTTATCAGTATCAGAAGAGTATTTACGATAGTTGCCTTTGCGGTCATTGTGGCACTTGTTGTGGTTTGTCTGATAATCATTTCAAATACCACCAGAGCAAGCGTTTTCGCAAGACGTAAAGAGATCAACATCATGAAATATGTAGGCGCTACCAACAGCTTTATCAGGATACCTTTCTTTATCGAGGGTATGATAGTTGGTCTGCTTGCAGCTGCAGGCGCACTGCTGCTCACAAAGTTTGCCTACGAGGGAATTTACAACATCTTCAATGATGACTTCAAGCTCTGGAGCATTCTCGGTGTTCAGAATTTGTATTCGTTCAAATCCCTCTTGCTCCCTGTTGCAGCATCTTATCTTATCGCAGGCGCTGTTATCGGTGCGGTGGGTACTTCTATAAGCACAGGCAAGCATCTTAAAGTATAATACATTTGCCAAATATAGACATAAGGCAGGCTATGATCCAACGGGGTTTTTAGACTGCCTTTTGTTGCAGTTTAAAGCATATCCTGACATGAGATAAAAAAAAAGAGAGAACGCGGGATAATGCGTTAGGGGAAAGATAAAAACGTGTAAAAATGGTCTTTTTTAAGACGGAGGACAGGTATGAAAACAGGTATATTCACAATGAAGCGAGTATTGGCTTTCACTATCGCCGTAGTCGCTTCCATGACAATGCTTGCAGGCGGCACACAGCCGGTCATGACAGCGCAGAACGCTTCTGCAGAAAGTCAGGCAATAAAGAACAACAAAAAAAAATATCCTCTGCCAAGGATAAAATAAGCGAGCTTGAACAAAAGCAGGCTGACCTTGACAAGCAGATAAACAGCACAAAGGACGATATCTCCAAGGAGGAAGAAAATCAGAAAGCTATTCAAGAGCAGATAGAAACTGTTCAGGAAACTATACTGACCCTTGAGGATTCTATCACTGACCTTGAAACTGAGATAGCCGACCTTGAAGAGGCTATCGCAAAGAGCGAAATAAAAATAAAAAACAAGAGAACTGAGATAGAAAATGGCGTTGTTGACTTCAAACAACGTCTTAGGGCAATGTATGTTGCGGAAATAGTTCATACACTGATATTCTTATTGGTTCGACGGACTTTTATGATATGCTTATGAAAATAGAGCTTGTCAAAAGAGTGGCTGACCATGACAACACCATGATCGACGGACTTGTTGAGCTTAAAGGCGAGTATGAGTCTCAGGAAGCAGAGCTTGAAGCCAACAAGACTGAACTTGAAACTAACAAAGCTACCCTTGAAGAACAAAAGGCTTATCACACTGAGCAGAAGAAAAAGCTTGACGACCTTTATGCAAAAAGTCAGGCTGTTATCGACCAGCTTGAGGAAGATAAGGCGGCTTATGAAGCTAATAAGGAGCAGATAAACAAGGAGCAGGAAGACTTCGAGACACAGCTCCAGAAGCTTTACAAGGAGCAGGAGCAGATCAAAAAAAGAAGGAAGAAGAGGAACGTAAGAAAAAAAGAAGAGGAAGAACGTAAGAGAAGAGAGGAAGAAGAACGTAGACAACAGCAGCAACAGCAGAATAATAACGGCAATTCTTCATCTTCTAATGCAAACGGCAACACCTCTAACAGCGGTCAATCTTCTACCAATAACGGTGACTACAATTATACCGACAAGAGCCAGTTTACATGGCCTGTGCCGGGTTATTATCATATTTCCTACGGCGTGGCGCTGGGGCGCTTATCACAAGGGTATCGACATCTGGTCTCCTGGAATAAGAGGCGCAAAGATATGCGCTGCCGCTGAGGGTACTGTTATACTCGTCAGCAACACCTGCACACACGATTATGGCAAGAACGGCTCATGCGGCTGCGGCGGCGGATATGGAAACTACTGCATAATCGACCACGGCAACGGCTACTGGACCCTTTACGGTCACTCACAGTATATGAGCGTAACACAGGGTCAGCACGTCAACAAGGGCGACGTTCTGGGTATTGTCGGCTCAACAGGATATTCAACTGGCGACCACCTGCACTTTGAGGTGCGATTGAACGGCGTGGCACAGAATCCGTCAAATTATGTATAAACAGGCAATGCCGAAAGGTCTTGCCCCACAACCAAAGGAGTCTTTTATTTCATGAACAGGCTTTACAGCTTAAAACGTATTCTCACTTTCATTATCGCATTCGCTGTTACCGCTGGTATTGCAGGAAGCAGCTACAATTCTTCTTTGAAGATAACCTCAGCGGACACTGAAAGCTCGCAGGGGGAGGACTATAACTATACTGATTCTGTGGCTGACGGAGGTCAGCAAAGCGATGAACAAACAGAAAATGACGATAATTCTCAGGAGGAGTCAACAGGTTTTGACATCACACAGTATGCAGAACAGCTTAGAGAGCTATCAAAAAAGCAGACGGAAATAAACGAACAGCTCGACAAATATGATGAGGACATTGAGAAAAGCGAGAAAAAGCAGAAGCTTCTGAAAGAAAAGATAGATTCTATAAATGACGAAATAGACGTTCTCAACTCTTACATGACCGCACTGGAGCTTCAGATAAACACCAATCAGCGAAATATCGATAAGAAGCAGGCTGAGATAAACAAGGGCATAGAGGACTTTAAACAAAGATTAAGGGCAATGTATATCGCAGGGTCGGACAGCTACACCACAATGCTTTTGGAATCAGACAGCTTTTATGACATACTCATGAGATTAGAGCTTATAAAGCGTGTGGCACACCATGATGACACTATCATTGATAACCTTATAAAACTTAAAACTGAATATGAGGATATGCAAAAGACCCTTGACAAGCAGAAAGCCGAGTATGACGCTCAGTACACACAGTATACACAGCAGAAAGATATGCTCAGTCAGCTTTACCGCTCCAGTACAAAAACACAGCAAGAGCTTAAAGCTAAGCAGAAAAAGCTCAGAGAGCAGAACGAAGCCTATGAGGCGGAGCGTGAGCAGTTTGAGGGCAGCCTTTCCGGCATACTGAAATCGTCAGGCTCAGGCGGAACAGCAAGAGATAACGAAGTTTCCGCCACAATGGCACTTGCAGATGTGAAGCTTGAGGAGCTTCACAAGGAGATAAATGACCGCCTTGACAAGGGCGAAAAGCTTGGCGATACCGAGCCTGATTACTACTTCGCATGGCCTGTTCCGGGGTCTTACTCCGTATCATCAGGCGTGGGCGCACGATGGGGCTCATCGGGTCTTGATATTCCTGCGGCTCATGGCACGCCTATTCACGCTTCATGCAGTGGCAAGGTCATAAAGATAAACACCACCTGCACGCATGACTACGGCAAGGAGGAGTCCTGCGGCTGTGGCGGCGGTTATGGAAACTATGTTATCATCGACCACGGCAACGAGTTCATTACCCTTTACGGACACCTTTCCGAGGTAGATGTAGAGATAGGTGACGAGGTGAAGAAAGGCGACGTTATCGGCAAAATGGGTTCGACCGGCTTTTCAACGGGCGACCACCTGCACATTGAGATACGCTATCAGGGTTATATATTGAACCCTGCGTTCTATCTTGATGTTACACAATAAAAAAAATCGACCTCTTATGGAAAACATAAGAGGCCTTTTTTATCTTATTTTGAAGCACTCACACGCTTACAAAGACGTGAAATAATCGCTGTGATAAATCTTGTTCCTGCAGTGCAAAGAAGCATTATCACGGGGATAAATGTGACGATATATCTAGGTGGATTTTCCCAGATAAGGAAAAAGAGTATAACTCCCGTGAGAGTCACTATGCTGAAAAACAAAGCAGAGTGGCGACGCTTGCCAGCGGCATAAACTGCACCAAACGCCATTGCCATAAGCATTGCACTGTGATAGCCGTCTACATAGCTACCAAGCAAGCGACTGTTCAATACCTCTCGCAGATCTCCTGGGGGTCGGAGCGTGATAGATATTTGCCATAGGAAAAACCACCGCTGTCCCACGTTCTGGCGACTTTGTGATAAGCCATTTTGCAGGCTTCATAAGGGGTGCTTATGTTTTCAAGGCGGGCTTTTATTTCTCGGATATTCGCCTGCTTTTTGGCGTCATATGTATCAAATGACATTGTGAAGTCAACGTCCTCGTCAACGTGGGTCTTGTATTCGCTGTTAAGGCTCATCATTATCCAGTGTGTAAAAGGGAAACGATATCTGTCTACCCATAGTATGCCGCCTTTGACACGCCAATAAACAGCATAACAGCCGCAAGGCTCAGGATAGCTCCCCTTTTTACACCCATTTTCAGCACAAAAATATCATCACTGAAATCAGCATTATTGCAATGCTTCCCTTTACAGTGTTTCCAAGTGCGATAAAAAGGCTTGCTATAAGAGCATAGACAACGCTTTTGGTTTTGCTTTTTTCTTTCACCGCAAGGGTCAGAAAATAAAGAGTACAGCTTACAAATATCATGCCTGCTGTGTCAGAATGAAAAAAACGGCGTATACAGAAGCATAACAGGCATAAGTGCCGAAATAATGCCGCAAAAAGCCTTTGGCTGTTAAGTTTGAATATTCTCTCCCCTGTGAGAAAGGTCATTATTACGCTAAGTTGAATAAGAGTTACGTTAAAGGTCTGCCCCGCATGAATGCTCACGCCGCCAGTGAAAAGCTTCCATAAGGCGAAAAAGGGTATCTGCAAATATATCGCGTTAGAGTATTTTGCAGCATAAATACGATAGCTTTCTTTGATGCTCCCCAGATCTTCACCCATGACAAAGCGTTTTGCGAACTCCCCTGTTATTTTTGGGTCAACCATTTCGTAATTGTAATAAAGATAACGCACAAACAATATCTGCAATGCAAGCAAAATCAGGCAGAAAAAAGCAAATATAAGTCTGACACGCTTTTTGGTAAGCTTCTTTTCACAGCGTTTCAGAGCAATATACAACACTATCGCCGCCGCAAGGAAAAATGGTCCAAGACAAAGCATTCGTATGTTACTGCGTTTTATGTATGAGATAAACACAGTTGCAGTGCAACAGCAGCACACGATCATGCTTGTGACCGCAAAAAATCGGCCGGTTTTCTTCACAAACATTTTTATCTCCTTATTGGGATGTATCCTCATAATATATTTTTTACATGAGTTCGTCCTGTTTTTTTATTTTGTTCTATATTTCTACATTTGAATTATATCATCAACGGAAATAAGTTTCAATTATTTTAACAACTGAAATTGAAGGAACTTTTTAAAGTTTTTTAGTGAATAAAACAAAAAAATCGCCGCTCTGTTGCAAAAAACAAAGCAGCGAGTATTAGTATAAGACCATTATTTTGTGCCGAAGATCCTGTCACCTGCATCGCCAAGACCAGGAACGATATAAGCGTCCTCGTTGAGCTTTTCATCAAGGTTGCCTACATAAATGTCGATATCAGGGTGAGCCGTTCTCAAAGCGTCAAGACCCTCAGGCGCAGCGATTATGCACATGAACTTGATGTTCTTGCAGCCCTTGTCTTTCAAAAAGTCAACAGCCTGTATCGCAGATCCGCCTGTCGCAAGCATTGGGTCACAGACAATAACAAGTCGCTCGTTTATTCTATCAGGGAGCTTGCAGTAATACTCGTGAGGCTCGTGTGTGACCTCGTCACGATAAAGACCGATATGACCGACCTTTGCAGACGGAACAAGTGCAAGAAGTCCGTTTACATGCCAAGACCTGCCCTCAGGATAGGCACGATAGCAAGCTTTTTGCCGCAGAGCATAGGGAGCTTTCTTGTGGTTATAGGTGTTTTCACCTCAACGTCCTCTGTTGGCAGATCTCTCATAGCCTCATAGCCCATGAGCATTGCGACCTCTTCCACAAGTATACGGAACTCTCTTGTTCCTGTCTTTTCGTCACGCATAAGCGTTATTTTGTGCTTTACAAGCGGGTGATTGATGATATTTACGTTTCCCATTTTCCGATTTCCTTTCGTAATGATTTATAAATTCGCATTTTTTGTGTGCAGTAACGTGCGAACACTGTTCGCCTCTGCAATTTTGTTATAATTATTTCTTGGCTGCGTTGCCTTTTTTCTTTGAGAGCATAACGTTTGTAAGAATGCCAAGGATAAGTGCTGCCGCTACTTCTGTGAGGGTTATATCACCGAATGTGAGTGTCAGACCGCCGATACCTGCAATGAGGATAACGGACACAACAAAGAGATTTGTTATCGTCAAGGTTTGCGTCCTGTATCATTTTAAGACCTGAAACTGCGATAAAGCCGTAAAGAGCGATACAAACACCGCCCATTACGCAGGCAGGGATAGAATCAACGAACGCAACAAGCGGAGTGATAAATGAAAACAGCATACAGCCTATTGCTGCCGCAAAGATAGTTACTACAGAAGCATTTCCCGTAATAGCAACGCAGGCAACGGACTCTCCGTATGTTGTGTTCGGACAGCCACCGAACAGTGCGCCTGCGATAGAACCTACACCGTCGCCGAGAAGCGTTCTTGTAAGACCAGGCTCTTCAAGGAGGTCATGATCGATAATAGAAGAAAGGTTTTTATGGTCAGCAACGTGTTCTGCAAAAACAACAAGTGCAACCGGCACATAGGCTACAAAGATAGTTGCAAAATATGTGAAGTCGAACTCCTTAAGACCTTCCAGACCTGAAACAAATGCAAAGTCAGGCAGGCTAACAAATGTTTTCAGTGAAACGCTGCCGTCTGTGAGCATATAGCTGCTGAAAATGCTGAAATCTACTATTTTAAGTGCGTCAATATCACATATATTGCCGATAACAGTGAAGATTGCTGCGGCTGCATAGCCTGCGAGGATACCGATTATAAAAGGTATAAGTCTGAGTGTTTTCTTGCCATATGTTGAGCAAAGCATTACCACTGCGAGGGTAATAAGTCCGCAAATAAGAGCCACATATGACGAGCCAACAGGCACATTGGATACAGTTTCTATAATCTCAGGTGTGCCGCTGTCTGTGGAAACTGCATACTCTGTTACCTGCTTTGTAACATCGCCTTTGACGAGGTCGCCGACAGCATTTCCTGCAAGGGAAAGTCCGATTATAGCAACGGTCGGTCCTATTACCACCGCAGGCATGAGCTTATTGAGCCAGCCTACTCCAACAAATTTTACTACTATTGCGATAACGACATATACAAGTCCTGCAAGGAATGCACCGACGATAAGTCCCATTGAAACGCCACCTGCAAAGGCTGCTGCCATAGAGCCTAAAAAGGCAAATGACGAACCGAGGAACACAGGGCTTTTTCTTTTTGTAAAAAGGATATAAACTATAGTTCCCACACCTGCACCAAACATTGCAGCCGCAGGAGTAAGACCGTTGCCGATAATAAGCGGCACAGCGATGGTCGCCGCAAGGATAGCCAACATCTGCTGAAGTGCAAACACTACCAGTTGACCAGCCTTTGGCTTGTCTGAAACATCAAAAATAAGTTTCAATATAACACCTCATTCATATTTTTTCTTTTCCCATATAAATGGAAAACACTTCTTTGCGGTACGTTTTGACACAAACCGCCTTTTTAATTTTAACTTATAACAATATTTTTGTCAATGAGCTAAATGCCGTATTTCAGCAGGATTTTTTTGTGCGTAATTGCCCATTTTCTTTGACAAATAAGCTGTTTTGCGTTATAATAGCAATTGATATATTGTATTATGTGAGGTAATGACATGAAAAATTACAGATATGTTCTTTTTGACCTTGACGGCACGCTTACTGAGTCGGGCGAGGGCATAATAAATTCGGCTGTATACGCACTGAAAAAGTTCGGCATAGAGCCTGAGATGGGCACGATGACAAAGTTTCTCGGTCCGCCGCTGAAAGACTCTTTCGGGGATTTTTACGGCTTTGATGATGAAAAATGCGAGCAGGCTGTTAAATACTACCGTGAATATTACACCACCAAGGGCATTTTCGAGAACCGTGTTTATGACGGCGTTGAAGAATGTCTTAAAAAGCTGTCAGAGGCTGGGCTTCACCTTGCGGTGGCGACTTCTAAGCCGCAGGTCTTTGCTGTAAAGATACTGGAGCATTTTCACCTTGCGCAGTATTTTGACTACATAGGCGGTGCGGAGCTTGACGGCTCTAGGAGCGTAAAGGCGGACGTTATCGTGCACACTTTGAAAAACTGCGGAGTTAATGACCGCTCACAGGTGATAATGGCAGGCGACAGGCATCATGACGTACTTGGTGCAAAAGCTCTTGGCATAGACTGCATCGGTATGCTTTACGGTTACGGCACAAGAGAGGAGCTTTCGAAGGCAGGTGCGGTGTATATAGCCGAAACGCCTCTGGAAGCCGCAAAATGGCTTCTGGGATAAATTTGACAGGTGTACAAAAGAACGAAAACCTATTGCAAAAGTCAAATGTTTATGATATAATAAAATAAATTATTATGTGGCGGCATAAGAAATAAGCTTGTGATCCTGCCACGATCAAGAGGAGTTGTTTTCTGTGATAAAGTTTCGCAACCACATTGGAACTATAGGTATATCCACTGGATATCTCAGACAGCTTATCTCGGATACTGCCGAAAGCTGTTTCGGCGTGGCAGGACTTAACGCCTATGGTGCAAAACAGGGCGTTTCTGCAATGCTAAAGAAAGAGAACACCACAAAGGGCGTTATAATCCGTCAGGACGGGGACGAGCTTATCGTTGACCTGCACATCACTGTGAACTACGGCATAAATGTCGGAGCTATCGTTGACAGCATCATTCACAAGGTAAATTATGTTCTGACAGAGCAGGCAGGGGTCAACGTTAAATCTGTTAACGTTTACGTTGACGAAATGAAAGGCTGAACGTCCTAGGATATCTATAACAGTATAGGAGGAAAACTATAGTGATAAACGGAGGCTTGCTGCGTGACGCTGTCATAAGTGCCGCACACAGCATATCTAACAAGAAAAAATCAGTTGACGAGCTTAACGTGTTCCCAGTACCTGACGGAGATACAGGAACTAATATGTCAATGACTATAACAAATTCCGTAGCAGAGCTTGAAAATCTCAGCGACGATACAGATTGCTCAGTTGTGGCAAGCACAACAGCTTCTGCACTTCTTAGAGGTGCAAGAGGAAACTCAGGCGTTATACTTTCGCTTATTTTCAGAGGCTTTGCAAAAGGACTTGCAGGCAAAAAGGAAATGGGTGCGAATGAGCTTGTACAGTTGCAAGAGAGTCTGCGGAGAAAGCAAGAGAAATGCTCCACTCCACAAACGATCCTATTATTATAATGGAGGAAGTTTGCAAACAGGCTGAACTTTCACTGAACGAAACACCAAAGCTTCTCCCTGCACTTGCCAAGGCAGGCGTTGTTGACGCAGGCGGCAAGGGACTTCTCATTATCTTTGAAGCAATGAGAGATGTATTCAAGGGTGGCGAAATAGTAAAGGTCGATGCTCCTGCACAGAAACAGCAGGTAACAGTCGACACATTTGCGGCTACTGTTGGTCAGTATGACTGTGAGATACACTTCACATACTGCACTGAAATGATAATCACAAAGAAAGCTGACGCTGACGATTCATCAAAGCTGAGAGCTTATCTTGAAACTATCGGTGACTGCGTTGTAGTTGTTGAGGACGATGAGATAATAAAGGTACACGTTCATACCAACGACCCTGGTAAGGCAATACAGAAGGGTCTTGAATTTGGCTACATCAATCTGCCAAAGATAGAAAATATGAAGCTCCAGCACAAGGTACCAGACAGAAAGAAGCAAAACAAGAGTTCGTTCCTGCAAAGCCTGAAAAGCAGTACGGCTTTGTTGCAGTTGCGGCAGGAAACGGCATTGAGTCAATGTTCAGAGATATCGGCGTTGACTGCATCGTTAAGGGCGGACAGACCATGAACCCGTCCACTGAGGATATACTTGCGGCAATAATGTCATGCCCTGCTGAAACAGTTTTCGTTCTGCCAAACAACAAGAACATCATCATGGCGGCTGAGCAGGCTGTTAAGCTTGCAGACAGAAAGGTATGCGTGCTTCAGACAAGGACTATACCGCAGGGAATGTCAGCAATGCTGGCATTTGACCCTGACGCTGATTTCAATACGAACCGCATTGAGATGACCAATGCACTTGAAAGAGTTGCCACAGGTCAGGTAACATTTGCGGCAAGGGATTCTGACTATGAGGGTCACGCTATAGTGAGGTATCCTTGCCCACTCCAATTTTATCTCATCATCAAGCACTATTCCGTCACCAAAATAAAGCTTGTTTAGCTCGCCGTAAAGCTCGTTCAGCCCCTCGGCTGTCAGACTCTCCCCTGCCGCTACCATTTCATTTATTTTCAGCTCAAACTCTGCGAACATTGTCTGGCGGTAAAGTGTGGTACGGAACTGTTCAAGGAAGTAGTTTATAAGGTAAGCTCTCTGTTTTTTATCCTCGGTATTTTTCAGCAGATACTGCATAAGAAGGGCTTCGTTGCAAGTTGAAGCAACCTCTGCCACAAAGATAACGTAATCTGAATATACCACAGGCTGATTTTTGTTTGACAGATATGAGTGGATAGCGTGACCCATTTCGTGCGCCAGCGTAAACATACAGTTAAGTGTATCCTTATGATTGAGCAGCACATAAGGGTGAACTCTTGCACCTGCGGAATATGCTCCGCTTGTTTTGCCCTCGTTCTCGTAAACGTCTATCCAGCGGTTTTCAAAGCCCTCTTTGAGTATGTTGAGATAATCCTCGCCCATAGGTGCAAGGGCTTTCAGGACAGTTTCCTTAGCCTCCTCAAAGGTTATCTTCATATCTGCGTCAGGAACAACAGGAGTATAAAGGTCATAGAAATGCAACTCGTCAACGCCCAGAAGCTTCTTTCTCAGTGCAACATAATCGTACATATAGTGCATATTGTCATGGACAGCTTCAATAAGGTTTTTGTACACTGAAACAGGTACTTCTGTTCCGTCCAAAGCGGCTTCAAGGCTTGAATCATATCTTCTTGCCTTTGCATAGAAGTTCACCGCTTTTATCTGTGCCGACAGTGTTGCCGCACAGGTATTCCTGAACTTGTCAAATGTGCCGTACATAGACTCGAAAGCCGACTTTCTCAGCACCCTGTCCTCGCTCTGCACCAGTGGAATATAGCTTCCGTGTGTGACCTGATAAGCCTTGCCGTCCTTATCTACAGCGTCAGGGAAACGCAGGTCTGCGTCAGAAAACATTGAGTAGATATTCTCAGGGGACTGACCCATTTCACCGGTCAGGGCAAGTATCTTCTCCTCAGCCTCAGAGAGGATATGAGCCTTTTTACGACGTAGCTTATCCAGCGCACGCTTATAAAGCTTCAACTCAGGCTTATCCTCATAGAATTTCTGAAGCTTATCCTCCTCGATAGAAATGATCTCAGGTGTTTCAAAGCTTCCTGCTGAGTTTACCGCAACATAAGCGTTCATAAGCTGACCGAGAAAGCCCTGATACTTTGCATTTGCAGTGTCCTCGTCAGAACGTCTTTGAGCATAGTTGCCAAGGCTGTCGCAAAGAACAGATATCTCGTCTGAAAGCTGCATAAAATCATAAAGCGTGTCAGCCAGGCATAGCCTTAAGCTTCTGCAAGTCCTCCGCCCACTTTTCGTCAGTGGCATAAATATCCTCCAGTGCCCACTTGAACTGTTCAGGCACTTCACTTCTCTTAGGTATTCTTTCCTCGCTCATTTTCATGACCTCGTTTCTATAATAATAGGTATAGGCTTGTCTTGTGTGGTATTGCCTATAATTAATTTGCGTAACGCTGGTTACATTATACCCCATTGACGTACTTTTTGTCAAATTAGGGCAGGTGAACTGTAAAATAATACACGATACAAATAAAGATACACCTAGCGGCATAAAGCTAGGTGCCAATCTCATTTGCGAGCTTTATTGCCTGCTTTTTAAACTCTTCATCATATTGTTTTTTCCTGTTCCCTTTGATGACACACTCCTTTGTTTTTATTATACTTTGATTGTTTTGTATGTGTCAAGTTTTATTATACAGGATCGCAACTATGATGCAGGAGATTCAGGACTGATATAATCACAGCATAGCATAGGAAAAGGGCAATGTCCTCCGTGATAGAAAAAATCAGTTCAATTGTTTTTGCAGCCATTGAAGGCGATACAGATCATCAAATAAAGTGTCTGCTTTGTACTGCTCCCTAAAACTATAATTTCATCATACGATACCCAATACCGATATGTGTTTGTATCAGCGCCTGACTGCTGTCACTCAGCTTTTTTCGCAGAGTAGCCATAAATACACGCAGGGAGGCTTCGCTGTTATCCGCAGGAGTTCCCCATACACTTTGGATAATGTACTTATGCGTCAGTACCTTGCCGACATTCTTGGACAGCAGACACAACAGCTTATACTCAATGGGTGTCAGGTGAAGTTCTTCATCATCAAGGTGAACACAGCCCGAAACATAGTCTATCTGTAATCTGCCATTGACAAACTCCGTGACCGAGATGTTTTCGGACTTCATAAGCCGCCTTTGTATCACCCTGAGCCTTGCGAGAAGTTCATCAACAGAGAAAGGCTTTGTCAGGTAATCATCTGCACCTTTGTCAGGGCTGTTATCTTGTCCCTTTCCTCGCTCCTTGCACTGACTATGATGATAGGAACATCGCTCCAAGTGCGTATATGCTCTATCACCTCAACGCCGTCAATATCAGGCAATCCAAGGTCAAGTATGATAATATCAGGCTTATGCGAAGCGCTGAGCATGATCGCTTCGTTACCCCTGACAGCAGTAATAAAGCGATAGTCATTCATTTTAAGAGTAGTTGTAATAAGATTTCTGATAGGCTTGTCGTCCTCCACCACCAGAACAGGATATTCATTCATTTAGATCGACCTCTCCTATTGGCAGAGTAAAGCTGACAACCGTACCGTTTGGTATGTTGTCTCTGACAGATACAGTACCGCCGTGTGAAGTAATAATTGACCTGCACAGTGCAAGCCCCAGCCCCAGACTTCTTCTGCTGTCTGAGGAACGGCTGCCACCCGTATAGAACATATCAAATACCTTTTCTTTTTCTTCATCGGAGATACCAGTGCCGTGATCGGCACGGATATCACAACAGTATGCGCATTTTCTCGGCGCACACTGACGGTAACATCAGAATCCTCATCACTGTACTTGACAGCATTATCCATAAGATTGACTATGACCTGTACGATAAGGTTCGCATCTGCCATAACGGGGATTATCTCGTCATACATATCAACGATGATATTTCGCTTTGGGTGAGTGCGTTTGGTGTGTTTGACAGCCTCCTGAACAATGTCATCAAGTATCTCTACCGAGATATTGAGCTGCATTCTGCCGTCCTCAATTCGTGTAGCGTATAAAAGATTTTGTCGTGTCCACGTCTGCTCTTTTGTATCTCCTCGATGAATTCATCTACTTTTTTCATAACATAAAAACCGTAGAGAAACATTGCTCCTACAGATAGTGCAAGCAGAACATCTCTCACACGATCATCTCCTAGATTCTGAAACACTTCTGGATATCCCGAACCTCACCTATGACAAATGCGATGTCATCAGTTTCAATTACAGTGTCGGTGAAGGGATAAATACCTCTTCTCCGCGTTTGATCGTCAGAATATTGATCTTGAATTTCTTTCGTATATCGATCTGTGAAAGCGACTTTCCGAACCAGTCCTTCGGTACTTTCAGTTCGTAGATCGAGTAATTGTTATCCAGATGAATAAAGTCGAGTATGCTGTCTGATGCATATTTTGTAGCAATGCGAAGTGCCATCTGCTTCTCAGGATCAATCATCGTTTTTAAGCAGGAATTTCATTTGTACATCATTTGCACGGGATATGACTTTCTTTGCCCCCAGCTCCTTGAAAGTACCGCCCGCGGTGGAACCTGAGAACCACCGGCTAAAGCATAAGAATGACCATAATGGCTGTACCTGACTGGATTCATCCTTTATTAGCAGCTTGCTTTGGAACCTGGAGAACCACCTATAAGCATAAGAATGACCATAATGGCTGTACCTGATTCATCCATAGCAGCGAGATCAGTTGTGTTAAAGCCTGCGGTTCGTGTTGTGACAGACTGAAACAGTGAATGGATCGTCCGGTCATGGATAGTCCCATGGTCATATTCAAAAAAGAAGAAATACAGCGCAGGCAGAACGATCAAGACAGCAGATGTCATCAGTACGACCTTGCTTTGCAGAGAGTAGCGCCTGATCCTGTGCTTGTGTGTTCCGATATCGCCCCAGACGAGAAAGCCGATGCCTCCCGTAATA
>VOFI01000435.1_pt1 | contig 18001 bp, 23 predicted proteins | sample 5384131 | NCBI WGS metagenome assembly VOFI01 (sample SAMN12384728, study PRJNA508395) | human gut metagenome | isolation source: healthy gut H | host: Homo sapiens
TGTATCTTGATTTTTACCGCTCCCTTATCACCACTGAGGGGGGAAATAAAAAACGTCAGGCATTACGTCCTGCGTATAGCCAAGCATTATGTTGCAGACCATTACAGACAACAGCCCAAAGCCACATTTGAGGATATCACCGACCTGAATATCCCCGACGAAAAAGCCCTTGCTACCCTTGAAAACGCCGACTTTTTTGACTATGAACAGGTGATGAGCTATCTCGCGATACGCCTATAACAAATCCGTATAAAGTATCAAATCTTTTGTGCGACCTGGAAGAAATGGGTTACCGTCCAACTTTCACCTCCTGCGGCATTTATGACCAAGGCAACAGATGTGAGGTAACAGTGCTTTACGAACACAACATCAAAGGAAATGGAAGAGCTTCTGCAAAGCTGTAACGTTGATATGTCAATAGTCACAATAACCCTCGGCGGCAAAGCACCAGGCTACAGAAGCCCCAGAGAGATAGTTAATATGTCAATAGTCACAATAAACCTCGGTGGCAAAGCAGAAGTCACCCCAGGCTACAGAAGCCCCAGAGAGAGATACTGAAGAAGTAAAAGACGTTTTCCATATAAATGATGTAAGAATAGCCATAACAGGCAAGACCTCGTATGTTGACGCCTATGCTATAGACATCTCAGATACCGAAAAGCTCGCCGATATAGCAGGCTACATCACCAGCTATTTTTCCGACGATATCCTCTATTCCATACCAATATCCCTAAACGGCAGCGATTACTTTTTCGTACCAAATTGAATATCCTGCAAGGTAGCAGTGTATGAGGAAACATTTTGTCAACGTGAGTTAGGTGAACACGATGAGAGGTTCTGATCGCACAGAAAAGCACTTCCTGCACCTTGTTTGAAGCTTGAAAACTGAATAAAAATCGTACAAAGCCACAAAATTACGGCAACAAATCTGTAGGGGCGAACATCGTTCGCCCGTCGAAGAAACAAGTCCACGATTACAACCATTGTAGGACAGAACAAAAAACTATCCTATCACGCTTGTAGGGGACGGCGCCCTCGACGTCCCGCTCGGAGGTGTAATGCTGTGATTGTTGTATCTTTGATGCCAAATTATTTTCGAGGTACATTATTGTGATATTCCCGATAATTCAATGGGCAAGAAATATCGGGCTGTCGCATTTCTGTGCTTGCGAACAGAAATTTTTCAATGCTGAGCAAATTTGAACACGGGCGAACAGAAAGTTTTACCTCCGCAAAATCGCTCCGCTCCGGACTTTACTGTGCAGGAGGATAGTAAAGCGGTGCAGATTTTATACTCACATATACTTTCATCTAATATCTAACTTCTATATGCTATTTTTCATTAAATCTGCACCTTGTCGGCTTGCGCCGAATGAGGCTCTGCCTCAAACTCCGACAGGGCTTTGCCCTGTACCCACAATGGGTTTCACCCCTTGACCCTGACCAGGGACGTGTCCCTGGACCTTTTGCTCGCTTCGCTCGGTGCTTTATTTTACTTTATGCTTGCAATTTACTTTGGTCTGCTATGCTCATTCCTCACTCCTCATTCCTCATTCCTCCCCTCCTCACTAAAAATCCGCCCCCACATCTTGCAATTTACCTCAAAATGTGCTATCATTATCTCTATAGGGGGTCTTATCCATGAAAAAACTCTTTTCCGTAATTTTTATGAACTTTTTCGGCTTCGACATGATAATTTTCTTGGTTGCAGTCGCGACCGCCCTCGTCTTTTATTTCACTAAAAAATCGGCTGATGTTCTCTACAACAAGCTTCATCTTAACATCTTCGTTCCCGACTCAGGTGCTTCCCGCCGTCAGGCTGACAGCGATATTTCAGGCATTCGTGAAACAGATATCGTTTCTATGCGCAACCGCACAGGAAGCCTTTATTCTCTGTTCGTAAATCTCACAGGGATCTTCCCTCTCTTGGGTATCCTCGGCACTGTTATCTCCCCTCCTCGGTATGGTAGGCGATATGACAAACGTTCAGGATAATTTCTATGGCGCTTTGACCTCCACTTTTTGGGGACTTGTTTTTGCTATAATCTTCAAATTTCTTGACGGCATAATCTCTGCAAAAATAGAGGATAACGAGAAAAATGTTCAGCTCTATCTTGAAAGAAACAACGCTGAACATTCCCAAAGCGGTGAACAGCCATGAATGGTTTCAGGAAAAATAAGGGCATAGTCCTTGAGCTGACTTCCCTGCTCGATGTTATCATGATAATGCTTTTCTGGGTCATGACCGATGTTTCCGCATCTGCCGACAGTCAAAAAAGAGGACGCAAAAGTCTATGACGGTGACGCTGTGCTTTATCGTAACATGAGAATAGTGGAAAACGCTGTGCAGGCTGTGTCAGACAAATACGAAAATGTTTACTTTACATACATAAACACTTCAAAATAGAAAGGACAATAAAAATGAGTATTCAGAACGATGTTGAAAAGCTCTACCGCAGTGACCTTGAAAAACAAAGACAAAAGCAGAAAAAGAAAAAGAAGAAAAAGCTTCTTGGTATCATGCTGATCGTCATTATCATTGCGGCGCTTATTCTTATAATGCAATATCTTGGACTTGGACTAGGCGGTGGAAAAGGCGAAGGCTCAGGGGACGGTAAGGACGTAAGTGCTTCCTCCAATGAATCTTCCGTTACTACCACAACAACAGCAGTGCCAAAGGAATTTTATGACATCAAGGTTTCAGGAAGCACTTATATAATCGATGAGCGTGTGGTAGATCTTAAAAGTCTTGTTTCCACAGTGAAGCTTATGAGCGACAATGTTATCGTAAGGATAACAGACGACAACGCAACAAAGAACGCCATGGATGACTTGAAAAAGGCTCTTACCGACGACGGCAGAGAGTTCACAGAAACAGTTCTTGACAATTCAGCTTTGGATAACAGCATGGCAGATACAACATCTGAAGCCGTAAGATAAAAACTGTAGGTGCGAACATCCTTCGCCCGTTTTCTGCATAATTTTAAAGGATACAGATATAAAATAAAATTGGGGACGGTCAAGCCGTCCTTTTCAGAAACAGAGGTAATATCATGCTTGGACTTACTTTAGAGGGCGGAGCCAGCAGAACGGTCTATTCCTGCGGAATAATGGACGCTCTGCTGGAGGATAAAATAATAGCCGATTATGTTATAGGTGTTTCGGCAGGAGCAGCTTTCGGCGTTTCTTACTGCTCAGGGCAGATAGGCAGAAATCTCCGCCTTGCAACTGAGTTTATGGGAACAAAGAAATACATGGGTGCAAGACATCTTATTGACCCGAAAAACCGATGCTACTATAACCTTGATTATGCCTACAATGTTGTGCCTAATGTTGAACTTCCCTTTGATTATGAAGCCTACAGAAACTTCAAGGGCAGATTTTGTGCAGTTGTTACAAACGTAAAAAACGGCAAGGCTGAGTACATGGACGTGCCAAAAGATGACACCCACTGGAATTTGCTTAGAGCAACCTGTGCGCTTCCTCTGCTTTTCCCTGAGATAGAGATAAACGGAGAAAAATATATGGATGGCGGTATATCAGATTCAATACCATATATGCAGGCAATAAAAGCAGGCTGTGACAAAAATATCGTTGTGCTGACACGACCAAAGGGCTATGTTAAGACCCAGGAGCCTGCCACAAAGCTTGCCATGAAATATTATCACAAGTACCCTGAGTTTGTCGAAGCCCTTGCCACAAGAGCCGAGAGATACAACAAATGTATCGCAGAGCTTATGGAGCTTAAAGCGGAGGGGAAAGTCTTTGTTTTCACACCAAAGACCACCTTCGGAGTAGGCAGGACTGAGGGCGACCCTGTAAAGCTGAAAAAGCTTTATGATTACGGCTACGCCCACGCAAAATGGGCAATGGACGATCTGAAAAAATATCTTTGCAAGTAGGAATGAGGTAATAAAATGTCATACAAGCTGCCGCTTTTTTGCTGCCGCCGCATTTCTGGGCGGTTATATGCTTATTTCAAACAGACAGCTAAGGGTGAACGAATATGAGCTGAAAGTATCAAAGCTTCCTGAGAATTTTGTTGGTAAAAAAGATACTTCTTCTTGCAGATCTTCACAAGAAGCGTTACGGGGATAATTTCAACAATCTGGTAAATTCCTGTATTGCCGCCGAGCCTGACTTTATTTTCTTTGCAGGTGATCTTTACAGCCGTGATGAAACGGACATGATACCGAAGCTTGCCCTTATGAAAAGGCTAAAACATATTGCACCGACCTATTATATTTTCGGTAACCATGAAACTGACAACATGGACAATGCCGAAGCCCTTGCTTTGAAACTCACCGAATGTGGAGTACACATTCTGAGAAACAACATGGAGCAGATAAAAATAGGCGAGGATCACATCAATATATACGGCACTCAGCTTCCCCAAAGATTTTACCGCAACGAAGATTTTTCACATCACGACCTGCCGCAGATCACAAAGGACGAGCTTACAAAGCTTTTAGGCGAGCCTGACAGGAGCGAATGTAACTTTTTGCTTTCCCACACGCCGCTGGCGTTCCGTGCTTATGCGGACTGGGGAGCAGATGTGACGTTTTCGGGTCACTGTCATGGGGGAGTTATAAGATTGCCTTTTATTGGCGGAATACTTTCTCCCGAACGGAAATTCTTTCCACGATACACAAAGGGCATTTACGAACTTGACGCTGAACAGGGCTTGGCTAAGCTTGCTGTTACGGCGGGACTTGGTAAATTCAGACTCAACAATCCCTCAGAAATAATGATTTGCACACTTGAAAGGCAGGAATAAATATGTATCAGAAACAATTTGCAGAATATTTTGACAAGCACATGGAGGATATTCTACGTGACCTAGACGAGATTATTTCTATCGAGAGCGTAGGCGACATAAACGCCCCTGTTAAGCCATTTGGCGAGGGTTCTCGCAAGGCTCTTGACTGGGGAAAAGCTTATCTTGAAAAGCTTGGCATGACAACAAAGGACTTTGACGGCTATGCTGTTCACGGTGATTTTTACCCTGAGGGAGAATGTAAGCTTGCTGTGCTTTCACATCTTGACACTGTTCCCGCAGGCGAGGGCTGGAGCTATCCGCCTTTCAAGCTGACTAAAGCTGACGGAAAGCTTTTCGGCAGAGGAACAATTGACGACAAAGGTCCGAGCGTTGCGGTGCTGTGGGCTGTAAAGGCTATCAAAGAGCTTAACATTCCTATAAAAAAGAACTTCCGTGTTATTTTCGGTGGCAATGAAGAGGGCGGCTGTGAGGACATGGAATATTATGAAAGCAAACAGCCTTTCCCTGAAATGGTGTTGCACCCCCGACGGCTCTTTTCCTGTGCTCAACTGCGAAAAGGGCATGGTGCATCTTACATTCTCTGCTGAATTTTCAGATGATAAGATAGCTGAGATAAATGGCGGAAGCGTTATAAATGCTATCCCGGACAAGTGCATTGTGAAGTTTGCTGACGACAGTGAGAAAGTCATCAGAGGAAAATCGTCACACGGGTCAAGACCTGAAAACGGCGACAATGCGGTGACGAAATTTGTGGCAGAATACAAAAATGAAAATGCTCTCCTTGGTGGGTTGGCTGAGCTTTTCCCACACGGAGAATGCAACGGAAAGTCCTGCGGTCTTGGTTTTTCAGACGATGTATCAGGCGAGATGACCTGTGCGCTGACTATCCTTAAAACTGAGGGTGGCAGGCTTCATGGCGGTATCGACATACGCTTCCCTATTGACAAGACGCTCGCTGAGATAAGCGGTATCATAACTTCGGCACTTGAAAGCAAAGGGATTCAAGGTGGACGAGCTTGACGGCATGGAGCCACATTATGTGGACGAAAACAGTGAGTTCGTTCAGACTTTGTTAAGGGTATACGAAAAGGTCAAGGGCGAAAAGGGAAAATGTATCGCTGAGGGAGGAATAACCTACGTTCACAACACAAAGGGCGGTGTTGCGTTCGGTGCAGAATTTTCTGAGGGAAAACAACAATATGCACGGAGCTGACGAGCATATTTCCATGGAAACTTTCAAAATAAATCTGAATATGTACGCTAATGCTATTGCAGAGCTTTGCGGTGAATAATTGGGTGTGCATGGCTCTTGACAAAGTGTGATTTTAGTGGTATACTTTATTACATAAAAGCTTAAAAGCGTAAAAGCAAAGGGAGCATGACGGACAATGAAGATTTGTATAGTTGGACTTGGACTTATAGGCGGTTCACTTGCCAAGGCAATAAAAAAGAACACTCATGAAAGCTGTTTCGGTATAGATATTGACAGGGGAACGATAGCAGGGGCGCTGGCTCAGGAGGCTATCGACGGTGAAATGACCATTGACGACCTTGCAGGCTGTGACGTTGTTATTGTGGGACTTCACCCTGAGGCTACCATAAAATTCATCACTGAGAATGCAGGCAAGTTCAAGAAAGGCGGTATCGTTCTTGACACTTGTGGAGTAAAGGGCGAGATAGTCAGAGCTGTAGAGGGCGTTTGCATTGAAAACGGCGTAAACTTCCTCGGCTGTCACCCTATGGCAGGACGTGAATTTTCGGGCTTTGCATACTCGGTGGACAATCTTTTTGAAAAAGCAAGCTTTATAATGACGCCTACTGACAGAACTCCTATGAGGGTTGTGCAGGAGATATCAAGGCTTGCATACAACATAGGTTTTGCAAAGGTCGTTGTATCAAACGTTGAAGAGCATGACAGCGTTATTGCGTTCACTTCTCAGCTTGCTCACGTTGTATCAAGTTCCTATGTAAAAAGCCCTAGTCTTTTAAAGCAGGCAGGTTTTTCAGCAGGTTCTTTCAAAGACCTTACGAGAGTGGCAAAACTCAACGAAGATATGTGGACGGAGCTTTTCCTTATGAACCGTGGCCCACTGGTGGACGAGATAGAGCATATAATCGCAAGATTAACGGAGTATCGTGATGCTATTGCAAATAATGACGCTCAAAGGTTGCATGACCTGCTTAAAGAGGGTCGAGAGCTTAAGGAATTGTCTAATAATAGCTAAATAAGAAAATAAGCGGTGTCAGATCCTGCTCTTCATTTTCGTCAGGTTCGTCAGGCTCGGACAAATTGGTATCGTCGCTTTCATCTGTATCGTGGATATCTTTATCATTATCCTTGTTGGCTGACTTATTGTCGCCTACTGTTTTGTTTTTCACTATCATAAGATACTCAGCGGCAATAAGAGCTACGCACAAAACGCAGACCACGCCAATAATAACGCCCATTGATGAACCACTCTTTTCTTTCGACACCAGACTTGCGGCTTTCGAGGTCGCTTCTGCTTCTGAGCTTTCAAGCTTCACGGCTTCAGGTTCTTTTATCACTATTTTAAAATGCCCTACTGAGCCGTCCTCATAAACAATATCTATCTTTGTTTCGCCTGTGCTGAGGGTCTGGAACTTGCCGTCCTCGAATATAAGCACTTCGCCGCTATATCCTCGGGAGCGATAGGATACTTTGAATAGTCAACGTCTATTTCGATATAATCGCTGTCGTCCTGCTGAACGTCTGCAGCGTCCTGATACTTGACGATACCGTTCTCTACCTGATTTGATATGGCATTGAGGTTTTCGTCATCAAGGGAATTTACCGTAAGATAAAGCACTGTTGAGGTGAGCTTTTCATCCGCAACTTTAAAATGGAGGGTCGCATAATCACCGTCAAAGTCTGTGCCGTCTGCGTTCACATAGTTATATACACACTTACCTGCAAAGGCATTGTCAACTGCCATGCCCCCTGCTTTATCATTGGTTTCGCACTTTTCAAACTCTACAAGGCTATCGTCATAGCCCACGGAGATAGAGGCATTTGAGATAAGGTGGTCGCACTGGATATTTATTTTCGCTGTGAACTTTTTATCCTTTACCTCGCTGACCACAAGCTTTACAACTGTCGGCGTAGAAGTCGGAGTGTCCGGAACATAGGAATAAGAGGTGGTAGTTCCCCATGTGGTGGTTTCCCATGTCTGAGCTGTGGTAGTTGTAGTCGTTTCAGTGTTCTCCCACTGAGGCTGAGCGGTAGTGGTTGTTCCGGTACAGGATCTGTGACCGGCACATCGGTTGTCACAGGCGTTTCGGGATCAGCGAAACACACTGAGGTCATTGCCATGACCGCTGCAAAAAATCCCACTGTTACTTTTTTGAAATCCATTATTTACTCTCCTGATATTGTTTTTGCCGTAAACAAGGGCTGCCGCCATAAAGACCGCAGCCCATGATTTTCCTTTTTATTAGTCCTCAATAAGAGTTACTTTCTTCATGACCTGATCTACAAGCGGCTTATCGTTGAAATTTACGTCAACTGCTGCGATCTCGTCAACAACGTCCATGCCCTTGACTACCTTGCCGAATGCTGCATACTGACCGTTAAGATGAGGAGCGTCCTGGTGCATGATAAAGAACTGTGAGCTTGCTGAATTTGGCATCGCTGAACGTGCCATTGAGATAACGCCTCTTGTATGCTTGAGGTCGTTACGAACACCATTGGCAAGGAACTCGCCCTTTATCTTCTCTTTTGCACCGCCCATGCCTGTTCCCATTGGGTCGCCGCCCTGTATCATAAAGCCTGAGATAACTCTATGAAAAATAAGTCCGTCATAAAAGCCCTCTTTAACAAGCTTCTCAAAATTTGCAACTGTGATAGGTGCAACGTCAGGATAAAGCTCGATCTTGATATTCTTTCCGTTTGCCATTTCTATATTTACCATGTTAATACTCTCCTTATTATTTATTAATACAAAATTTACTTGGATTTTGGCAGCTCGCCACGTTTATTTTTCTCCATAAGATCATTGAAATACAATGTGACAGGAGTTGGAACTTTCTTGAAAAGCCCCTTTTTCTCAACCTCGTCACAAACGATATAATCTCTTTCACCGTCATTATTTACGCAATAGAGCCTGTCTGTTTTATAGAAGCCGCCGTTGCCGTCATCTCTGTTCTTATCAAAACAGCCGAAGATATCCTTTGCCATAAGCTCGCAAAGTCTGAGTATCTTCTCATAGTTGGTATGCTCGCTCCACTTTTCAAGCTCTTCATGGAAAAACTGCTGGACAGGAACGTCATTGACTTCCATTTTTCTTATTATTCTCGCAAGGCATATAGAAGCGTCCTGATCGGTAAGCTTATCAAGTCTTGCATTCTTATAATCAAGTATATACTCATTTAATGTAGCATAAAGCAACTTATCATACTGAAACGGCTTGCCTTTGCCTGAAAACTTTATGATAGGGTTATCGGTATTGATCTTCAATTTTATCTCTCCAATTCAATTTATTCTGGCAATACCCCTAATGACTGCCTTTACCCCGATCATCTGCCATATTTTTCGTTAAATTCTTTCACCTTCTGCGCCAAAAACTCTTCCGATACTGAACCGATAGCATCGTCGTCCTCGCTGTGGTCAACAGAGCCAAGGCCCTCCACAAGAGCTCATCGACGGATATTCCCTTTATATCCTTATACTCTGCATAGTCCTCAGGCTTTTTTTGCATAAGGAAGCTCAGCCACCTTTGCGGCTGTGGTTTCTGCACTTATAGCTTCGATATTGCCTGTATCACGCTTCTCCTGAGCCACTTTCTCGTCATGTATCCTATATATCTCCTCAAGCTTTGAGTCGATACCTTCAACGGACGCCACGCTTATATCCTCCTTATGAGAAGCTACAAATCTTGCGTGTTCCTCCTCATAAAGCTTTTCATACTCGCTCTGGGCATCGGTTATCTCAGCCTGTCCTACCGGGTTCACGTCGTAGTCGGCATAGGTCTTTACGGGATCGTTTTTCTTTTCAGCCAGCTCTTTTTCAAGCTGCTCCATCTTGCTGCGGATAGTTTCCGGCTCTATGGTATCGGTTATCTTCTCAGCGTGTACCTTATCGCTGCTGGACTCCTTCACAAAAAGCCGTATCTCCGCCTGCTCTCTTCACAGGCGTGTTCCATATATCATCAGCATTTATCTGCTGCTTTTTAGGCTGTGTCGATGTTTTGGGCTCGGAGCTTTTTCTGCTGAACAGACCCATAAGATCTCCCCCTTTTTATTGGCATGATGATCTGATATCGGCTTTTTATGCCTGACATCTTATACTTATTTATTATACAATATTTTCACCAAAATTGCAAACCTTTTGGCAGTTACTTTTTGTACGATTTTTTAAACTCTTTTTGTGCATTTTGTTTCATATTAATATAATATAAATATAAAATTCACGCTTAGTTAATGTAATCTATACTAATATTTGCTATACTATATTTGTTAAGTTATTTATTTTGTTAATTAAAAACAAAAAACAAATTAGTTTAAGAAAACTATTTTTGGCATAAAGATACACAAAAATACCCGATCGTGAAGAAGATAACACGAATAAGAAGGGTAAAAGCTTAAGTATATATGAAGTAAATTCATGGAGGAGGATCTATTTATGACAAGACCGTCACTTGGGATAACGGCAATGGAACTTTTTGCCTGCAATCCTTTCAGGGTGCTCGGCATAGCCGTTGACACTCCTACTGCTGATGTCACGCTCACATACAAAAAGTTGCTTGATATGGCGGCTAAAGGTGACACGGCTGATTATGAAACGCCTTATGATTTTGATTTTCTGCCGCCTTTCTCCCGTTCTGAAAAGGATCTGAAAACGGCTTATGCAAAGATCGCCAGCAACGGATACAGATGCTTCGCATTCTCTGATCCTATATTTTCGGCTTCCCTGAACATTGATGACGTTATGCTCAACCTCAGAGATATCTCATGCTATGACTGTTTCCTCAGATGTTATATGTGGCTCATCACCAATGACAGAGATTTTGAAGAGCCTGAGCTTTGGATACCACTTTGTCAGTACATAGACAAGATGATAATGTCAAGCCCTGAGCAATGGGATAAGTATTTTGACCATCGTTTTCCGCAGGATATGCTTGACGGCTCAATGTCTGCGCTGAGGTCTTTCTATGCCACATTCTGCGATATAATTCTGCTTCCTATCAAGGAAATGGTAAGAGGCTCTATGAAGTGCAGATCCGCAATGGAGATACTTAAGATCGCAAAGGTGGACGTTGACGAAGTATTCCCTGACATTGACATTCCACAGGCTAACCTGCCTAAGAGGGGCGAGCCTGCGCCGAAGCTCAAGATCGCTGTCAAGGACGGCGAGGAATACTATGATGTTACAACAGGCAAAATGGTAAGCTTTGAGGGCGACGAGGACTCTGCTATCGAAAGCAACGATTTCTCTGCGGCTGCAAGCTCCATTTCTGCTGACGCTATCGTTGGCGAGGACGGTCCTGACAGCGAGCCTATACCTGACGAGCCTGAGGAAAATCCTGAGCTTAAGGTAGTTCCGCCTCCAGCTCCCGTTCAGCCTGAGCCTGTAGCAGTACAGCCTGCACCAGAGCCAGAGCCTATACCAGAGCCACAGCCTGCTCCTGCACCGACGCCTGCAGAGGACATCCAGTCTGCTCCTGTATTCAACACAAAGCCGATGGCTCAGAGCGGTATTCCCGGCGAGATAAACGCACCTATAAGAAAGAGAAAGATCTTTATTCCGGGACACGAGGGCATTTCAGGCTCTGCACCTGCAAGCCAGCCTGTTTCTGCTCATGTTCCGCCAGTTTCACAGCCTGCACCTGCTCCAACGCCTGTTCAGACAGCACAGCCTGCTCAGCAGACATTTTCAGCACCTGTGTACAGCCAGCCTGCTCCACAGCCTGCGGCGGAAGCTCCGAAGCCTGCGGCTAAAAAGCCATACAAGAAGGCGAACAAGGGACTTACTTCCCTTATCGATACAGTTGACGAGGCGATAAACGACACCTCGGACATAATCCTTACTGACGAGGCTGAGGAAGAGGAAAACCTCTACACTGACACTCTTATCAAGATGCTGAGGGCAAACCGCTCAAACAATCAGCTTATGAAGAGCGTTGACACAAGGCATATTTACGACAACGGCGACAGCCTTGGCAGACCTGAGGAAGCAGAGCTTTCTATGGACGCTATCAACATGAAGAAAATGGACAAGAGCCTGCTCAATTCTTCATATGATAACATCAGCACCAAGGAGACCGACCCTAAGAAGCTTCGTGAGGAAAAATACCGCAACATCAACATCAATGATATGCTCAATCCAACAGTAGGAAGCCAGATGCACAAAGAATACACTCCGGACGCTATTGAGGAATTTGTTAAAGCTAAAAAGCAGGAAAAGTCCGCCATAAAGGGTATTTGGAAGCTTCTTGGCGTTCTGTCGCTTTTGTTGATCATTTATCTTATACTGCTTTACACGGGGCTTATTTGATGACGATATAAAGTGTGGCAGAATATCCGCAACGTGGTGTAACGAAAAAGAATAAGTAAACAAAACGTCGGGCAAGCGGGACGTTGCATTTCTGCAAAGCAGAAATTGAGCCGCTCCCCTACATGGTTTATGAAAACGTCAGCATTTTGCGAGTAACACAAGTTTATTCGGCAATTAATCGGGCGAGGAAGCGGGACGTCGAGGGCGCCGTCCCCTACATTATAATGTGATGCGAAATTTTGTAGGAAAATAAACAGTGTTAGAAATTTAGATAACAGATTTATAAGGGGTGGGAATTCCGCCCCTTTTTTGCAATAAGGAGAAATTTTATGAAAGAATACATACTCTCTTTAGATCAGGGACCGACTTCCTCCAGAGCGGTGCTTTTTTAACGCAAAGGGTGAAAAGGTTGCGAGCGTACAGAAAGAATATCCGCAGATATTCCCCGGCAACGGCTGGGTGGAGCATGACCCTATGGACATACTGGAAAGTCAGCTCAGTTCTGCTCGTGAGGTCATTGCAAAGGCTGGGATAACAGCGGAGGACGTAGCGGCTATCGGCATCGCCAATCAGCGTGAAACGACGATACTTTGGGACAAGAACACCGGCAAGCCTGTTTATAACGCTATCGTTTGGCAATGCAGGAGGACTTCTGAGGACTGCGCACGAATGGAAAGTCAGGGCTTGCAAAAGTTTTTCAAGGACAAGACGGGACTTCTTATCGACCCTTATTTCTCTGCCACAAAGATAAAGTGGATACTTGAAAATGTTGAGGGCGTAAGGGAGCGTGCGGAAAAGGGGGAGATACTTTTCGGCACTGTGGATTGCTGGCTCATATGGAATCTGACAGGGGAAGGGTACACGTTACTGACTACTCCAATGCTTCCAGGACTATGCTTTTCAACATTCACACCCTTGAATGGGACAGGGAGATACTGGGACTTTTGGGCATACCCAGCTGTATGCTCCCTGAGGTCAAAGAATGTTCGGGTGACTTGGGCGAAACTGAGGAGAACATTTTCGGAAGCAGGATAAAGATCGCAGGCTGTGCAGGAGATCAGCAGGCGGCACTTTTTGGGCAATGCTGTTTCCGGGGGGGCGATGTGAAAAACACCTATGGCACTGGCGGTTTTCTGCTTATGAACACGGGTGAAAAGCCTGTGGAAAGCCGTCATGGGCTGCTCACGACTATTGCCTGGGGCATAGGAGGAAAGGTGAATTATGCTCTGGAGGGGTCGGTATTCGTATCGGGTGCGGCGGTAAAATGGCTTCGTGACGAGCTTTGCATAATACACACAGCGGCAGAAACTGAGGAGCTTGCAAGAAGCGTTGAGGACGCAGGGGAGTTTACTTTGTGCCTGCATTCGTGGGACTTGGCGCACCATACTGGAAGCCTGAAGCCAGGGGCATGATAACAGGGCTTACAAGAGGAACAAACAGATGCCACATAGTCAGGGCAACATTGGAAGCTATGTGCTATCAGACCTATGACGTTCTCAGGGCGATGGAGGAGGACGCTGGGGCTATCGGAAGCATAAAGGCTGACGGTGGTGCGGCGAGCAACGATTTTCTTATGGAATTTCAGGCTGATATATTGGGCCATTCGGTCATAAGGCCTTATAACGTGGAATCCACCGCAACAGGTGCGGCATATCTTGCAGGGCTTGGCTGTGGGCTTTGGAGCAGTGCTGAAGAATTGGTGGGCATTTCGGATAAGTTCAGGGAGTTTATTCCGTCTATGAGCGAGAGTAAACGCAGTGATCTGATAGGTGGTTGGAAAAAAGCGGTTCAAACGGCTATTGAAAAATAAATCAGAAAAAGAATAGAAGAAACCGAGCGAAGCGAGAGATAAAAGCGCACGGTCAAGCCCGGCGCCAGAGGGCTTGTGGGGTCAAGGGGCAAAGCCCCTGCGGAGCTTGAGGCAGAGCCTCAATAGGCGTAAGCCTACAAGCGGTGCAGAAAAAGACTTAAAAGCATAACAAAGTAAAAGAAACAACAAAGCGGTGTCGGAGAAAAATCTCTGCACCGCTTTGTTCTATCCCATTGAACAAAGTAAAATCCGCAAAGAGCGTAGCGATTTTGCGGCACAACAAACTAGCCCGAAACATTGTAGGGGACGACGCCCTCGGCGTCCCATTCGGAGGGATAATGCCGTGTTTGTCATATCTTTGATGCCAAATTATTTTGGGGTACATTTTTGTGACATTCACCAATAATTCAACGGGCAAGAAATAACGGGACGTCGCATTTCTGCAAAGCAGAAATTGAGCCGCTCCCTACAGGTGCGGTGGGAGAGTTTTACAGTTGGCTAACAGTGTTCGCCCATACACGATTTGTGCGGATATCGCAAGTTTGTGAGGCAAAAAATCGGGCGACCTGAGGTCGCCCCTACTGATGTACGTTAATCATCTTTCATTTCATTAAGCACCTGGGCACATAGGAAAAGCGAACCGCATATAAGATTCACTCCGTGAGGATTCTCGCTTGTTAGCTGACGTGCCATTTCAAGGGCAGGCTTTGGACTTTGCTCTGCCCTGCCGCCTGCGTTGGTTATGATGTCGGCAAGGTCAGAGGCAGTTTCGGCTCTGTCGCTGAAACCGTCAACTGTGTAGAACTTGTCTACATACGGTATAATTTTCTTTACCGCCTCGGTGATGTTTTTATCCCTGCACATTCCCATAACGGCGTAACATGGGTGTTTTTCACAATGCTCCAATACGCCTGCCAAGGCTGACAAGCCGTCGGGATTGTGTGCGCCGTCCAGTATCAAAAGTGGCTCACGGCTGAGTATCTGAACTCTGCCTTGGAGCTGGGCTTTTTTGATGCCCTCAAAAATTTTATCCTGGGGAATTTTCATGGTATCGTTGATAAGGCGTATTCCGCTTATGACGCTCATGGCATTCAGCACCTGATGTGCGCCGCCCATTGTGACTTCATAATGCTGTCCCTTGAACTCAAACTCTGAGCCGAACACGTCGCAGCTTATAAGTTTGAGCTGGTTGATGTCGGGGATAACCAGCTGAGAAAGATCTTTCACCGCCTGCTCTCTGACGGTGCGGATAACTTTCATGTCGTTGCCTGCGCTTAGCACACATGGACAGTGGGGTTTTATAATGCCTGCTTTCTGATAGGCTATCTCCACTGAGCCTATAACTGTGAGAATAGGAGTTTTTATAACGTTGGTGCTGTCTAAAAGTCCCCCAAGACCTGTTTCAAGGACGACTATATCACAGTTTTCCTCGGCAAAATAGAGGAAAGCTATGGCGGTGGTTATTTCAAACTGAGAGAAATTCTCACGGTCGCAGTGCATATCGGTGACGGCTTTCACACGCTTTGCCATTTTCGCAAGGGCAGGCTTTGGGATATCAATGCCGTTTATTTTTATCCTGTCGGTATAGCTTATTATATAAGGCGAGGTGAAAAGACCTGTTTTCAGCCCTGCGCACTGAAAGACCTCGCTGAACATCTGCGCCATTGAACCTTTGCCGTTCGTGCCGGCGATATGAACGAATTTAAGGCTGTCCTGCGGGTCGCCAAGGTCAGAGAGCAAGGCTTTTATTCTGGACAGGTCTTTCACGGGCTTGCCTGAATGGGAAAAGCTGTTTATAAATTCAAGCTCGTCTATGTCTTTGGTATTTTCTATCAATTCTATCACTACATTTCGTCTATTATTTCTTTAAGCTCTCTTGCGATGTCTATATTTACACCTGCGGTCTTTGCAAGCTCCTCGACTGTTGCTTTTTTGAGAGCCTCTTTGGTTTTATACTCGGTGATGAGTTTTGCGGCTTTTTTATCGCCTATGCCTTTGACCTTGGTTATTTCAAGTCGGTGGGCATTCTTTTTATGCTTCTGCGCCTGATAGGTTATGGCTACTCTATGGACTTCGTCCTGAATGGTGGTAACAAGATTGAACGCCGCTCTGCACTTTGCAAGGCTTATTTCTCCGCCGCCTGTGGCAACTGCTCTTGTGCGGTGCTTGGAGTCTTTCACAAGTCCGAACAATGGGCAGGTCACACCCATTCGCTCTAAGACAGGCTCAACGGCATTGACGTGGCCGTTTCCGCCGTCGAGCAAGATAAGGTCGGGCATAATGGAAAAGCCCTCGTCTGTTTTCTCAAAGTAGTTTCTAAAGCGACGTTCTATGACCTCCTGCATACAGGCATAGTCATTTTGCTCTGCAACTGTTTTGATAGAAAACTTTTTATAATACTTCTTGCATGGTCTGCCGTTTTCAAAGACCACCATGCCTGCCACCATATTTGTAGAGGCGAGGTTTGATATATCGTAGCACTCGATATATTTCGGGGTCTTGGGAAGTCCCAATGCTTTGGCAAGCTCCTCAAGGGCGGTTATCTCACGGCTCGTTCTGCCGACTTTTATGGAGAGATACTCGGTGGCGTTGCTTTTGGCAAGGGTGGTAAGGCGGAGAAACTGTCCTCTTTTCGGAGTAGAGATATTCACGGCATGGTCATACTTCTGGCGGAGAAATTTCTCTATTATCTCGCCGTTTGTGATATCCTCGTCAAGGAGGATATCTTTCGGTATACTGTCTTTGGAGGAATAATACTGCATGAGAAAATCTTCACGCATTTTTACGCTGTCGTCTTTTTCTCCCAGAAAATAGGAAGCCTTATCAAAAAGTCTGCCCCCACGATACATTATAACGCTGGCACACGCCATTTCGCCATTTTGAGCAATGGCGATTATATCAGTGTCACGAATATCGTCATTAATTATCTTCTGACTTTCAGCGGCTTTTTGTATGGCTTGGATACGGTCACGAAGCTTTGCGGCAAGCTCAAAGTCAAGCTCCTCAGCGGCTTTGTTCATCTCCTCAGTGAGTCTTTCAACTGAATCTGACGAACCGTTTCGGATATAGTCCACCGCCTGACGGACTATAGAATTATACTCCTCTTTTGAGAATTTTCCTGTGCAGACGCCCATGCACTGCTTTATGTGCATATTAAGGCAGGGACGCTGTTTTCTGAAATCCTGCGGAAATTTTCGGGTGCAGGTAGGGAGCATAAAGACTTTATTGGCTTCGATAACGGCTTGTTTTACTGCGAATGAGCTTGTATAAGGTCCTATATACTCTGCTCCGTCATCGTATTTTTGCAATACGGCTTGCAGGCGTGGATAGTCCTCATTTGTGACCCTGATATAGCTATAGCCCTTATCGTCTTTCAGCAGGATATTATACTTCGGGGTATACTGCTTTATGAGGGAGCACTCCAGCACCAGGGCTTCAAACTCAGAGTCGGTGACGATAAAGTCATAGTCATAGACGTGGGAAACCATTTTCCACACCTTTGGCAGGTGATCCTGACACTTTCTGAAATAAGATGTCACACGGTTGCGGAGATTTTTCGCCTTGCCGATATATATTATCTTTTTCATTTTGTCTTTCATTATATAACAGCCCGGTGAGGTGGTGAGCTTTGAAGTTTTATCACGCAGAAATGGCAGGCGTGGGTTGTCTTCATCTGTAATGTACATAAATTCTCCTAACTGAAACTAAAAGCAAAGGCAATACGAGTTGTCCGTATTGCCTTGCTATTATCTCTTACCAATACATAAATACAGGAGTACCCATATCTATTTTTTCATAAACGTATTTTGCTTTATCTAAAGGCATATTTATACAGCCGTGTGAGCCCCATGTGCTTGACTTATAACGCTCACCGCCAAAGTTGCCGTTCTGCCATGATGCG
>VOFI01000610.1_pt1 | contig 18001 bp, 22 predicted proteins | sample 5384131 | NCBI WGS metagenome assembly VOFI01 (sample SAMN12384728, study PRJNA508395) | human gut metagenome | isolation source: healthy gut H | host: Homo sapiens
ACGGAGATCACCATCTCGCCCAGCTTTGCCCCTGCTCCACCGGGGCCTCCACATTCTCGCACAGGCGCAGTTCGCTCGTCACGTCGTTGAGCTGGGCCTTGTCCACCAGAATCCGGCTGGACTGGGCGAGGACGGGCTGTACCGTGTCCTGCTCGCCCAGCAGCACGTCGACAGGGGGAGGGCCTGTCCAGGGTAGACGTCTGTGAGGGTATAATTGGCAAAGCCGAAGTTCAGCAGGCTCTTGGCCGACTCAAAGCGCTGCTCGGAGGTCTTGGCCTTGAGCACAACGGCGATGAGCTCCATACCGTCCCGCTCGGCCGTGGCGGACAGGCAGTAGCCTGCCGCGTCGGTGGAGCCGGTCTTGAGGCCAGTGGCCCCTTCATAGAAACGCACCAGCTTATTGGTATTGGCCAGTTGGAACTGACCGCCCCGGATGGAGTCCATCCAGATGGTGGTGTACTCCCGGATTTTGGGGTGCTGGATCAGGGCGCGGCTCATGACCGCGATATCATGGGCGCTGGTCAGGTGGCCCGCCGCGGGCAGGCCGGTGCAGTTGACAAAGCAGGTGTCGGCCATGCCAAGCTCCGCGGCCCGGCGGTTCATCTGCTCCACAAAGCCCTCCTCGCTGCCTGCAATGTGCTCGGCCAGGGCCACGGCGGCGTCATTGCCCGACACCACCGCCACGGCCTTGAGCATGTCGTCCACGCTCATCTGCTCCCCCTCTTTTAAATAGACCTGGGAGCCGCCCATGGAGGCGGCGTGGGCGGAGACGGTAACCATATCGTCCAGAGCCAGACGGCCGTCGTCAATGGCCTCCAGCACCAGCAGCAGCGTCATGACTTTGGTGACGCTGGCGGGCTCCAGCTTGTCGTGGGCGTTCTGTTCATAGAGGATGGCGCCGGTTTCCTTCTCCATCAGCACCGCAGCGGCGGCGTCCACCGTGGGCGCGCCGCTGACGGCCTGGGCGGGGAGGACCAGAAGCGCGGCGGCCAGCAGGGCCGCAGCCAGTTTTTTCATAACGTGTGATGCCTCCGTTTTTGAGATTCTCTGTCTCAGAGGATATGGAATCGGCGGGAATTCTATACGGAAGCGGGGCTTTTTTGGGGCGGGGAAAAATTTTTCCGTTTTTCTCTTTACAACATCGCTTTAGTGTGGTAATATATGAAAGCGAAGAGGAAAACGACCCAACTGAGGAGGAACTGCTATGAAACGAAATTGGACGGCTCTGGCCCTTGCTCTGGGCCTTACCCTGACCCTCACCGCCTGCGGCGGAAATCCCGGTGCGGCCGAGACACCCGGCAGCGCGGCGCCGACCGGCTCTCAGACGCCTGCGGCAGAGAGCGACCTGGATTATGTCAAGGGCAACGGAGTGCTAAAGATCGGCTATACCCTGTTCGAGCCCATGAACTACCTGGGGGAGGACGGCGAGCTGACCGGCTTTGAGACCGAGTTTGCCACTGCCGTGTGCGCCAAGCTGGGGGTGGAGCCCAAGTTTGTGGAGATCAACTGGGATGCCAAGCTGCTGGAGCTGGAGAGCAAGAACATCGACTGCATCTGGAACGGTATGACCATCACACCGGAGCTCCAGGAGGCCATTTCGATCTCCGACCCCTACATCAAGAACTATCAGGTGGTGGTTATCCGCGCCGCCGACGCGGACAAATACACCTCCACCGAGTCCCTGGCCGGCGCCAATCTAGACGCGGAGGCCGGCTCCGCCGGTGAGGCGGCGGTTGCGGCCGACGAGTTCCTCAGCCAGGCCAGCTATACCTCTGTGGTGAAGCAGACCGATGCCCTGCTGGAGGTCAAGAGCGGCGCGGCGGACGCGGCGGTGATGGACTTCGTGCTGGCCAACACCCTGGCCGGCACCGGCGACTACCCGACCTGATGGTCATTCCCGATCTGGAGCTGTCCGTGGAGGAGTACGGCATCGGCTGCCGCAAGGGCTCCGACCTCACCGCGGCGGTAAACCAGGCCATGCAGGAGCTCATTGACGACGGCACCCTCAACGAGCTGGCCGTCAAGTACGAGCTGGCCGACCTGCTGCTGGCCAACCAGTAAAACGTTCCGACACAAGAGGCAGGGGGGTATATGCCCCCTGCCCCTTGTCCGCGTTGGACAGAGGAGAGAGAACATGTCATTCCAAACGGTAACCATGACCCTGCTGGACGGTTTTCTGCTCAATATTGAGCTCTTTGCCGTCACGCTGGTGTTGTCCCTGCCCCTGGGACTGGTGGTGTCCTTCGGCACCATGAGCCGCTTCAAGCCCCTGAGCCTTCTGGTGCGCCTGTATGTTTACATCATGCGCTCCACCCCACTGATGCTCCAACTGGCGGTGGTGTTCTATCTGCCCGGCATCGTCTTTGGGCCTGGACACTCCCTGGGGCGGATGGGGGCGGCCGTCCTGGCCTTTGTGCTCAACTACGCGGCCTACTTCTCCGAGATCTTCCGCGGCGGCATCCAGGGTGTCCCCGCCGGCCAGCGGGAGGCTGGGCAGGTGTTGGGCATGACCCGCAGCCAGATCTTCTTTCAGGTCACCCTGCTCCAGGTGGTCAAGCGCATCGTGCCTCCCATGGGCAACGAAATCATCACCCTGGTGAAGGACACCTCTTTGTCCAACTTCATCATGGTGGGGAGATCATCAAGCTGGCCAAGGACTTCGGCAACAAGGGCATGATCTGGCCCCTGTTCTACGCCGGCGCTTTCTTCCTGGTGTTCAACGGCATTGTGGCCCTGGCCCTGAGCCGCACCGAGAAGAAGCTGGACTATTTCCGGGTTTGAGAGGAGCGCACAGCAGGGCGATTTTACAGGTAGAGGATATCCAGAAGCGATTCGGCAGGACGCGGGTTCTGGAGGATATCAGCTTTTCCCTGGAGCAGGGGCAGGCCATGGCCATCATCGGCTCCTCCGGCTCCGGCAAGACCACCCTCCTGCGCTGCCTCAACTTCCTGGAGCAGCCCGATCCCGGGGCCGTATTACAGTGGGGGGGAGAGGTGCTCTTTGACGCGGACGACCCCGCCACCCAGCGGGAGAGCGAGGTGCGCAAGAAGCGCCTCCACTTTGGGCTGGTGTTCCAGTCGTTCAACCTCTTTCCCCAGTACACCGCGCTGGAAAACGTGACTCTGGCCGGCCAGCTCCTGGCCCGGGAGCGGCCCGACTTTAAGGGGGAGAAGAAGCGCATCTTCGCTGAGATTGAGGAGAAGGGACGGACGCTGCTGGCCCAGATGGGGCTGGCCGACCGGGCGGGGCACTACCCCCACCAGCTCTCCGGCGGCCAGCAGCAGCGGGTGGCCATCGCCCGGGCCCTGGCCCTCCGCCCCGATATCCTCTGCTTTGACGAGCCCACCTCTGCCCTGGACCCGGAGCTGACCGGCGAGGTGCTGAAGGTTATCCGCTCCCTGGCGGAACAGAAGACCACCATGATCATCGTCACCCACGAGATGGCCTTTGCCCGGGACGTGGCCGACCAGGTGGTATTCATGGACGGCGGCGTGATCGTGGAGCAGGGCGACGCCCGGCAGGTCATCGAGCACCCCCGGGAGGAGCGCACCCGCCAGTTCCTGGCCCGCTACAGCGAGAATTGAAGAATTGAAAATCGGACAAAAGCGTGGTATCATTTGAGATACCACGCTTTCACATGGATAAGGAGCTGAACACATGGACGAGGAACTGTTCCTGCCGGTGCTGTCCCACTTTGAAAACGGCAACTTCTGGACAGCCAGCGGCGGGGCCCTGCGCTACAAGGTGGTGCCCGATACAGGGGAGAGCCCCAGGCTCACCGCCGAGGTGTGGGAGGGCCCCTGGCGCTATCAGGACAGCACAGTGGAGGAGACAAAGGAATTTCCCCTCAGTGAGGAGGGGCTGGAGGAGCTGCGGGGCTGGCTGGCCCGGTGGCGGACGGAGATGAACGCGCGCCCAAAAAAAGACCCTGGAGGAGACTTTGGCCGCCCGGGCTGCCCGCCGGGCGGAGCTGAGGCCGCAGCGGCCGGGAAACAGGAAGGAGAAACAGCATGACCTGGGGAACCTATTACTTTTTCTATGAGTGCCCTCAGTGCGGCAAGAAATACCGCTATGAGCTGGAGGAAGCGCCGACGAGGAGTTTGGCTTCTGCCCGGAGTGCCACGTGATGGGCACCTTCGTGGGGGAAACCAAGGATAACCAGCAGGGCGAGGACAAGTTCGCCGACTACGAGTTTTGTATAAACAGGGGGGGCTCCCCGGCAACGCCGGGGGAGTTTCGCTCCGCCCCGTCCAGAATGATCCGTAGGGGCGCAAAGGGCTTGTCCCCCCCTGTAGGGGGCAGGCGGCCGGGCGGCCATAAAGGCCGGAATTCCGGGGTTCTGTTTCCGATGGGGTTGTCTTGTGGCGCTTATCTGTAGGGGCGGGGCTTGTCCCCGCCCGCGGGCCATAAAGGCCGCCCCTACATTTCCGGGGTTCTGTTTCTGATGGGGTGTCTTGTGGCGCTTATCTGTAGGGGCGGGGGGCCATAAAGGCCGCCCCTACATTTTCGGGGTTCTGTTTCCGATGGGGTGTCTTGTGGCCCTTATCTGTAGGGGCCGCCCCCTAAAAGGCCGCCCCTACATTTTCGGGGTTCCGTTTCTGGTGGGGTGTCTTGTGGCGCTTGTATGTAGGGGCGGGTGCCCACACCCGCCCGCAGGCCATCCGGCAGGACAAAGCCCTCGCGTTTGGCTGTGTGCCGGACGCAGGGGATTTGTCTGTGCCGGGAGGAGATGGGACGAATATGGCAAATTATACGGAATATTACCACCTGCACCAGTGGGAGCCGGAGGATAGCTTCCTGCGGACGGATTTTAATGAGGACTTCCGAAGGATTGCGGCCGCACTCCAGGAAAAGCTGGGACAGGCCGACCGGGCGGAGTTGGCCGCCGCAGCGGCGGAAAAGGCAAAAGCTTTCTTGCGGCGCGTTCCTGGGAAATGGGACGAGTCAGAGCATCCCGCTGGGGTTCCGGCCCTCGGCTGTGCTGCTTCCGGGCCGCTCCGGGCTGCTGCTGGCAAGCCGGCAGACGGCGGCAGGTGCAATTGAGATTATCCAGCAGGGGTTTCGGGTAGTCCATGAAGATGGGGCGATCGACCGGATCAACGAGTCGGGAAAGACCTATCCATATCTGGCGTTTCTGGAGGGCCAGATACCATAAAGTTCGGGCCAATGGCCCGGGAGCTTTTTTAAAATATGGGGAATTAGCTTCCGGTCACTGCAAAGGTCAGAACCAGAGTCAGCTCATTATTGCTAACGCTAGCCTTCACAGTCTGAGCTGACCCTCAGGCTGCTGTATCCGGCGGTATCGCCAAACACATAGCCCATCATTGGCGGTCAGAACCACGGTGGCACGGTAGTAAGTAGTGGCTGCAAAATTGGCACCAGAGAAGTTGCTCCAGGATCATTTCCGGTAGCGCTGTTCTCCCAAGTGATGCTCTTTTGGGTGACTCCAGTACCAGTCACCTTAGAGTCAGTAACCGTAGCGTCCTTGGCAGGAGCGGTAATGGTGAGGCTCGCATTGCCATTAGTGATGGTGGTCTTGGCGCTCACAGTGCACTCGGTGCTCTTCGTCTGGGCAGTCTTGTTGCCATTCACATCGTCCTTGGTGTTGGTGGCGATAACATAGTACTTCCCAGCCTCAGTGGGGGGGGTGTAGGACTCGCCAGTCTCACCGGAGAGGGGCATGCCGTCCTTATACCACTGGTAGGACACAGTGCCCTTTGTCGGTTACGCTGGCCTTGACCGTCAGCTTGTCTCCGACATAGCCGGTGGACTTCAGATCAGTGCCAAACGTGGGCTTCGCGGCATCCACCTTGGTGCCAACGTTGCAGGTGGCGCTCTTGGTGGTAGCGGTCAGGCTGTTGCGGGTATTGGTGACGACCACGTAGTACTCACCGGCATCGCTGGCCGTATAGGTGGCGCTGTTGGAGCCAACCACGGAATCGCTGCCGCCGGACACCTTGTGCCACTCGTAGGACAGGGTGCCCTTGTCGGGGGCGTTAGCCACGACCTTCAGCTCCGTGCCGGTGACGGCAGTGGTGGTCAGGTCGGTGGTGATCACAGGGGCCTTGGGGTTGGCAAAGGCGATCTTGTAGTAGACCATGCCCTTGTTGGTGTCGACGCCGACATACATAGCGCTGGTCACAACGGGATAGGGGTTAGTGGCAACCAGCTTGTAGGTGCCGAACACCTCTTCGTAGACGCCCTTCACATTGCCCTGCAGGGCGTTGACCAGAACGTCGGCGGTCAGTTTGTTCTGGGCGGTGGTGACACTGCCGGAGGTGCTGGCAGCCATGTCGTTGGTCAGGGTGATGGTCTGGTTGCTGATGTCGCTGATCATGGTCTCGTTGCTGGTGGAGATCACACCGTCGGACAGGGAGCCGGTACCGTGATCCGGCACCTCAGTGCCGTCCAGGACGCTCTTGATGTACGCGGCGCGGACCGTGTTCTCGTCGGCATCCAGAACCAGGACGGTCTCCTTCGCAACGCCGGTGGAGAAAGCGCCGGCGGGAGCGTTGGTGCCAGCGGACACGTCCTCCACGTTCCAGATATTCTTGTCGTAGGAGTAGCTGTCAACCAGCTTGGTGAGCTTCTTGTCGCTGTAGACAGCCACGGTGCCGTCGTTGAGCTTCACGGCATAGCCGGTCAGAACGTGGGTGCCGCTGCTGCCGGGGGCAGTCAGATCCGCCACGCCCTCGCCGTTCACGGTGTAGGCATAGGCAGTCTCAAAGTCGCTGTTGCCCTTGAACAGGGAGTCGTAGTCGGATTTGGTGAGCTTCAGGGTGGAGGCGGTGCCGTCCATCAGAAGCACGTTCAGGGTCACATAGCCGGAGGAGCTGCTGGTGCGGCCCAGGACATAGGCGTAGTCCTTCTCGGCGGCCACGCCCTCAGCGTCGAACAGAACCACGTCGGTCAGATTGGCCTTGGTGGTCTGGGCCACAAAAGCGGTGCCCTTGTCTACGTTAGACATCTTGTCGTAGCCGATGGCCACGCCGTACTTGTCATCGCCGTTCACGGTCGTGAAGTAGAAGGCCACGGTGTTCTTGTCCACGGCCACCTGACTGCTGGTGCCGTACTTGATGCGGGCAGCGCCGGTATCATAGTCGGCAGCAAAAGGGTGCTCTTCACGTTGGCGGGGCTGTAGTGGTCATCCGCGTTGGCATGGTTGTCGCCCACGATGGACTTGATGGTCAGAACATCCTTGTCGTTGAGGCTGTACTCAATGACATAGCCGGCAGCGAAACCGGACTGGTGCTGCTTGCTGGAGTAGCGAACCTTACCGCTGAAGGGCAGCGTGCCATCGGGCTTGGTGGTGGTGTTGTCCTGAACGGAGGAGCCCAGGAAGCCCTTCAGCTCCTCAATGCCGTTGTCCTTCTGCTGAGAGGAGGTCAGCTTGGGGAAGAGCTGCTCGCCCACGTTCTGCGCGGAGGCATCGAAGTTCAGGGTGTAAAGCTTTTCGGTGCCATCGGCCAGCAGAACCTTCACTTCGCCGGTGGGGTTGGAGTTGGTGCGGCCCGGATCGTAGCCGGAATCCAGGATCAGGGCATAGTCGCCCACGCCCTTGGAGGAGGGACGGTAAGCGATCACGTTGTCATTGGAGTCGAGGATGAAGTCGTAGTCGATGTCAAAGTCCACGCCGTCCTTGGTGCCGCAGTCCAGCACGTTGAACTCGTAGGTGTTGTCGGCCGCATCCGCCGCAAACAGGATGTAAGAGGGGTGGTACTCGGTGCCGCCCACGGTGATGGTCTGCTCCTTGGTCTTGCTGGAGGAGTAGGACTCCATCTGGCCGGTCACAACGTTGGGGGTGGAGACATGGTACTTGCCGCCGTAAGAGGCAACCAGAACCAGATCGCCCTCAGACAGGTTGGCGTCGGTCACGATGTTCTCGTTGTCGATGGCCTTGTTCTTGTTGAAGGCGTTCAGAGTGGTGGTCTCCTTGGAGTCGCTCTTGGCGATGACCTGGGTCAGAGTCTCCTGCAGGTACAGGATGTACTCAACAATACCGTCGCCGTCGTTGTCGATGGCGGTCATCTCCACGCCGTAGGCATTGGTCTTGCCGTTGACGTTGGTGAAGCGGCCGGTCTTGGCGTCAAAGCCCAGCGCCTTAGTGGCGTCGGCCTCGCTGTCCATCACACCGTAGTTGACATAGTAGGCGGTGTCCTTGTCGGTGGACAGGCCGGTGCCCTTCAGGAAGTCCTTCATGGTGCCCTGCGTGTCAGCGGTGGTCTTGACCACGTTGCTGGCATCATCGAGGTACACGCCCAGCACGGTGGAGTTGGAGAGAACGGTGGTCTTCTTGGCGTACATGGTCACGGTCTTGCCCAGCATGTCGGCAGTGGTGGACACGTTGAACACGACCTGGCCCTTCACCTCTTCGTACTCGCCGGTGGTGGTGTTGGAGGTAGTGGAGGCGTAGACCTTCACGTTCTCCATGGTGGTCTTGCCCTTGGCGGAGGCAAAGTCGCTGTCGGTGTTGTTCAGCGCGGCCTCCTCGTTGGAGACAACCACGCCCTCAATCTTGTAAACACCGTACTTGGCGCTCAGCAGGGTGCGGTGGTCGGTGAAGGCGATGGCATAGCCGTTCTCGTACTTCTGAATCATCTCGATGTCCAGAGCGTTGTAGATCAGCAGCGCCGCGTTGTCGCGGGTCAGAGGATCAGAGGTAGCTACACTCAGGTTGTCAAAGATGCCCAGGGTAGAGGCCAGAGAGGCGGTCTTGATGGCCCAGTCGGCACCGGTCAGGCCCTCGAGCTGCGCGTCGTAGCCGGCGGCCACCAGCAGCATCTTGGCGGCCTCGTTGCCGGTAACGGTAGCGGCGGGGTCAAACTTGCCGTTGCCGCGGCCGGCGATGATGCCCAGGCTGTAGCAGTAGTTGATGTAGCTCTCAGCCCAGTGGCCCTTCACGTCGGTCAGGCCGGTGTTCATCCCGACATACAGGCCGTCCACATCGGCGCCCTGATTCAGGACGGTGGCGATCATCTTCGCCATCTCGGCACGGGTCACGTTGCCGGTGGGGTCAAAGTAAGACCCGTCTTCCTTGCCGTTGATCACGCCCAGAGTAGTGAGCATGGAAACGGCATCCTTGTTGACGACTTTGTCCTTGTCGGAAAAGTCGTCGAGGCCCGTAGCGCTGGCGGAGACAACCATCATGCCGATGAGCATGATCGCCGCCAGAGCCAGGCTGAGAGCCCGCTTGAGGTTTCTCATTTGGATTTCCTCCTTCTGAATTTTGAGCCAGAGGGGCGTATAACGCCCCTTTCAGGGGAGGAAACAATGCACATTTCGGGGGATAGAGATATAAAAGGCGGGGAAACAGAATCAAAAGGTTGCTATGGTAGACGTTTGGTAGACAATACGGGAGCGGGAAAAGTGAAAACGCCTTGGAACCCAAAGGATTCCAAGGCATTTCTGGTAGACTTTTGGTAGAACGGTTTTTAAAACACGGCTGAGATATTGTCAATCGTCTTGATCCGCAAAAAATGGTACGGTTTACTTGTGATATATATTTGAATGCGATATACTTTAGAAAAGTAGTAAAAAAGGAGGTATCACTATGCCCAAAACCCCGTGGGCCGACCGCTATCGGGCAGCTCCCACCAATAAGAGCAACGTTATGCGGACGATCATTCTGGAGGGCCCCATCAGCCGTGCTGCGCTTGCAAAACGGGTTGGGCTGAGCCTTCCCTCCGTCATGACCATCACGGAAAATCTGATTAACCGCGGTCTGGTGAGAGCTGTGGGAAAGGGAAAGAGCAGCGGCGGAAAACCGCCGGAATTGTTAAGCGTGGTGCCCGAAAGCGAATATTATATGGGGGTGGATATTGGCCGTGGGACCATACGACTGGTGCTGATGAATTTGGCGCAGAAGGTAGTATACGGAACCATGGTGGAAACGGGGGAGGTCCAGCCTGTTGAAGCATTTGTGGACCGGTTGTGCGAGCGGATTCAGAGCAGTCTGCTGGAATCCGGAGTTGCACTGGATCGGTTGGCCGGAGTGGGGGTGGCGATGCCCGGCCTCATCGAGCGGGATACCGGGCATATTCTCTTCTCCCCGGACTTTGGCTGGAGCGATATTCCGCTTCAGAGCTGGCTTCAGAGCCGGCTGTCCTACCCCGTGTTGGTCGAAAACGCCAATCGGGCACTGGCACTAGCGGAGAGTGGCTGGCGCGGGGATGGCGGAGAGAGCGGCACCCATACCGTTTTATGTGTCAACATTGGACACGGTATCGGTGCAGCTCTGATGCAGAACAATCAGCTCTACTACGGCAGCAGCGGCACCAGCGGTGAGCTGGGACACATCACCGTCTGCAAAGACGGTCCGCTCTGCGCCTGTGGAAACTCCGGCTGCCTGGAGGCGGTAGCTTCCGGTGAGGCCATTGCCCTGCAGGCCAGAGACGCCGTTTGCAGTGGTCTCCCTACCAGCCTGCGGGAGCGGTGCGGCGGCGCATCGGAGCGGATTGACGCCAAGCTGGTCTTTGAGGCGGCGGCCAAGGGAGATGCGGTAGCCCTCTCGATTGTGGACAAGGCTACTGACTATATCGGAATCGGACTGGCCATGGCGATCAATATCCTGGATCCGGACTGTATCGTTTTGTGCGGAGGCCTGACAAGAAACGGTCCGCTGTTTTTCGACCGGGTAGCCCATAGTATGCAAATGCGGCAGATGCGGCAGGCGGGACGCCATGTGACGCTCCGTTTGGGAACCCGCGGCGACTATGGAGCGGCCATTGGGGCGGCCCATATTATCTCTTACAACGGCTGGCGGGTGCCAAGACTTGAGCATTACTATTGATTCCGGCGGATCAGACCAGGGGCGGCATTTTTGCTAAAATGCCGCCCCTGATTTTATGCTATATTCAAAAACCTTTCGGTATAATATACAAAAGGTTTTCAGATGCATCATTCGAAACGCCAAAAATAGAAAAGAGGGATTGACATTTCTTATGCATAGCGCTACAATTGCCTCGTTAAGTTAGTTAACTTAACTTAGTATAAAAGGATAAGAGCGTTGGGGGTATTTTAAAGGGGAATGGGCAGAGGAAAAGGAGTTTTCACGTGCGTGTTGATAAATTCACTTTAGCTTTGATGAACCGGAGGCTGGTGCTGAAAACAATCTGGGAGAGAGGCGCTATCAACAAGGCTGAGATCGCACGCCGGACGGGGCTGAGCCTGCCGACCGCAATCAAGATCACAGATGAGTTGTTGGACAACCGTATTGTACGCTCCTGTGGGAGGCAGGAGGGCGCGTCCGGAAAGCGCCCCCGAAATGTATGAGTTTGCTGGGGACTGCTATTACAGCGTCGGGATCGACTTTGCTCCAACCGTGCTGAGGGCGCTTGTGATGGATCTCAATGGAATGCCTGTTGCAAAGGCAAATCGTCCCATTCCGGTACCGGAAGATGCCTGGAGAACTCCAACCGGGCTATGGCGCTGGGGGAGCAATTCTTTGGTTCAGGTGTGGGGTATCACTATTTTATCTGCATCAACCTTGGCTATGGCATCGGCGCAGCGGCCATTGAAAACGGAGAGCTGTGCGTCGGTGCCTCTGGGACATCAGGGGAGCTGGGCCACATCACGGTGGAGAAGGATGGGCCGCTGTGTACCTGCGGCAACAACGGCTGCCTGGAGGCGGTAGCCTCCGGGCGAGCGATCGCCCAGCAGGCCCGTAACCTGATTTCCAGCGGAGTCAAAACCCGTATTCTGGAGTTGGCAGGCGGCAATATTGAGCGGGTGGAGGCCAAGACTGTGTTCGCTGCCGCCCGGGAGCAGGATGTGGCCGCACTGGACTTGGTTAGGAGGGCGGGAGAATACATCGGCATCGGCATTGCCAGCTACATAAATCTGCTGGATCCCGAGAAGATCGTACTGGCCGGCGGAATGTCAAATGAGTCGCTTTTAATCGAACAGATCCAAAAAGTGGTCAAGATCCGCCGGATGCGCTTTGCCGGGCGCAGGGTCAAGCTGCGGGTGTCCAATCTGGGTGAGTATGGGACGGCAATCGGCGCGGCGGCCATTCAGTTGAAGACCCTGCTGAGGCAGGGGGGCTTATCGCTGACAAAAGAACAGGAGGAGGCTGTATGAGCGAGTATCGGTTGGAGGTACGGGGTGTGACAAAGGTCTTTCCCGGAACCCGGGCGCTGGATCAGGTACAGCTCCAGGTGCGGCCTGGCGAGGTTCACGCGCTGTGCGGTGAGAATGGTGCCGGGAAATCTACCCTCATGAACATCATCGGCGGCGTGTTTCCGCCCACGGAGGGCGAGATCTTGTTTGAAGGCGCGCCTATTGCCCCCAGGAGTCCCAAAGAAGCCCAGGATATCGGCATAGGCTTTGTTCATCAGGAATTGAGCCTGTGCCCCCACCTGACGGCGGCGGAGAATATCTTCATCGGGCGTCTGCCCCACAAGGGGGGAATGATTGATTTCAAACGCCTCTGGGCGGATGCCGACATGGTTCTGAAGCAGTTCAACGCCAATTTTCCCAGCAGCGCGCTGGTCAGTGAGCTGACTGTCTCTGAACAACAGATCATTGAGATTGCGAAGTCGGTTTCACTCAACTGCAAGCTGCTGATTCTGGATGAACCAACCTCCTCCCTCACGGAAAAGGAGACTGCCCGGCTCTTTGATTTGGTAAAGGAATTGAGCGGTAGGGGAATCAGCATTCTCTACATCTCCCACCGCATGGCGGAAATCTTTGAAATCTGCGACCGGGTCACTGTGTTCAAGGATGGTACCTATGTCACTACCATGGACACCGGAGATATCTGTGCAGACGATATCATCCGCGCTATGGTGGGCCGTGAGCTGGGAAATCTCTACCCAACCAAGAGCAGCTGTATCGCAGCGGACGATCCGGTTCTGGAGGTCAACGGCCTCACCGGCAGTATCTTCCGCGAAGTCAGTTTTGCCCTGCGGCGGGGGGGGGAGATCCTGGGTTTTGCCGGGCTGGTGGGCGCGGGACGGAGCGAGGTTATGCGCGGTCTGTGCGCCATTGATCCCATCCGTTCCGGCCAGGTAGTGCTCAACGGCAGGCCCTGTGCCTTCCACACCTACCGTGACGCTGTGGATGCAGGCATCTGTTACTTGACCGAGGACCGCAAAATCCAGGGCCTGTTTCTGGAGATGAGTATCAAAAACAATATGTCCAGCGCCAACATGAAGGGAGTCTCCCATGGCATTTGGCTGGACGACAAGCTGGAGCGAAGCCTGGCCAACCGATTTGTAGAGCAACTGGCCATCAAAATTCCGGGCATTGAATACCCCATCAGCAGCCTGTCCGGCGGCAATCAGCAGAAGTGCCTGATCGGGAAGTGGCTTTCTCTGGCCCCAAAGGTCATCATCATGGATGAGCCCACCCGCGGCATTGACGTGGGTGCAAAGCGGGAGATCCACGCGCTTCTGCGTCAACTGGCAGAGAGCGGCGTCGGTGTGATTGTGGTATCCAGTGAGCTGCCTGAGGTCATCGGCGTGTCCGACCGGGTGGCAGTCATGCACGAAGGGTGCTTGGCGGGCTTCCTCGAGGGCGAAGAGGTGACGGAAGAGAATATCATGAAGCTTGCCTCCGGCGAGCAGCTTGCGGAAAAGGAGTTGCGGCAATGAAACAGAAGAGCGAGATAAAGCGGACGGGACCGGAGCTTTTGAAGCGGTTGCTCCGGCAGCGCGAGATGAGCGTATTTCTCATTATTTTGCTTGTGGTGGCCATCGTGGCCATCGTCAATCCAAAGTTCATCCAGCCCTCCAACATGAAGAGCATCGCCCTGAGTGTGGCCACCGACGGCCTGCTCTCCATCGGACTGACCCTGGCTCTGATTCTGGGAGGCATTGAACTGAGCGTGGGCGGCGTGGCCGCCATGACGTGCGTCATTGCCGGCCAGATGGCTTTGATGGGGGTCAACATCTGGGTGGCCTGCCTGGCTGCTCTGGCTGCGGGAGCCGTATGCGGACTGTTCAACGGCTTTATGGTCAGCAAGGTGGGACTGCCGCCTTTCATCGTCACCCTGTCCATGATGAACCTCTCCCGCGGTGTGGCCTACATTATCACCACAGGCTCCCCCCTGTCGGTGTCCGGCTATCTGCCGGACAGCTTCCGCTTTCTGGCCACCGGCGATGTATTCGGCATCCCCGTGCTGTTCCTGATCTTCCTGCTGGTCACCGTGGTGGCCCTTATCTTTACCAAGAAGTCCAATGCCTGCCGTAACATCTACTATGTGGGCAGCAATGAAAATGCCGCCAAGCTCTCCGGTATCAATGTAGACCGGGTCAAGATCTTCGTCTATGTGGTCATCGCCTTGCTCTCAGCACTGGCCGGTATCCTTTCTCTCGCACGCTTCAATGTTGCCACCCCTGAGCTGTCCAAGGGCGCGGAAACCACCGCTATCTCTGCCGCGGTCATCGGCGGCACCTCCATGACCGGCGGCCTGGGCGGTATCCTGGGCACATTTCTCGGCATTTTCCTGCTGAAGATTGTGGACTCTGCCCTGGTTATGATGAATGTGTCCGTCTACTGGCAGGATTTCGTCCAGGGCGCTATCCTGGTCATCGCCGTTACCATCGACTATATGAGCCACCGAAAAAGCGGCAACAGCTTCCTCCAGCGCATGCTGGGCCTGGGGCGCAGGAAACCTGCCCTGCGGCCGTAATCCGTGATCCGGCGCCCGGCGCGGGCGCAGGCAATACCGCCAAGAAAAATAAAAGGAGGAACCCACAATGAAAAAGGCACTGGCACTTATTCTTGCACTGGCGCTCTCCCTGTCCCTGTTCGGCTGCTCCCCGGCCGAAGCACCCGAAGACTCCCCCAACGCTGGAGGGGACGGCACGCAGGCTGCGGCCGGAGCGTTCGTCGGCAACGAAAGCGACGAGTACTACATGGTCAGTTTCCTGTCCGGCATCGATTACTGGAAGCACTGCTTTGAGGGCATGGAGGATGCTGGAAACGCCTTGGGTGTTACTACCAAGTATACCGGCCAAACCGACTCTGATGTGGCCGGTCAGGTGGCTGTTCTGGAGCAGGTCATTGCCCAGAGTCCCAAGGGCATCGCAGTCACCTGCGTCAACTCCACCGCCCCTGGCGGATACCATCAACTCTGCCAAGGAGCAGGGGATCTCTGTGGTGTGCTTTGACTCCGACTCTCCCACCTCCGACCGCTCCTCCTACCTGTCCACCGGCAATTCCGAAGCCGGCCGCATTGCCGCTGAGTACCTGGTACCCCTGTGCGGAGGGGAGGGTAAGATTGCCGTCCTCTATACCGTGGGCGCCGAGAACAGCGAAAGCCGTGTTCAGGGCTTTGAGGCCTGGTGCGCCGAAAACGCCCCTGGCATCGAGATCGTGAAGGTTAACGACGCCGGAGACACCACCGCTGCCACCGACAACATGTCGGCGGCCCTGCAGGCCAACGATGACCTGGTAGGCCTGTTCTGCGTGGACGGTATCGCCGGTACCGCTGGCCCTACCGCCGTGGCTGAGTCCGGCAAAGATCTGCGTGTGCTGGCTTTCGACGTGGACACCACCGTGCTGGACAAAGTGAAAAACGGTGAGATTGACGCCACTGTTGCCCAGGGGATGTATAACATGGGCTTCTGGAGCATGATGTTCCTCTATACCGAGGCCAACGGCCTGTCCGCCAAGGCGCTGCCCCAGAACGTGGACACCGGCGTTACCATCGTGACCAAGGAGAACGTGGACGAGTACTACCCCAAATAAAAGGGCAGCCCTCTGATACCATGCCCGCAGGACAGAGCCACACGCCCTGCTCCTGCGGGCCCTTTTTGTGGAAACGAAGTGTACCCCCTCCGGCATTTACTGCCCAGCACCCAGCCTGCTTGTGCCGGAGCCCAATTCTCTGGAAACAAAATCAAAAGGAGTGAATGAAATGAAGCACTTTGATTATTTTGCCCCCACCGAGATCATCTTCGGCGCCGGCCGCGTCACCGAGGCGGGGGCCCTTGCTGCCCGCTATGGGAAAAAGGCCATGCTGGTGACCGTCCCCGAGTTCCCTGCGGTGGCAGAACTGTACGCCAAGGTCAAAAAAAGCCTGTCTGACGCAGGTGTGGCCTGTGTGCACTATGACGGCGTGATCCCAAACCCAACCACTGAACTGGTCACCAGAGGAGCGGAGCTGGCAAAGGCCGAGGGGGTGGATGTGGTGATCGGTTTGGGCGGCGGCTCCTCCATGGATACCGCCAAGGCCATCGCTGTGGAGGCCACCCATCCCGGTACCGCCTGGGATTACAACTGCCACACCGCAGGCCCAACGGAGCAGACGCTGCCCATTCTGGCCATCAGCACGACCGCCGGCACCGGCAGCCAGACCACCCCATGTGCCGTCATTACCAAGACCAGTGCCAAGGACAAAAGCGCTATCTGGAACAAGAATATTTTCCCACGCGCAGCCATTGTAGATCCCGAGGTTACACTTTCCCTGCCCGCCAGCGTAACTGCGCAGACCGGTTTTGATGCCTTCTGCCATAATTTTTGAGGCATATCTCTCCGTCAACACCAACCCGCTGGTGGAGTGTATGGCCCTGGATGCCATCCGTATTATCGCCGCATACCTCCCCAGGGCGCTGGCCGACGGCTCCGACCTGGAGGCCCGCAGCCAGATGGCCTGGGCCGACACCTTGGGCGGTCTCACCAACGCATCCGCCGGTGTCACTTTGCCCCACGGCCTGGGCATGCAGATCGGCGGCCACTGTCCCCATGTCACCCACGGCCAGTCTCTGGCAGTCTTCTATCCCGCTTTTACCCGGTATACCTATCCCGCCGCTGAGCACAAGTTCGCCACGGTAGGCCGGATCTTCGAACCCTCCCTGGAGCGGGAGAGCGATGCTGTGGCCGCGGAGAGAAGCTGCGATGCCATTGACTGCTTCCTTAAGAGGATCGGCCTTTGGATCAACTTCCGGGAGCTGAACGTGACCAAAGAGGATATCCGGGAGATTGCAGACTGCGGCCAGGTACTGGGCGACTATGCCAACAATCCCCGTCGCCACCATTCCAGAGATGTATGAGCTGCTCATGAGCTGCTACGACCGCAAATAGGGGGGAGGGTGGTATTATGACGGAGACTGGCATCCTGAACCGGGATATTGCGGCCGAACTGGCCCGGATGGGACACACCGACCGGCTGCTGATCGCTGACGCCGGTCTGGCTATCCCGGACAGCACCAGGGTAATTGACCTCTCGCTGGCGGAAAACGTCCCCACAGCGGTAGATGTGCTCAAGGAGCTGCTCAAGCACTTCAGTGTGGAGGGTATCATTCTGAGCCAGGCCACCCTGGATGTGAGTCCCAGCCGCGAGCGGGAGTTCAAGGCATGTTTTCCACCTGAGCTGCCCTGCCAGGTGGTCGGCCATCCCTACTTTCGGGACGAACTGACACGCCAAGTAAAATTTGCCATCCGTACCGGGGACTTTACCGCCAACAGCAACATCATACTCATCAGTGCTGGCGGCCCCCGGTGGTACTGTGAAAAGAGTTGAGGAGGAAAAGGCATGCTGCAGCAGGTTATGACAGCCCCGGGGGTCATTGAATTCCGGGAGGTTCCAATCCCTGAGCCAAAGGCCGGTGAGGTACTGGTCAAAATCATGCGCATCGGCGTGTGCGGCTCGGATATCCATGTCTATCACGGTGAACACCCGTTTACGAAATATCCCGTCACCCAAGGCCACGAGGTGTCGGGGGAGATTGCCGCGCTTGGAAAGGGAGTCACCAGCCTCCGGGTGGGACAGCGTGTCACCATCGAGCCACAGGTGGTATGCGGCAGGTGCTACCCCTGCCGCCATGGAAAATACAATCTCTGCGAGGAACTCAAGGTGATGGGGTTCCAGACCACTGGTACCGCCAGCGAATTTTTTGCCGTGGATGCGGCTAAGATTACTCCGCTTCCCGACACAATGAGTTTTAATGAAGGGGCTATGATTGAGCCGCTGGCTGTGGCCGTTCATGCAGCTAAACGCTTTCCGGAGCTGGCGGGCGCCAAAGTGGCCATTTTGGGTTCCGGCCCCATCGGTATT
>VOFI01000645.1_pt1 | contig 18001 bp, 30 predicted proteins | sample 5384131 | NCBI WGS metagenome assembly VOFI01 (sample SAMN12384728, study PRJNA508395) | human gut metagenome | isolation source: healthy gut H | host: Homo sapiens
TTCCATGAAATTTCTATATTGCTCTTATTTGATATCACAGATTTCAAAACAGGGGCCGCAAGTTTATTTACAACTTTTATCTGTTTCTCACATTCTGCCGTAAGACCAACGGAATCTTCCATCGTCATCTTTAATGTATATGTACCATTTGCTACTTCTGGCGTAAATACTGTTTGTATCTTAGATAATGTAGAATTTGTATAAATGTCTTTCACAAATTCTCCGTTGCTGTCGTATAATTTCATAGAACTGGTCTTAATCGGTGAACCTGTTCCATCCACTTCTCCAACAATTTCTACGGTATCCTGTAATACGTCTGTCTCCCTTGGCAGTTCCACTTTCCAATACCTTGATCGAACCTTTAGGCGGTGCATTGTCAACTTTCAGCAGTTTATAATTTTCTTCACCGGTCGCTCCGCTTTTGCCGACACCACGTACTGCAACTTTATAGGTCTTATAAGATCCTGTTGGCACATTACTTCCGACAGTAATCTCTGCACTTCCATTTGCAGTTGTCCCAATATTCGTATTCTTAGAATATCCAGCTTCTGTCGTCAGCTCTTTATTATTCTTTTCATCGTACTCTACAGAACGGTACTGTACAGCGCTTAAATCGCCTGCTGTAATTCCACTCCATTCCAGTTTTGTTTTCTGTCCTGGCTTTACATACTCCGGAGTCATTTTTACGGAAACTGCTTTTGCCGGACGGTCGTAATATTCCACGGTTAATTTCGGCCTGTACTTAGTAGTTGCATGACGCACTCCAAAGAATTGTGCAACTGTATTTGCCTGCCCTTCATTATCCTTCAACAGCATAATTCCGTAGTTAGAATATCTGCGATCTGCATAACCCTGGACTAGTTTTGTAACATCAATGTTATCTGTCTGATAGGCACCTTTTGTCGTAACACGTCCTATTTCATTTCCATCAAACGACGGCTGTTTATTCCAAGAAATTGTATTTTTTGCCCAGCTTGATGTTACCGGAATGCCCTTGTAATTCTTCCAGACTTACCAACACCTGTTTCAACCAATGATAACGTTGCCCGCTTTACATATCTTTTTGATATTTCTTTCAGATCAGATAATGCAAAATACGTTCTTGAAATTCCCTGTTTTCCATTGCCAAGATAAAACGAAGTGATTCCGCTGACATAATAATTATACGTTGGGTATTTACTTAATACATATACATCACTGATTCTTGAATTGTCAGACCACACCAGAGTAGGATCTATGGTAACCGGGTACTGACGGTCCCTTTGCATTCAGGTATTTTTCTGATACATTTAACGTCAGAAGATATTTTCCGGCCTCTTCATCTACTGTTTTCACATCATAAGATGCGTCTTCCGAATATGCGTTGCCGGATGCATCATCCATATTTGGTTCCTGAATATATGCTGCGATTGTATCATCTTTATAAACTGTCAATCCCTCTCCTACCGGATTCTTTTTTATGGTCATTCCCGGCATCTCAAGCAGGAAAGAGAATGCATTATTCTCTGGTTTTTCAGATAATACAATCTGCTCCTTGATTCCATGTTCCTGTGAAATATACTGATAACTTACTTTACCGCTCTCATGGTCATATACAGCTTTTACCGGTTCCTCTGTAATCTCTTCATATACATCCGTGACAGAATCTTCTTTAACCTCTGCCTGCTCAGTCTGTGTTTCCATTGATATCAGATCTTCTTGTAACTGTTGTTCTTCCTCTGATACTTCATCAGATTCATAATCTATCTGTTCTTTTTAAACTATCGCCCTTTTTTTATCGTTTTCTCCGGCCCCTCAACCGGAACTAACCGAATCTGTTTGTCCTCATTTTCCAACAGAATCGGTGTCTCTTCTGTCAGATTTTCTGGAAAATACTGTTTCTGATCACCTGCAGTGTTCTCATATGCATATCCGTTAAGATCGTTTCTTGATTCTAACTTCTTTAACGTCGGATCATAATCTACCAGTTCACCGTCCTCATTACGGAATCTGACATCCTGGCCATAATATTCCGTTACCAGAACACCGTCACCGGCATCGTACGTCGTAGAATCTTCTGTATTCTTTGATTCGATCACATTCTCTTTACATACAACTACTTCTTTTCAGTTGTCTCTTCTTTTTCTGTCTTAACGGCGGCGAATTCCCGTCCGTTTCTGCCGCAAAAGGCTTTCTAATGACGTTGATGTAAGTATCATCGCCATAATCAATGTCGTAGCAACGATTCGTTTCCATGATTTTGCCAGTTTTCGTTTCATTGTTTTCCCCCATTTTATCAATTTTCATCGAGTTGTTATATATTCACTTTATCATCATGTGTAAATTCCGTCAATTATTTTATAGAATCTATTGGTTTTATTGTGTATTTTCATTGATTTCTTTTTTTTACATAGTTATAATTAATGTGTGAATACGCAAGAAAGAAGGTAATATTATGAAAAAAGAAACTGTCAAAGCGACAGCTGGATGTTATGAAAGTTCTTTGGGATCATTCTTCTCCGATGGTTGCTTCGGACATTGTTAACGGCAGCCCTGCATTGAATATCAATACGGTTCAGTCCTGTCTGAAGGTTCTTCTGAAAGAAAATCTCATAGAAGTTGCTGACATTGTATATAGCGGCACTGTACTGAGCAGAAGTTACCGTCCCCTGATTTCCAGAGATGAATATTTTAATACTGAATATAAAGATATCATCGGAACCAGTTCTACATCATCGCTGATCGTCTGCATTTATCAAAAAAGAAGAGCAGGATGCATCAAAACTGGAAAGACTTGAACAGATAATTCAAAAGAGGAAAAAAAGAAATCGAGGAAATACGCTGATGGAAATATCATTTGGTCCATTTTTAACATGTTTTTTGCAATTATGTTTCTTACAATATATCTTTATATTATTTTATACCGTGCCAGGAATGTATTTGCGAAAAAATACTAAGTGGTTGTTTTTAGGGATACTACTTATTTTTATAAGGTTATCTGTTCCCGTTAACTTTCCATTTACATATTCTGTTTATTCAGAAAAATTTCTTCCACGTTTTACGAATCCATTATGTGATAACAAGATTGGAAATCTGAGTATCTATGACTGCTTATATATCAGATGCTCCGCAAATATATTCCGGCTCCCATAGAGATTGCCATTATACCATCACGGACATCACCGGCTATTACAGGTACTTTATTCCCAATTCTGGTTTTTCCAAAAAATATATCTCTTTCCGAGGAAGAGATACAACTTATATGTTTGCATGAACTGAAGCATTATAAGAATCATGATTTGTGGATGAAATTGTTTATCGAGTTAATTGTATGTATCCATTGGTGGAATCCCTTTGTATATCTTCTTCAAAAGAATATTTCCTTACTTTAGAGATTGATAATGATAATTATCTAAAGAAACATATCCCTAATTTTGATTCTGTCCAATATGCAGAATTAATATTAAAGATTGCAAAAATACACTCACCGACGATTCTTCGGATTCTTTTGCAGATGGTAGATACTATTAATTTTACGGGTACTGTTACTTCCGAACTTGAATCACGTATCACATTTATGCTATCCACACCAGATGCTCCAAGAAAACATTCTTTATTTAGAAGTGTTATACATACCATTATTTTATGCGGTGTACTTATTATTACAATTTTGTCGTGATCGAACCATCTTCCCCGGGGCCTTCGAGTGATACAAACGGTACATTCACTCTCGAAGATGATAACGTCTGTCTTCTAAAGGTTCATAATGGTTATCACTTATATGTGAACGGAAAATATTTTGGATCATTAGACACGATACCTGATGATTTCAAAAATGTAACAATATACACCAAAAAAAAAGAGGAAATACCTCATGAATAAATATCATTTTCGATTATTCTTTTTATTTTATATTATTTTATTTTCCGGTTCTGCATGTTTACCGTTTATGACAAGCTCCGTTTATGCCGCCTCCTCTGAAGTCATTGAATACGATGACGGGAATGCGGAAATCATACCTAGTTCTGCAGATATTGAATGGCGTTATAAATATATTAACGGTACATTATATAAAAGGAAATATAACAAAACGACTCATGAATGGGTCGGCTCATGGATAAAAGCATAGAATAAAAACACCATACAACTGTAATAAGACAATTTCATTCGAGAATCTTTTTACATTGTATGGTGTTTTTTGTAATATATTATCTATTTTAATTTTTCAGCAATTGCCTTAATAAATCCTTCGCTGTTCAATACGGTGGGATTTTCCAGTGTCGTGATCAATGCCAGATCTTTCGTCATCTTACCTTCTTCAATGGTATCAATGGTTGCTTTTTCAAGCTTATCTGCGAATGCTGCCAATTCGGCATTTCCATCCATCTCACCACGTTTTCTAAGAGCACCTGTCCATGCAAAAATTGTAGCTACAGAGTTTGTAGAAGTCTCTTCCCCTTTCAGATGCTTGTAATAATGACGTTGTACAGTTCCATGAGCTCCGTCATAGTTCTTACATGCCCAGATATATCCGCCTTCTGATTTCATAACTCTTGCAACCGCATCATCGATCAAAGTATAGAAATATGTAATTCCGGCTTCTTTGAACTTCTCGGCATAATCTTTGTCAAAGATTTCCTGGAAAATATCTTTGAATGTATGGTCATACTTCTTAGAGATCGTATCTTTTGTTGCGAACCACAGATCCTGCTTTGTATCCAATGCATAATTAAAGCAGCTTCTCCCAAAGCTTTCAATAGATCCGCATAAGTTATGCATTCCCCTGTGCAACACCCGGTCCTGCATAGTTGTGTACCAGTTCTCTGGTCTCTGTGCCGTCTTCTGCCGTGTATACCAGTTCTACTTTTCCAGGTCCAGGAATCTTCATCTCTGTATTTTTATATACATCTCCATATGCATGTCTTGCAATAGTGATTGGTTTTTTTCCAGTTTTTTTACACATGGCTCAATGCCTTTTACAACAATCGGTGCACGAAATACAGTTCCGTCAAGTATTGCACGGATCGTGCCGTTGGGGCTCTTCCACATTTCTTTCAGATCGTACTCTTTCATACGTGCCGCATTCGGTGTGATTGTTGCACATTTTACTGCAACTTTATATTTCTTGGTTGCATTAGCAGCATCGATTGTTACCTGATCATCTGTCTCATTTCTATGTTCCAGACCCAGATCATAATATTCTGTGTTCAGTTCAATATATGGCTCCAGAAGATCTTCTTTGATCATCTTCCAGAGAATTCTTGTCATCTCGTCTCCGTCCATTTTGCAAGCTGTTCTGCTTTTTCCGCATCTTTTGCCTTGATCGCTTCCAGGATTTCTCTGTGTTCTTCTATTGATTTCTCGGCACGCTCCGGTGCTTCAATAGACATCGTCCTGGCAAGCTGTACATACTTGTGAAAATCTGTTAATACATGTTCCAGGATCCTGCTGTTGGATGCCTCATACAATATCTTATGAAACTTACCATCCATTTCTGACATCTGTTCAATCTGTCCGGATCCCTTCTTATGCAAATGAAATTCTGACAGAAGAATCACTTCTTCCAGTTCTTCAATCTGCGCATCCGTAATATATTTCGTTGCCCAGTTGGCACACAGCCCTTCCAGTTGCGAACGTATCTTATAGATATCTTTCACATCTTTTCTGGTAATGGCTGTCACATACGCACCTTTATTCGGAATGATCGTAACCAGTCCTTCTAACTCCAATTGTCTTAAGGCTTCTCTTACCGGTGTTCTGCTTACCCCCAGTTCTTCACCGATTGTTACTTCCCTTAATTCTTCATGATTTTTATATACCCCATTCAGAATATCTTCCCGCAGATGCCGGAACACTCTTCCTCGTAAGGATCTGTCCTGATATTCTTCCATTAAAAACACCTCTGCTATATCAATTCCACACCAATTCTCTTACAGTTTTCGTCGATAACTCTGATCAACTCATCGTCTGTAAGAACGGTTACTCGTCCTTCTTCATACTGCTTATCTACCCATTCTTTTACAGAACTTACAAGTTCTGAGTTCTTATCTACTTTCTTGTCCTCCGGCGGCTTTTAAAATATGTATTGATCCAGTGTGCAATACCTGCAAGTCCGGATGTGTTAGATATTGCAACAAGCGGAGGACGGTTCAGGAATTTTCCGGTATCAAATACGTTGTAGATCTCTTCATTCTTCAATAAACCATCTGCATGGATTCCAGCCCTTGTTACATTAAAGTTCTTACCAACAAAGGTGTTCTTGAAGGAATATGATATCCGATCTCTTTCTCATAATAATCTGCAAGCTCTGTGATAACTGTTGTATCCATCCCATCCAGTGTGCCACGAAGCTGTGCATATTCGAACACCATCGCTTCCAGTGGTGTATTACCGGTACGCTCTCCGATTCCAAAAAGTGAACAGTTCACACCGCACGCACCATAAAAAGCCATGCTGTCGATGAATTGCTGACTGCCTTATAGAAATCATTATGTCCGTGAAATTCGATCAGTTCGCTTGGAACACCGGCATGTACTCTGAGTCCATAGATGATTCCCGGAATAGATCTTGGTATTACAGCTCCCGGATAGTTGACCCCGTATCCCATGGTATCACAGACACGGATCTTGACCGGAATCTTATACTCATCCATCAGTTTCATAAGTTCAGACAGAATGGAATGACGAATCCATAGATGTCGGAACGTGTGATATCTTCAGATGACATCTCGGGCTGATTCCTGTCTCAAGACATTCTCTTACGATAGACAGATAATGTTCCATTGCCTATAGAATATATGATAGTCCGAACAGCTTACCAGAATACCAGTCTCTTTCATTCCGATCTCTTTCACCAGTTCGAAATCTTTCTTGCTCGCACGGATCCAGCTTGTTATCTCCGGGGAATTTATAATCCTTTTCCATGCATTTGTAGACTGCGTCTCTGTCCTTTTTACTATAGAGGAAGAATTCACACTGTCTGATCTTTCCCTTCGGACCACCCAGACGATGAAAATAATCATATAATGTTACGATCTGCTCAGTACTGTACGGGGCACGTGATTGTTGGCCATCTCTGAATGTTGTATCTGTGATCCAGATCTCATCCGGCATACAATGCGGAACAATTCGGTCATTGAATGCGATTTTCGGAATCTCGTCATAATGGAACAGATTACGAAATACATTCGGTGTCTTCACATCCACCAACGGGTACATGTGCTCTTCCAGTTGCAATAAATTTGTATGATCATCCAGGTATACTTTCCTGTTTTCCATTTTCCATCGCCTGCTTTCTAAAATATTTTTCGTAGTAAAGTACTAAATTCAACATGTATAATTGTATACAATAATACATGTGTTGTCAAGTTCTATTATGGAGATTTATTCAAAAAAAATGATTATGGGGATTCCATAATCATTTTTTATATATTATTAATAAAGTTTTGCGTTAACTTCTCTTGGACTTAAGCCCTCGTCTTCTAAGGCTTTCATAATCTGGTGTTTGTGTTCGGTTCCGAATGCTTCCAGAGTGATTCGAAGTTCTACTGCTGCGTTTCGGTTGGTACTTACGAACTGGTTATGCTCCAGTTTGATTACATTACCATTTGCTTTGGCGATTGTAGCTGCAACGCGTACCAGTTCACCCGGCTTGTCCGGAAGAAGCACTGCAACCGAGAAAATACGGTCTCTCTGGATCAGTCCGTGCTGTACGATCGAGGACATTGTAATCACATCCATATTACCACCACTTAAGATGGATACGACTTTCTTTCCTTTCAGATCAAGCTGTCTGAGAGCCGCTACTGTCAGAAGGCCTGAATTTTCTACGATCATCTTGTGATTCTCTACTACATCGAGGAATGCACCGATCAGATCATCATCTGCAACTGTAATAACTTCATCTATATTCTTTTCTGCATATGGGAAGATCTTTTCTCCGACACGTTTTACAGCTGTACCATCAGCGATCGTATTGGCACTTGCAAGTGTTACCGGATGTCTTTCTTTCAATGCCTCTGTCATGCTTGCAGCGGCAGCCGGTTCTACACCGATTACTTTGACATTCGGATTCAGCATCTTGGTAAGTGTCGAAACTCCTGTTATCAGACCGCCGCCACCGATTGGTGCGAGAATATAATCTACGTCCGGAAGTTCTTCAAAGATTTCCATTGCAATACTTCCCTGTCCGTTGCAACATCCAGATCATCGAAAGGATGTACGAATGTATCCTTCTTCTTCTGCAAGTTTCATTGCATATGCACAGGCATCATCATAGACATCTCCGTGTAATACGACTTCTGCTCCATAGCTCTTTGTACGATTTACTTTGATCAATGGTGTAACTGTCGGCATAACTACCGTTGCCTTGCGACCGAATTTCTTTCTTTGCATATGCCACGCCCTGTGCATGGTTACCTGCAGACGCAGTTACAAGACCTTTCTTTCTGTCTTCTTCGCTCATTGTACTGATCTTGTAATATGCACCACGTACTTTATAAGCACCTGTATACTGCATATTCTCTGGTTTCAGATAGACATCAGCACCTGTCTGTTTGCTTAAGTATTCACTGTATACCGGCTTAGTTGGCAGGGTTACTTCTTTTTACGATTGCACTCGCCTGTTTGAATTTTTCTAATGTTAACATCTCGTACTTCCTCTCTTCCTCTTATTCGTTTTCTGAGACCTCTTCTGAAGCCTCATCATCTTTCGGTCTTTCGAATAACGCATTCACGAAATCATCTGCATTAAATTTCTGCAAATCGTCAATAGTCTCTCCCACACCGATATATTTTACCGGAACGCCCAGCTCTGCATGGATGGCAACTGCGATTCCTCCTTTGCGGTTCCATCCATCTTTGTCAAAACGATCCCTGTAATCTCTGCCACATCGTTGAATTCCTTCGCCTGCTGCAGGGCATTCTGTCCTGTTGTTGCATCCAGAACAACCAGTGTCTCTCTGTATGCCTCAGGGAATTCCCGGTCAATGATCTTATTCATCTTTCTGAGTTCTTCCATCAGATTCTTTTTTATTGTGCAGACGTCCGGCTGTATCGATCATCAGCACATCTGCATGCCGCGCCTTTGCTGCCGCAACAGCATCAAACACAACCGATGCCGGATCAGATCCCTCCTGTCCGCCGATCAGCTCTGCCTGCGAACGGTTCGCCCATTCTTTTAACTGTTCTCCGGCCGCCGCACGGAATGTATCGGCCGCTGCAATTACAACTTTCTTATTCTCTGCACGAAGCTTTCCTGCAAGCTTTCCGATCGTTGTAGTCTTTCCTACACCATTGACACCGATTACCATCACTACGGATGTGCGGTTTTCAAATTCATATGCTGTTTCTCCGATGTCCATCTGTTCTTTGATACTTTCGATCAGAAGTTCCCGGCATTCCATTGGTTCTTTGATGTGTTTTTCTTTTTACTTTTGCCTTCAGATCATCCAGAATATCATATGTTGCCTGTACACCAAGATCTCCCATGATCAGAACCTCTTCCAGACTCCTCGTAAAGTCATCATCGATACGGGAGAATCCGTGAAAGATGCTGTCCATTCCTGATACAATATTGTCTCTGGTCTTACCAAGACCGGCAACCAGTTTTTCAAAAATCCCATATCTTCCTCCTATTTATCAGTTCATTTTCAAGCAGGCTGACAGATACCAGTGTAGATACGCCTTTTTTCCTGCATAGTGATACCATACAGTCTGTCTGCCGCCGTCATTGTTCCACGTCGATTGTGTGATTACTATGAACGCTGGGCAATGATCCGGATACCCGCCTCCAGAATATCCTCATCTTCCATAAGTTCCAGCGTTCCTTTTCCGCCTCCGAACATTTCCTTGAATACCTGATCGAACTCGGCTGCAATTCTGGCGAACTGCTCTTTGAACTGCTTACGCATGGCATTATCAAGTTCCTCGATAATCTGTTCCAGTGTTTCGGCTGCTTCTACCAGATCATCATGCTGGCCTTTCAGGAATTCATAACGCTCGGATACACTTTTATATTCTTCTATCGCATTAACATTGACATTACCCAGTGCACGGATCTCACCTTTAACTCCTGGATCCGTCTCTTCATATCTGCAAGATCGGTCAGGTTCGATTCCTAAGTTCTTTTTGCGTGATTCAGTGTGAGTTCATATTCCTCCCACATATAATTAATCTGCTTTTCAGAAGCTTCTTCGTACCCTTCCCTCTGACTTTCCAGACGATAAACCTCTTTATCAAGATCTGTCATATGTTTTGAGATCTCTTCACGTTTTTTCGAAGAATGATTTGTGCCGTTTATTCAATTCCTCACGTTCTCTTTTTGAACGTTCAATCTGAAGTTTGATTTCATCAAACAGATCCCCGGAATTATCAATTGTTGTTTTCAATTCCTGGATCTTCTTCTCTTTTTTCGGCAATTTCCTGAGAATTTCCACCCTTATTCTTTGTCAGTTCTTCCAATTCTGCCCGGAATTTATCCATCTCTTCACGGATACGGATAATATTTTCCGTAATAAATGTATACTTCTGCTCTAATCCTGCATATTCCAGATGAATCTGTTCTGATTTTCTGGTCTTAAAGCTTTTCCTTTGCGTGGATCTCTTCAAGCTCTTTTTTGTTCTTTCTCAATGTTGATATTCAGATCATTTTCCAGACTTTCTGACGTATCCAGTTCTATATTAATAGACTCCTGATTGTCCATTATCTCGTTGATCTGTGTATCCAGTTTTGCGCTTCATTTCGCAGATTATCGAATTGTTGTTTGAAGCTCTGGATCTTTGCAGATGACTGATCTGCATTCATCTTTGCGGTATTCTGTACGACATACGCTTTCTGAAGCTCTGCACTGATTGCGTCAGTCTTTTCATAATACCCTGCGCGTTCATCTTTTCAGGCCACAGATCTGCTGTTCCGTCTCCGTCATCTCCTGTTTTAATTTCTGAACGGTCTTTTTCAAACTCTTCGATTTCTCTTCGTCTGCTCAGAAGATTACTGGAATTCTTAAATGCTCCACCGGTCATGGAACCACCCGGATTGATCAGTTCCCCTTCCAGTGTAACGATACGGATTGACTGGTGGTATTTTCTTTGCGATCATTGTTGCATGATCAATATGATCTACTACCAGTGTTCTTCCCAGCAGATAATCTGCGAGAGTTTTATATTTATTCTCTACCTGAATCAGTTTGTTGGCTGTTCCGACAACTCCCGGTTCTTTAAGTGCTTCCGGACGATTGATCCCGGAATTCGCACGGATTGATGTTAAAGGCAGGAATGTTGCACGGCCGAACTTATTCTTCTTCAGGAAATTGATCATACGTTTTGCCGTATCTTCATCCTCGGTTACGAGATTCTGGATATTACCGCCAAGTGCAGTCTCAATAGCGATCTCATAGTCTTTTTCAACCTTTACGATATCTGCTACTACACCCAGAAGTCCCTTCTCACGGTCCTTATTATCCATAACTTTACGAATACTGTTACCGTATCCGTCATAACGTTCTGTAATATTCTTAAGGGATTCCAGTCTTGACTGCTCCCGGTGGAAAGCAGACTGACCAATCTGTAATTTCTGAGACTCTCTGGATATCTGCGCCTGTAACGTCTTAATGTTACTTTCATATTCTTTATTTTCATTGTTCAGGGCTATGATCTTGTCTGAGATAACTTTTAATTCCATCTGATACTTATTCAGATTTTCATTTTCTTCTGCAATCTCACTGTCATTAGCAAGGATCTCTCGGTTGATCTGCGACTTTCTAACCTGGATCTGTTCCATCATCGTATCAAATTTCTGGATCTGAGCTTTCGTAGATGCTCTGTTATTCAGTATCTCCATGATATGATTCTTCTTTTTCATCAACGGATCCTGTAATCTGTGCTATCTTCGCCTGTAATTCCGTCAGTTCATTCTTAATCTGATCTTCTTCCGACTGTTTTTCTTCCATCTGTTTTACAATGGAATCCTTCTCCGTCTGAAGTTCTTTCATCTGTCCTTCACGGACATCCATCTCGGAATCAATCACGCTGGCCCGCTGATCGAAATGTTCATCGTTCATCCGTGCACTGTGAATCTGTTCCTTTAACAGTGCGATCTGGTTCTCTAACTGTCGCTTCAGAATCGTCGTCTCATTTAATTGACGGTTAGCCTTTTTCGACAGAAGCGTCGATCACTTCCACCTGTTCTTCAATCGCCTCATATTCCGTCTTCGTATCCGCATATTGTCTGGTTGCTTCTTCAAGCTCCCCTTTTGTAATACGAAGCTTCTCTTCCAGCCCCCGAATCTGATCTCGGATACGTTCCATTTCCAGCAAGAACATGTTGATATCGTATGTTTTTAATTCTTCCTTCCGTTTCAGATACTCCCTCGCCTTTTTCAGACTGACGTTCTAACGGCCCAACCTGCTTTTCCAGCTCAGACAGAATATCATTGACACGGACCAGATTCTGGCGTTCATCTTCTAACTTTTTTGACCGACATACTTTTTTCTTCGTTTGAATTTGACAATTCCCTGCTGCTTCATCAAAAAGCTCTCGCCTCTCATCCGGCTTACCACTTAAGATCTTATCAATCTGTCCCTGTCCGATAATCGAATACCCTTCTTTTCCGATACCTGTATCATAAAAGTTCATTTACATCTTTTTTAATCTGCATGCTCTTCCATTGATCAGATATTCGCTTTCTCCGGAACGGTATAGCTTTCTTGCTACCGTAACTTCTTCGTAATCAACCGGAAGCTTATGGTCTGAATTGTCCAGAGTGATCGCCACCGATGCATAACTAAGCGGCTTTCTGTTCTCAGTACCGGAAAAAATAACATCCTGCATGTTGCCGCCTCTTAACTGCTTCACACGCTGTTCCCCAAGCACCCATCTGACCGCATCTGCTACGTTGCTTTTTCCACTTCCGTTCGGACCGACAATGCCGGTGATTCCATTATGGAATTCGAATTTAATTTTATTGGCAAATGATTTAAATCCCTGCACTTCTATGCTTTTTAAATACATTCCACACCTACTTTATATTCTTTTCATGCAGTTTCAAAATGCTGATATATGCGCCTCCTGCTCTGCTGCTTTCTTCGTCCGGCCTTCTCCGACTCCGTATTCTTCTTCTCCGATATGTACCGCAACACGGAAAATCTTATTATGATCCGGTCCCTCTTCACCAATCAGATGATACGAGATTACTTCTTTAAAATTCGCCTGCACGATTTCCTGCAGGATAGTCTTGCTATCAAAAAGAGTTTTCTGTTCTCCAGGTCTTTCAGAATAAATCGATGTATAAACTCTTTTGCATTAGCAAAACCACCATCTATATATATCGCTCCGATCAGAGCCTCCATTGCATCCGATGTTACAGATTCTCTCTTTCGTCCTCCGGTAGCATCTTCTCCTTTACCAAGCAAAAGGTATTCGCCAAGATCCAGATCTCTTGCGCAGAATGCCAGTGCCGGTTCACATACCATACTTGCCCTCGTCTTCGTAAGTTCCCCTTCCGGAAGCTTCGGATTATTGTGAAACAGGAATTCGCTGGACACCAGTTCAAGGACCGCATCTCCCAGAAATTCCAGACGTTCATTACACTCATACTTTGGCAGATGCTTTTCATTGGCATAAGAGCTGTGAATCATCGCCTTTGTAAACAGGGTAAAGTCATCAAATTTGTAACCAATCTTTCCTTCTAATTCTTTAAGGTCTTTGCTCATTGTAAACTCCATCCTAAAGAACGAAAAAAAGCCCCTGGCAGGGCTCTTTCGTTCTTTTTTATATCTGCCTAGTTATTATTTGTTGCATTCTTGATCTGCTCAACAGCATCTCCAACTGTAGAGATCTGCTCAGCGTCATCATTATCGATCTCAATGTCAAATGTTTCTTCTATTCCCATAATAATCTGGAAGATATCAAGGGAGTCTGCTCCCAGATCATCTACAAATGTTGTGTCCTCTGTAATATCATTCACTTCTACATTTAATACATCAGCGATGATTTCTTTTAATTTTTCAAGTTCCATATCAAATCTCCTTTTCTCATCATAGTTAGTAATATATTATTCAGCGGATTTTTGCTCCGATTGAATACTTTCTTTGATCTTTTCATTAATTTTCTGCTTTTTAAATGTCACACATTGGATCAGTGTATTGCTGACTTCTTTTTGCTTTCGAGCTTCCATGTGTCTTTACGACCAGACCGTTTAATCCAAGCAATGGCGCACCGCCATACTCACTTGCATCAAATGACTTTAAAGTTGTTTTTAACGCCGGTTTGATAAGCAATGCTCCGATCTTGCTTCTGAGTGTGGACATCAGTCCTTCTTTTACCTTACTGATCAGTACCGCTCCGACACCTTCATATAGCTTAAGGATTACATTGCCCGAAAATGCTTCTGTCACAATGACATCAGCCTGTCCATGCGGAATCTCTCTTGCTTCTACACTTCCGATAAAATTCAGTTCTTTTTCTTCTTTTAAAAAGAGGAAACGTCTCCTTTACCAGTGCATTACCTTTTTTCTTCTTCTGCTCCGATATTTACAATCCCAACTTTCGGATTCTTAATACCAACTACATGTTCCATATAGATAGAACCCATCTTGGCAAACTGAACCAGATGTGAGGCTCTGGCATCTACATTCGCTCCACAGTCGATCAGAAGTGCTACACCCTTCTCTGTCGGGATCAGTGACGCAAGTGGTGGCCGCTCTACACCTTTGATTCTTCCAACGATTACCTGTCCGCCTACCAGAATTGCTCCGGAACTTCCGGCAGATACAAATGCATCAGCCTTTCCTTCCTTTACCATCTTCATTCCGACTACAATAGAAGAATCTTTCTTTCTTCTGATCGCATTCACCGGAGGTTCGGCAGTCTCTATTACTTCTGTTGTATTCACAACTTCCAGTCTGTTCTTATCATAAGTATACTTCTGCAATTCAGCATTCACTATATCTTCTTTGCCAAGCAGATATACCTTTATATCCTGTTCACGTCCAAGAGCATCTACTGCTCCTTTTACCATTTCACCCGGTGCATTATCCCCGCCCATGGCGTCCAATGCTATCACCGTAATTTCTGACATATTGATTCCTCCTAATATTACTGAATTTATTCTACTAAACATCCATGCAAAAATCAATATTTTCCTGTGAAAAACGCCAATATAAACCTCCTCACGGACAGCTGCGGTACTTTTATAAAATTTTTCATAAATATTTATCAGAAGTTTGATAATGTACGATCCGGTTGATATAATACCTTTTATCATCAAAATTGCATATATATAAAAGAAGGGATTTAATAAATGGATTATTATAAGAGAGCTCTTGAGCTCAATGATGAAACAGTTAAAAACAGACGTTACTTCCACACGAATGCAGAAACGGGACTTCATATGCCAATGGCCTGTGCATATGTGATGGACAAATTGACCAAATATGGCTTAACACCTTCCCGATGTGGTGAAGGTGTGACCGCTACTGTCGGAAACGGCGGCAAAGTCTTATTATTACGAGCCGACATGGATGCGCTCCCAATGCCGGAAGAAAGCGGACTTCCATTTGCCTGCCCGACCGGAAAGAAGCACATGCCTGCGGACATGATTTTCACGCAGTGCCATGTTACTGACCGCTGCAAAAATGCTAAAAAGAAAATGAGGCCGAGTTAAAAGGCACAGTCAAATTTATGTTCCAGCCTGCGGAAGAAACATTCGAAGGCAGTAAAAATATGATAGAACATGGTATCCTGGAGAATCCGAAAGTAGATGCGGCACTGGCCTATCATGTATCTCCAGGGCAGATGCCGGTTGGAATCTACATGTATAACAGTACAGGAACTATGATGTACTCCGTTGACGGTTTTCATATCGAAATCAAAGGAAAAGGTTCGCACGGCGCCTATACTCAGAATTCCATTGACCCAATCAATATTGCGGCACATGTCTATCTGGCTCTGCAGTCCATCATCGCCCGCGAGGTTGATCCTTCCAAAGCCTGCCTTATGACAGTTGGTAAATTCCAGGCTGGAACCGCCGCCAATATTATTCCGGATACAGCTGTTCTCGAAGGAACTATTCGAACGAACGATAAAGCTTCCAGAGAACTTCTGGTACGAAGAATGAAAGAAACGGCAATCCGGACAGCCGAAACCTTCGGAGGAACGGCCAAAATCACTATGATCTCGGAAGTACCGCCTTTGATCTGCGATCCGGAACTTACCGAACAGATCGTCGGCTTCATGAAGGAACTGGATATTCCGAAACTAACCCCTTACCCAGGCATATCCGCAAGTGCCTCTGAAGATTTTGCAAATATTGCAGAACAGGTACCATCCGCTTTCATGTATCTGTCTGCCGGATATATGGATGATCGGGGGAAGTATTCTGCACATAACCCAAAAGGTACAATTTAATGAAGCGGTGTGCCCGATCGGGGCTGCGTGTCTGGCGCACTGTGCGACCCGTTATTTAAATTGATTTGGGATTTAATTTATTAACTGGGGAAGCGGCCTCTCAATCCTTGAAGGAAACAATCGATAAGGCTTCTTGTTCAGGTTCCATACCATAAGAAGCACTAAGAGAGTCAGAATCACCTAAAAGCAAAGGAACTACGCTTAAACTCGGCGTTCGCCTCAAACACGTTCGCTTCGTTCCTTTAACGGTGCTTCTGACTCTCTAACTGTTTCTAACGGCATTCCACATTCACAATAATCCTTATCTATTGTTTCCTTCAAGTCGTGACTGGCTGCGAATGTTAATAAATGAAATGCCTAGAAGTGTAATCCGGTGAAAGCCACTACGGTACACAATTCTATGGAAAAGCCTTGAAAATCAACTAATTAACAGCTGACCACTTTAAACTTCCGCTGTCACAACCGTTACGCAATTGCCATTTAGTACCATAAAAGTGTAGTTGTTAGAGAGTAATTAACTCTAACATCTACACTTATTTTACTTTATAGGAAAGTTCTCAAATCTGAAAATATAGGGTATAATGAATGATGAATAAAAAATGGCATAACAAAAGAGCGAGGGTTGGGTTCTAACTTCGCGATGACTTTGATTATGAAATTTTTGTTTTGTGTGGTCTGCACTATTTGACGATTGAGAAAATATTATGAGTATGGCTTCATCCATATCCCATGACCTTTCGGTATTGTTCAAATAGTGCAGTTTTTTTGTAATAAACTTCAAACGCAAACATGGATTTGCCACATTTAGGACATTTGAGAGGGTCATATCCAAAAGTCAGAAGAATCATGTTCTGCCAGTTATAAAACTTACAAAAGGTATCTGTGCTTTTTAGATGAAATACATTTGTGAAGTTTTTGATTCCTGTTTATGGTGTTTAGCATAGATACCATAATAACTTCATTCTTCAGTGTATTGAAGTAACGCTCCATCGGTGCATTGTCATAGGGATAACCTGCTTTGCTCATACTCTGCGTCACATTCACTGACTTGCAAAAATCAGTAAATGCCTTAGATGTATACTGTGAGCCCTGATCGGAATGCAGGATCAATTCTCCTTTGATAGCTGGCTGAGAATCCAATGCTTTCTGTAGAGTGCGGATGGCAAGATCACTGGTGATGTGCCGATCCGTTATGCTGGCAATGACACTTCTATCATGAAGATCAATAATACTGCAATTGTATCTCACATCATGGTTCTTCAAAAATAAGTATGTGAAATCTGTGCACCATTTTTGATTGATTTTATCCGACATAAAATTCTGCTGAAGTTTGTTTTCAAACCAGATAGACTGTCATGCTCCTGTAACCATCGACACCATTGTGTTCATGATAGATTTCATGAATCTGTGCCTGGACTTCTGCTTTATGGGCGTGATAATCCGCCTTCCGGTGTTTCCGGTAGTTATAGTAAGCGTTCGGATAAATTTTCAGCCGTCTAAGCAGCCAGCGGATACCGAATGTCTCATGATATTGGTCAATAAATCGATAAGCCTCTAATCGATTTCCTTTGCGAAGAATGCCGCTGCTTTTTTTAAGAAGAGATTCTCCTTTTTTGCT
>VOFI01000696.1_pt1 | contig 18001 bp, 15 predicted proteins | sample 5384131 | NCBI WGS metagenome assembly VOFI01 (sample SAMN12384728, study PRJNA508395) | human gut metagenome | isolation source: healthy gut H | host: Homo sapiens
GCGCCTCCCCGTTTTATTTTACTCCATATGTTTCATAGTATGTATCGATCGTACTTAGTATTGTTGTAACGATTCTGATAGCGTACATAAATCAATCAAAAAAGTAACCGCCCCTCGACCAAGGAATACGGTTACTTTTTTGTAACTTTATCAAATTTGGACAGGATTTGCTTTAATTTCAACTTTGTCTACCGTTGGCGTCTCCGGCTCTACCGGCGTGTCAGCTTTCACTTCAATACCGATTTCTACCGTCTTGCCCGCATATGTTACATCAACTTTGCTCACACCTTCTGTAAGCGCTGTATCAAGTGACGGATTAAATGCGAAGTCTGCCTTTGTTGCATCACTGTAAGCTACTTCTTTGTCCTCGCCTTTGTTATATTTCACTGTAAGCACAAGTCCTGCCGGGTCGAATTTCTCCCCTACTTTGTAAGTTGTCTTAGCTGGCACTTTTTAACGGCAATTTTGTCTACCGTCGGTTTTTCCGGCTCTACCGGTGTGTCAGCTTTCACTTCAATACCGATTTCTACCGTCTTGCCCGCATATGTTACATCAACTTTGCTCACACCTTCTGTAAGCGCTGTATCAAGTGACTCGAATTTCTCCCCTTCTTTGTACTCTGTCTTAGCAGGATTTGCTTTAATTTCAACTTTTTCTACCGTCGGTTTCTCCGGTTCTACCGGTCTTTCTTCCAAACCTTCAAATGCTGAAGTTAATACTTTCAGCGCTTCATCAATCTGAATCTGCTGTGCGGAAGAATCTGCAAATACTGTCTGTGCATCCGTCAGCGCTTTTGCAAATGCCGCATAAGAAGTGTCTGTGTACCCTTCTGCCGACGTATCTTTTACTTCATTGATTTTTGCTTCCAGGGCGCTTCTGTCAATCAGACCGTTTTCATTCTCGATTTCACCAAGTTTGAATTTTGCCTGTTTGATATAACATAAATCTGTTCTTACATTATAATTACCTGATTCAAATGCATTCTTAGAAAACTCTTCGTCAAAGTGTCCGTAAGAATCCATGATAAATGTTCCATCATCCAGAACTAAAATTCCCGCATATCCCGTATCACCGGAGTTTTTGCATTCATTGCCCAGTCTTCTTCGATCAGTATACGGTATTCACCTTCGTTTTGCTCTAACAGGTCTTCATATGTTCCAACCCATGCAACCCAGTCGCCTGCCATCCAGTTGTTATCAAGCTTACCGTCTTTGTATACGATCTCACGGAATGTGATCAAAAGACGTCCGCTGATCGGATCATATACAGCTTTATGTCTTTTTCCCCTGCAAGCGAACCTTGCATTTCTTCCGGTTTACTCCATGTTTTTCCTTCATCATCAGAATAGAACATCACGGATAAGTTTGGTTTTTATCACTTCTTGCCAGCGCCATGATCCGTTTTCCATCCGGTGAGCGGAACATTCCGACTTCACAGATTCCATATTTGCTTTCGATACTTCTATAATCAGCTAAATATCTTTCCGGCTCGCTCCACTGTTCATTTCCGTCTTCATCAAATGTCAGATAGCTCTTGAAGTTGACATAACCATAATCATGGAAAACACCCATCCATTTCTGAATGTAATTTCCCTGTTCATCTTTTAACTGCACAAGACTTGCCATTGCTACGATTGTATGTTTTTCTCTGCTCCGTCAAAAGAAGGCCAGTGATTCTTATATTCTGTCCAAGTTTCTCCGTCATCATCAGAGTAGGCAGTATCCCATCCGCCTCTTTGTAAATCCCAGTTCGGACATGCTGAAATCAGCATAATTCTTTCTTTTCCATTACCCATATCCAATGTATATAAGGTAGGTGTTTCCTGACAAGTTGCAAACGATGCCGGAATATCTTTCTTCTCCGTCCAAGTCTCGCCTTCATCATCACTAATCTGCATAATAATCGGTCCATGACCGTGTCCTGTCGGATAAGCAGTAATCAGTCTGCCTGTCTTTGTCTGAACCATGTCCGGCTGTCCAAGATACTGTCTAGGTGTATTCGGCTTTTTCAATATCTTTCAGATATTTATCCGCCAATTCATACTGTGGAATCCTTGAATTTGCATACAATACTTTCTTACAGTTTACTGTAACTTTTTCCGTATATCCGCCGCCTGTTACAGTAATGACCGCTTTTCCTTTCCTGTTCGCCGTTACTAAACCGTCCTCATTTACACTTGCAATTTCCGGCTTGTTTGAGACATATGTAATCGTCTTATCTTCGGCGTCTGTTATCAAGTTTGTTGTAATCTGATACGTTTCTCCGATATTTACCGTTGGATTCGTATCCGCAATGTTTAATCCTTTTACTTTCATTGCGGAAAGTATTTCACTTTCATTCAATACACGGTTATAAACTTTCACTTCATCGATCAGACCTGTAAATCCAGTACCGCCGATCACATCCGCAGGTGTTTTAATAGGATTATTTTTTGTCCATGCATTGATATCACCGACTCTTGTACCGTTTACATACATGGCAAGACCCTGATCTTTCTCCTGCACCCATGTAATATGATAGCACTTGTCTTTCTCGAAATCATACTGATACGACAAGACGTCTCCGCCATTATTCCCTACACGGAATCCGGATACTCTGTCTGCCGCCATCTTCAATGAGAAGGAAAATGCTTTTGTGGAATCTTCCAATACAGAAATCTCTTTATTAAATTCTGACGTAGTCTTTACCCAATACGAAATCGTCCAGTCTTTGTCATTCAGATCGCCTGCCGTCTGCGTAATCACTGCACCTTTTCCGTCTTGTGTTACGTTCAGCGCTTTTCCTGATTTGCCGGCTTCGGTTGTGCAGGAAGCATCAAGAGTACCGTCACGTTTTCCCCATTCATCCTCTAACTTCTGTCCTTTCACATCGTCAAATGAATAGTAAGAAACCTGCGCTCCTTCTTCAACCTCAGCTTCTTTTACAACGATCGTAACAGAATCTTTCTTTTTCTTCATTTTGGTTAGATGTCACCGTAATAACAGCGCGGCCTGATCCCTTCCGTCTTTCACAACTGCAACTGCCGGATTATCGGTCGACCATGTGACTGTGTTATTCAATACATTTTCCGGAAGGACTGTAACTTCAAGCTGAGTTGTACCTCCCTGCTGTAATTCAACCTCTTTCTCTCCGTTGATCGATACTGAGTCAACCTCGGTCACTCCCGCTTTCTTTAATGCGACATATTCTTCTGTCAGCTCGGCAATTTTTGTTTTGATCGTATTCATATCCGACGCAAGTTCTTGTTTTCCCGCATCTGTCAGATAATACGCGCTTGATGCATAAGTCGGTTTTACAGAATCCATCAAAGCATCCACTTTTGCCGCCATGCTCGGAACATCTGATTTCATTTTAATAAGTTTATTTACATCGCGTACACCTTCTGCCATTTTTTCAAAACGTGTACTTGATTTTGTAACTTTTGCTTCAGAATCATCCGGGAATACAAGGAAACAATCCCCGGCTTCAAATGCATTGTGAGTCGTATCTTCCAATGGATTCTCAACCCATGAGTCATATGCCCAGCGAAGATATCCTTCTCCGCCTACGGAATAAGAATACATCATTGTCCAGTAGCTTTCTCCCGGCGCACTTAATGAAAAGTTACCCGGTTTATGACCTGTACATGTATAAATAGTTGTACGAAGTCCCGCATCTTCACGAGCCTGTCTTATTTCTTCAAACTGCTGAGGATGGGCCTTTACCGCGATAGAACCTACATTCAGGTCGTCTACGCGCATTGCAAGATCTTTTTCTCAACAAATCCATCCATCGCTCCCGCACTCTTTAATTTCAAAGGTGTCGGAATGCCGCGTTTAATTGAATCGATCAAATCAAACGCCGCCTTATTAAATCCTCTTTCATCGATACCGATATAAGCGTCGTTAAACCAGCCTTTTTCATATAAATGGTCTGCAAGATCATTCAGAAATGCCGTCCATATCGTTGTCCATTCTTCTGAACCCGGAGTCAATCGTTTTTTACTGTTGTCTTTGTCGCTTCATCATAATAAACAACTGAGTTTGTCCAAGGCGCAATACTGTAACATACGATCTTGTCCCCGATTTTCATAACGTCTTTGTTAAACGTTACCCATTTATCAAAATCCGTATAATCAAAACTCCATTTTCCATCCGCTTTCTTTGTCCATTTAACCATAGAAGGGAATTTAACAGTTCCTTCCCCGTATGTCTGGCCTGCCCACGCCTCTTCTACGATTGTAGTTGTAATGGCATGTCCGCCGGCATTTTTATATAATCCCATGTGGGATTTTAAAATTTCAAAATGCTCTTCAGAAAACGGCGTTACATCATAATATTCTGCGATACGATACGGGTTCTGCCACAATTCCATATCAAAACCATCTTTAAACTTCGTCGCATCCGGAAGTTCTGCATCAGCAACTTTTAACGTATAAGTAAATGTAAGTGGTTCTGCTAATTCTTTTGCCGTTACCGTAACCGTTCCTGTATAACTACCTTCCTGCCGGAACTTTCACAGATACCCAGATATTCTGAAGTTTGTTCGTTCCAATATTCATCGCTGTTCCGGCATCCTGATAAAGCACTTCATTTGCTTCCTGTCTGCTTCCTTTCGGAACTTCTCTGTCAGGATCACCGTATCCCGGCATTCCTGTATAAGCCTGAACTGATTTAATAAATTTTAAATCCACATTTGCTTTCGGAATCGTATTGCCGTTTCCGGTGAAATCACTTGCCGTCGCTGTTACATCTGTATAAGAAGAATCTATCGAAGCTAAAGAAATCTCAGAAGTAACCGTATCATTCTTCCATGCATTCAAAGTATCTTCTGTTTTGTTTGCTGCTTTTACCTCAGTTAATTTATCCTGGGTATACTGAAGATTATTATCTGTAATTGTTCCGTGAAGTTTTGCTTCTTCCGGTTCTCTGTAAGTATATACATACACCTCAGCGGCATCGATCAGAATGTCCGAACCTGTTCCTGATGCATTTCTTCTGTAGCCACCGCTTTTAATGTGTGTTCTTTTTTTCTTCTAAATCGGAAATCGTTGTAATGAATGTAGAATTGATATTAGTAGCATTATAAAGGTCTCCCTCTGCTTTTTTCCTCACCGTCGATCAGATACTTCACTTTTCCCATCATTCTGTTTTTACCGGAATAGATATCGATCTTATGTCCTGTAAATTTCACTTCATAATAGGTTGCTTCAGGATGCGCCGGATCTACTTTTTTTGACCATGTATGCTGCGCATCTCCTGCCTCCCATTTTCCTTCTGCGAATGTGAAGTAGTTTGTTTCTCCGCTCTGCTGTGTATGCGGAATTTTCACCTTTTCTTCAATCGGAGCTTTTTTTTCCTGTAATCTTTTCATACATGCATTCTGCTATGTACAGATATCCTGCATCTGTAAAATGTACTTTATCTGTATTATAAAGATTTTCTTTTCCTTCGGTCTTTTCATACATATCAATGAAATCCCATGCGGCATTTTCTAATCAATGCCTTCTGAGCCTGATAGACTTTTTTCGACCTTTTCCTGAGTGATATCGTTTCCCGTCGTCTGATAACATTTCGGAGACGTGGCAAAAAAATAACTTTGTTATTCTCCGTCTTATACTCATTATAAAACGCTGTCATCTGTGTTTTATAATTTTCTTCGTTCCAGTTTTTGGAATCATTCGTTCCAAGCATAATAATTACAATGTCTGCATTATAAGCTTTACTTTGTTCGTATTCTGTACCGCTTTTATATGGATTACTTGTCCCCTCCATCAAAAACGCACCTGTTTCCCCAAAGTTTTTTACTTCATATCCGCTTCCAAGTAAACTCTGCAAACGTGCCGGATATGCATTTGGTCCTTTCTTTCCTGAATTCGCGCCCGTCGAAGTGTACCCTTCCGTCAGGCTGTCTCCCCACGCATGCCACCTTGATCTTCGCGGCGGCATCTGCCGTCTCACCTTCTGCCCATGCGATCGTGCCGCTTCCTAGAATACACCCTAATGTAAGCACAACACTTAAAACAATTCCCATTGCTTTTCGCATTAGTTTTTTGACATTTTCCACAACTATTTTCCCTTCCTTTCTTAGCATTTTGCCCACATACTCATACAGAACCATATACCCTTTTGTTCAATGTGTCAACATTATTTTTACCCCCCGCTCCATATGTCGTATTTTCATCATTTTCCATATAAAATACATTTATTTTTATGCATAATGACGATTTTTTCGAGGGCTGATTTTCTAACTTCTGCATATACTATATAAAATACTTTTCTGCTTATGAAAGGAGACTTGTTATGCTTGCTTCCTATAAACTTTCCGGTAAATACATCTTTATCTCCGGTTTTCTGTTCACGTCTGTTCTCGGAACACTGTCGCACTTTTTCTATGAATGGTCCGGCGATTCAACTTTTATAGGTCTTGTCTGCCCAATCAGCGAATCTGCATGGGAACATATGAAACTTTTGTTCTTTCCGGCTCTGCTCTACTGCTTTCTTTTCAAACTAATATATAAAAACGCCGTTCCAAACGTATCTTTACCACTTTTATCCGGCATTCTGACAGGAACGACACTTATCCCTGTTTTCTTTTATACTTACTCAGGCATACTCGGCTTTACGGTTGTCTGGATCGATATTGCTATTTTTTACCTTTGTACTGGAATCACTTTTTCAATGGCATCCAAATTATATGAGCAGAAAAATATCGCACGTTTCCGCTTCCTCATATATGGACTGACTATATTATATTCCATCCTTTTCTTTATATTTACCTTTATTCAGCCGGATATTGCCCTGTTTCAAAATCCATGACTTTTCATACCGCGTCCGCTTACGCCTGCTTTTTTTCTATCTGTCTTTCACTTCATTTTTCAGTCTGTTTTCCGGTTCATTTTCCAATCCACTTTCCATCCTCGGTAAGAGGAAGCGGCTTCCGTCAAGAACAGCGCTTTTTAAAATATCTTCTATATTATAAACAAGTTTCAGAGAAAAGAAGCCGCAGTCTCTCTCCAACAGATCAAAGAAAATCTTATCTCCCTCCCATAACTTCAGCGTCTCGATCTTTGATTTTTCAACCCATTCCAACTCGCCCTCATCACAGTCGATCGGTTCTCCTTCAAACCCGTCAGCCGTATAAAGCGACATGTATTCTACAACATCTTCACCGTAAACAAATGTCACGATTCCCCGGTAAGCCCACGAAGTCAGCGTATATCCGTTTCTTCTTTCACTTCTCTTAGCAAGCACTCTTCAGGACTTTCTCCATATTCAAAATGTCCGCCGACACCGATCCATTTATCTTTATTCACATCATTTTCTTTCACCGTACGGTGAAGCATTAAATATTTATCGTCTTTTTTTCTATATAGCATAATGTACTTAATTTTGTCATAGCCATCCTCCTTAATACGGTCTCTATATTTGTATCTTTATCCGTTTTCAGACTTTTTTATTTTCTTCACTTTTTATCATTTATCCTCATCTTTTCCCTAAGAAACTGCGATTCATACAAATGTCTGTAAAATCCGTCTGCGACCATCAAGCTCTCGTGATTGCCCTGCTCAATAACTTTTCCGTCTTTCATAACGAGAATCACGTCCGCCTCGCGGATCGTTGACAGACGATGCGCCACAATAAACGTCGTCCGCCCTTCCATCAATTTTGTAAAAGCCGCCTGTATCTTTACTTCTGTTCTTGTGTCGATCGATGACGTCGCTTCATCGAGGATCAGCATAGGCGGTCTGCACAGCATAACACGCGCGATGCATAAAAGCTGTTTCTGTCCTTGCGACAGCCCGTCTCCGTCTTCTGTCACCCACGTGTCATATCCGTTTGGCAGACGCAGGATTACATTGTGAATATAAGATGCTTTTGCAGCTTCTATCATTTCCTCTTCTGACGCGTCGGACCTTCCTAAAAAAGAATATTTTCCCGGATCGTTCCCGTTTTCAGCCACGTTTCCTGAAGCACCATGCCATATGCACAGCAGACTTTCCCTCGTAACCTCACGCACATCCTTTCCGTCTACTGAAATACAGCCGCCGTCTACATCATAAAACCGCATAAGCAGATTGATCAGCGTTGTTTTTCCGCATCCCGTCGGTCCTACAACAGCGATCTTTTGTCCCGGCATAACTTTCAAATTAAAATCCGTGATCAGATTCTGTTGTGGCATATACGAAAAATCAACATGCTCTGCCAGTACATGTCCCCGGACATGAGTCAGAACCGCCGCATCTTTTGCATCTTCCGGCTGAGGAATTTCTTCTATTAACTCAAAAATACGACCGGCACATACAACCGCGTTTTGGAACTCTGTCACAACTCCGGATATTTCATTAAACGGCTTTGTATACTGATTTGCATAACTCAAAAAACTTGTAAGCTGCCCTACTGTCAGCGTTCCGTTTACTACCGCAAACGCACCTGCGATCCCGACTCCCGTATATACGAGACTGTTTATAAAACGGGTCGCCGGATTTGTAACGGAAGAGAAAAATGTCGCTCTCAAATATGCGCTTCCTAATTTTTCATTAATCTTATCAAACCGCTCCGTCACTTTTTCTTCCTGCCCAAACGCCTGTACTACTTTCTGATTGCCGATCATTTCGTCGATCAGACCTGTCTGTTCTCCTCTGATTTCAGACTGAAGACGAAACATCGCAAATGTTTTGCGGGCAATAAAGTTCGCCACAAAAAATGAAATCGGAGTGATCAAAACGACGACAAACGTAATATTTACATCAACCGACAACATAAATCCCAGCGTGCCGATAATCGTTGCAGCTCCTGTAAACAACTGGGTAAATCCCATCAAAAGTCCGTCCGCAAACTGATCTACATCCGCAATAACACGGCTTACTATTTCTCCGGATGGATGATTGTCGATGTATTTCAGCGGAAGGATCTGAATCTTCCGAAAAGCTTCGTTTCTCACATCCTGCACGACCTGATAAGTCATTTTATTATTGCACACATTCATCAGCCACTGCGCAAGCGCCGTAATACCCGTACATATTCCGATCTGAAACAGAATTCGGAATATCCCGGCAAAGTTTACCGCTCCTTTTCCTATGATCTCATCTACCGCATAACCGATCAGTTTCGGAATGTAGAGCGTAAGGGCGACGCTGACTGCTGCCAGCAAAACAGAAAAAACAACAAAAATACGATACTTCCCAAGATGCCCGAATACTTTTTTTAATATTTCTCCCCGGCTCATTTTCCGATCTTTGCTCTGTGGCTTACTCTGCTCTGCCTGCACTTTTGACTTCTGTATTTTATCTTCATTGACTGTTTGTTTTTTAAGCATGTAAAACCGCCTCCTCCGGAAATTGTGAATAATAAATCTCCTGATAAGCCGAACAGTTTTGCATCAGCTCCTCATGTGTTCCGACCGCCACAGCTTTCCCTTCTTCCAGCACAACGATCCGATCTGCATATCTGACCGATGCCGCCCGCTGAGAGACAAGAAATACTGTCGGATTTTCTTTCATGTTTTTAATCGCGTCACGCAAAGCCGCGTCGGTCGCGAAATCAAGCGCCGACGCACTGTCGTCCAATATAAGAATATCTGGTTTTCTTACAAGCGCTCTTGCGATCGTCATACGCTGTCTCTGCCCGCCGGACAAATTTCTCCCGTTTTGTTCTATCATAAATTCAAGCTTTCCCGGCTTTGAATCAACGAACTCTTTCGCCTGTGAAATTTCAAGCGCTTCTTCCAGTGTTTGTTCCGATGCATTTTCATCTCCCCACCGAAGATTCTCCGCAACCGTCCCTTTAAAAAGCACCGCTTTTTGAGGAACCACGCCGATATGACTGCGCAAACTTTCAATCTCATATTCTCTTACATCATGTCCGAAAACCTTCACTTCTCCTTCCGACGCGTCATAAAACCGAGGGATCATGTTTACGATCGATGATTTTCCAGCCCCTGTTCCGCCGATAATCCCTATCGTCTCTCCCGGCATTGCCCGAAACGAGATGTTGCTCAACGAAGGCGCTCCCGCATTTTTATATGTCAATGACACATTGGAAAATTCCACCGCAGGAATCCTTTTTTCTTCTGTATACAACAAACTTCCCGACTGCATTTCCGGTTTTATTGCCAACACAGCTTCGATCCGTTTTCCGCATGCAGCCGCTTTCGTCACCGTAATGATCAGATTCGCCAGTTTCACAAGCTCCACAAGAATCTGCGACATATAGTTGACAAGAGCCACTACTTCCCCTGAGTCAGACTCCCCATATTTACACGAACCGCGCCGACATAAATAAGAACTATAATACCCACGTTCACGATAATATACGTCAGTGGATTCATAAGCCCGGAGATACTTCCGACAAATTTTTGTTCCTTTGTCAACATTTGATTGTTTTCTTCAAATTCAGCCTTTTCTTTTTCCTCTTTATTAAAAGCACGAAGCACTCTTACACCGATAAGATTTTCTCTCGTTTTTAGAAGAATTTCATCTAAATATGACTGCACTTTCTTATAAAGAGGCATTGTAATCAGCATGATCCCAAATACAACTACCGACAAAAGAGGAATTACAACAACAAAAACCATTGCCGCTTTGACATCTACCATAAAAGACATTGCCATTGCGCCGAATACAATAAAAGGCGAACGTAAAAAAAGACGAAGGACAAGGTTCACTCCTGCCTGCGCCTGATTTACATCACTTGTCATTCGGGTCACAAGCGTAGAACTGCCGATTTCATCCATTTCCGAAAAACCGAAATGTTGAATATGTTCAAACAGCGCATGCCGCAGTCCTGTTCCGAACCCAGCCGCCGCTTTTGCCGAAAAATATTGAGCTGTAAGAGAACATATCAGCCCGACGATTCCCAATACAATCAAAACAAGACACATTCTTATAATATACGGGCTGTCTTTTTGAGCAATTCCTTTATCGATCACCGCAGCCATAACAAGAGGAACAAGAAGTTCAAAAGATGCCTCCAGCATTTTAAACAGCGGAGCCAATATAGTCTCTTTCTTATAATTTTTTAAATAAATAAAAAGTGATCTCATGTCATTTTCTCCCTGTGCAATATTTCTTTAAGAAGCATTCCCCGCATTTAGGATTTCTTGCTGTACAGATACTTCTTCCAAACGTAATGATCTGAATATTATACAATATCCAATGATCCTTTGGCAGTTCCTTCATCAGATCCTGTTCTATCTTTTCGGGATCAGATTGTTTTGTAAATCCCAGTCTGTTAGAAATCCTTTTCACATGCGTATCCACAACTACGCTGGCATCATGATAGATGTTCCCTCTGATCACATTCGCCGTCTTCCGTCCGACGCCTGCTAAAGAGGTCAGATCTTCCAGACTCCTCGGCACTTCACCGCCAAACTTCTCCCTGATATCTTTCATACAGGCAATGATGTTCTTCGCTTTATTGCGATAAAATCCTGTCGGCTTGATATCCTGCTCCAACTCCTTTAAGTCCGCGTCGGCAAATGCGTCCACAGATGTATATTTTTGAAACAAATCTTTCGTCACAATATTCACTCTGGCATCCGTACACTGAGCGCTCAACATCGTTGCGATCAGCAGCGCCACGGCGTCTCATAATTCAGATAACAAATATATTCCCGTCCATATTGTTCATCTAAAAGATTCAAAATTTCTTCGGTTCGCTTTTTTCATGCGACTTTTATCTTCTCCTTATTTATAATCCGTCAACTTGCATCTGTATACAACAAAATCAACGTCACTTGTATCGGTTGCAGTCCCTGTTGCAAAAAGACCCAAATAGATCCAACCTTTTTACACCATTTGCTTTACAAATTTCCGTAACTTTATCAATCAATTCCGTTATCGGCATAACATTCATCGTCTATCAGTCTTCCTTATTCTTCACTTTTGTTATTAACACACTTGGAGTTTTACAATTAATACTTCCTTTTATTTCATACAGATCAGATTCAATGCAATATTTCATTCCCATTGTATCAGAACTTTTTACTCTTTTCTATTAATGTTCCGCACTTCATCGTCATATTTGCAATATTTTATATATCATCAGTTATCGAGGACAGCGCCTGACTAACGAAACTTAACTTGAGCCCAATCCCGGCAGGCTATCCCGCACGCACAGCGCTCCATACCCAAGCGGCGCATTCGGCCATCGCTCGTATCCCGCAAGCTGCTTTGCGCCTTTTCTTAAATAAGCTTTTACTTTTTCTCCATAAAGATATGGATCGTTTCCTCTGACAATTCCCCACTCCATCAAAAGCGCAGCGCTCCCGGTCACAAAAGGAGCAGCAAAAGAAGTTCCGCTAAAAGACTGATATCCGCCTCCCGGGACAGGCGCTGTAACGCGCACTCCAGGTGCGGCAATATCCGGTTTCAGCACGTTCTCACCTTCGTACATCCCCGCCGGACCTCTTCCCGAAAAATCCGCATACGAAAATGTCCGGGCATCATATGCCGCCACGGTAACAGCAAGCGACGCCGTAGATGGAATCGTCAATGTCGACATACTGTTCGGCTGTAAAAACGCTGTCCCCATATTTAATGACGACTGTGTCGGAAGCCACATTTGATACTCCCCGTCCACAATACGGCCGGGAGTTAAAACAATTTTCCACACGCCGCTTTCTATATACTGTTTTCCGGGAAGAAGCGACAGATAAATCTCCTGTTTCACGCTGTACGGCTTCGGTTCTCCATAATAAATCAAAAGTTCTGTATCTCCGAGTATATACCGCTGAGCTCCCAAAAATTCATAAAACGGTCCTGCCTGCCTTCCCGACGGACTGATCACCGAAACTCCCATCTCGTCAACATACGATTTCCATATTTGAATACTCAGCGCCGGTTCTCTTTGCTGAACGGCAAGTTCTACCGTCTCAGATATCTGCCGCCGCACTTTTCCCGACACATGACCTGCCGACGCCCCCTCATTTCCGCTTCCGATGCAGATTACATTTTTCCACATGTCCGCAATATCGTTCAAAAAACGTTCTACAAGAGAAGTTCCGTCATGAGATCCATATGTGTTGCCAAAACTGATGTTTATCGCCACCGGACGACGAAGTTCTACAGCCTTACGGACAATATAATCTACTCCCCGCATCAGTTCTGTTGTTCTCGGAAAACCGCCTTCTCTGGGGGCTCCCATCTTTACGATGATCAGTTCCGCCTCAGGCGCGCCTCCCCGAAACCTTCTTCCCTCACTTCCCCGGCCATTCCCTGCCGCGATTCCCGCCACCGCTGTTCCATGACCACTGACATCGGATGTTTTCACCATCTGCCGCCTTACCTCTTTGTCCTCTGTTGCTAACGCCGCATCGATCTGCTCCCGTGTATACTCTGTTCCTGCCAAATATCCTGCCGGAGGCCTCCCATTAACAGACTGATCCCAAAGAGACACAATCCGCGTTGTTCCATCCTCATTTCTGAACTCTGCATTTTCATAATCGATCCCACTGTCAACAATTCCGATAAGAGTCCCTTTTCCTCTCAAAGATAACGGCATATCCTGTACAATATCTATGCACGACACCTGCCTGCCTACATCAGTTTGAAAATACAGCTTTTTCGGTTTTTCTATAAATTCCACTTCCGGGAGCTGAGCCAGTTGTCCGATCCGTTCTTCCTCGATGACAATAACCGCATAGCCGTTCAACAGTTCCGTAACCGATCGCGCCGTTTGCCTGACCGCTTCAAGTGTTCCCGAATATTTTACGATCAGTTCCCACACATTTTCTTCTTTATCATATCCAACATCCAGCTCTTCGGAGCGTTCTCTTTCTCCCTGATCGGCATCCAGAGCCAGATTTAAAAGATTTTCCAGTTTTTGACTCATTCATTCTCCTATGACTGCAGCACATTCATTTTTTGCATTATATGTACTTCAGGAAACTTTCAACATAAAAAATCATGATCTTTACCAACCTTTTTATCTCCGGCAAAGACCATGATCTTCTTTTTTCTTTATTACGTCGTCTATTTATTTTCTTTTCTTGATTTTCTTTTCTTTAGTTCCTTTTCTTTAGTTCCTCTGTCCGTTTACTTCCTGTATGCAAACAGCGGAAGTCCGTCCTGCTGCGGAACTTGTACTTCTCCTTGAATAAGCGGTTTCGCATAACGGATAAATTCATCACTTACGTCTGATCCGTCTTTAGTGATCCACCCGGCAGGCACACCTTTTTCACGATTGCAGATTTCATTCACATCTTTTGCCTCGTAACTAAGTTTATATTCTTCACCGTCCGCTCTCACAAAGGCGATCATCTTTCCGCTTTCGCCATGCAAAGCACATTTTACGCCATACGCTCCCGAATCAACCGCCTCCTGCAAATCCGTCGCAGAAAGCATTGCCGAAGAACATCTCTGACTTACGTTCAATTCAACAGAACGAACCTTTACGCCGAGACGGTCTTTTATCAGGTTTTCCAAATATTTTCCTGATCCGGTCAGCATTTTATGCCCGAAAGTATCCACTCCTACCTCGCTTGCAAGTTCACAAATAAACGTTCCTTTGCCATCGTTAATTCCTTCCGAGATACAAACGATCACATTTGACACTTTTTCAAGAGACGCGCTCACATCCTGTATAAACCGTTCTGTATCAAACGCCACTTCCGGCAAATAGATCAGAACCGGATTATCTCCTTCAAATTTTCGTGCCAATGCGCTTGCCGCTGTAAGCCATCCCGCATGACGCCCCATGATCTCGACGATTGTCACTGATTTTTTATTATCATATACCGATGCGTCAACTGCAATCTCCCGCACGGTTGAAGCCACATATTTTGCCGCGCTTCCAAACCCCGGCGTATGATCTGTATTGACAAGGTCGTTATCGATCGTTTTCGGTATACCCAGAAAGCAAATATCGCTTCCGACCATCTCCGCATAACGCGACAGTTTGCTCACTGTATCCATCGAATCATTTCCTCCGATATAAAAGAAATAACCGATGTCATATTCCTTAAATCTTTCAAATAATTTCGGATATACTTCGTCGTTTAGATCTTTCGGTAATTTATATCTGCAAGAGCCAAGATATGAACCGGGCGTTGTCTTTACTAATTCCAGTTCTCCCGAGCGCTTCAATTCTTCCATATCCATGACCCGGCCTTCGGCAAACCCTTCGATTCCGTTAATCATGCCGAACACTGCACCAAAAAGAATCCTTTCTGTTCAACGCTTCATTGACAACTCCGTATAAGCTTGCGTTGATAACTGCCGTCGGTCCGCCCGACTGTCCTACGATCACATTTTTTTTCATCTCTTCCTCCTTATTTTAATCACCGAAAGTTCAAAAATCACATTCCGGGATTGTAAGCATCTGCCAAGATTTCGGATAATCCCGGCCTTTAGCTTTTCGCTATTATAAAAACACTTTTACTATATATGAAAAAATTGAATTTTACAATATAGAATAACTAATGTATACTACACCTTAGACAACATGACAGATAAAATCAGGAGGTATGATATGAAATACATTTCATTTGCAATTCCTTGTTATAACTCAGAAGCCTATATGGAAAAAGCGATCAACTCAATCCTTATCGGAGGAGAAGATGTCGAAATTCTTATCGTCAACGATGGTTCAAAAGACGGAACGCAGGAAATCGCCGAACGGTACGAAGCTCAATATCCGACGATCGTCAAGGCGATCCAAAAAAAAGAAAACGGAGGACACGGCGATGCAGTCAACTGCGGACTTTCTCATGCCACAGGAAAATATTTTAAAGTAGTAGACAGCGACGACTGGGTTGACGAAAGCTCTCTGTTTAAAATTCTTGAAACAGTAAAAACATTTGTGAAAGAAGACACACTTGTCGATATGGTAATCTCAAACTATGTTTACGAAAAAGTCGGCATGGAACATAAAAAAGTGATCCGCTATGACAATGTGCTTCCCGAAAATACGATTTTTCACTGGGATGAGATCGGACATTTCCGGCTCGACCAATATATTTTGATGCACTCCGTTCTTTATCGGACAGATGCTGAAACTGTGCCAGTTAAAATTACCGAAGCACACTTTTTATGTTGATAATATTTACGTGTATTATCCGCTTCCGCATGTACGCACCCTTTATTACCTGAATGTCGATTTCTACCGCTATTTTATCGGGCGGGAAGATCAGTCCGTCAACGAAAAAATCATGATCGGAAGGATAGATCAGCAATTATTTGTAACCAAGACAATGATCTCCATGTATGAACTGCGGATGATCTCAAGTAAAAAACTGCGAAAATATATGGTTAATTATCTCAGCCATACAGTGTACGGGAAGCACAAAACATGTCTGCATGTTTTTGCTAACGGACATCTGTATGCGCTAAGCGCCCATTTATGAGTAAAACAGTGGCGTCAGCCACAATAAGCACGTGGTGCGGTTTTGCGAATGGCGCGTGCTGAATTGTTACAATTTTTTCATTTTTTCATTTTTTTAAAAAAACACTTGATTTTTTTTTAGAGTCTGATATAATAACCATGTTGCTTACGGGAAACAACAAAAAACAACACAAAACGGTACAATGCGGAATGGTGTAATTGGCAAAGCACAGCAGACTCTGACTCTGTTAGTAGGGGTTCAAGTCCCTTTTCCGTAGCTTGGAATTTGTAATAAACAAATTCCTTATTTTATCGGAGTGTGGCTCAGCTTGGTAGAGCGCTACGTTCGGGACGTAGAGGCCGCAGGTTCGAATCCTGTCACTCCGATTCATCCTCCATTTTATGGAGGATTTTTTATTTTTCATAATGTAAAAGCTGCGTCAAGAAATCTTATCTACAAATGATCATATTCAGGAAATAGCGGATGAAAAAGAAGTAAACGTTCAATGGGAACAAAAAGAAATCTTACAGTTGATACACAACATGAATGAACCGATACGAGAGGTCATGTATCTAAGATTGGTCAGCAACTTGTCTTTTGCCGAAATCGGAGAAATAATCGGCAAAACAGAAAATTGGACAAGAGTAACTTTTTTTAGAGGAAAACAAAAAATTGTAAAGGAGATTTTAAAAGATGAATAAAAGACTTCCATGCTACATCGTTTCCGACCTGTTACCACTATATCAAGATGATATATTATCGGAACAAACGAAAAAGATATTGATAAACATTTAACCGAGTGCAGAGAGTGCCAAAAAAGATGGCCGCAATGAAAACACAGCTAGACATTCAAAACACCAACGTTGACCTAAAGATCAATCCATTAAAAAGGTAAGATTTTATCAAAAAATACTGACAGTCTTGGGAGCGGTTATAGCATTCATTTTAGGTGCATGCATTCCGATCGCTATATTAGGGTTTACTGTTCTTGAACGAGGAGAAATAGCCGCTTATCAAATCGAGAGAGTAAAAGGCCTTTGGTATGTACTCACTTCATGGAGCTGCGCTTCGGGAATTGTAGTATGCGTAATTTATTTTTGCTCATACTGCTTATCAAAAAAATCTGTCAACAAAGAAGCTACTTCCACTCCCCGTCAAATACAACTTCCGCAGGGCCTGTCATATATACCGTATTCTTTTCTCTGTCCCACTTGATCTGCAAATCTCCGCCAAGCAGTTTTACTGTCACCTCATCTTCCGTCAATCCGTTCAACGCACAGGCAACGGCGACTGCGCATGCTCCGGTTCCGCACGCCAGCGTCTCTCCCGATCCCCGCTCCCACACGCGCATCTGCGCCGTATGACGGTCAAGAACATTTACAAACTCCGTATTCACCCTCTTTGGAAACCTTTCATGATTTTCAAATTTTACTCCGACTGTTTCAAGCGGAAATTCTTTTACATCTTGATCTATAAATACGACTGCATGAGGATTTCCCATAGAAACACATGTCATCCTATATTCCTGTCCAGAAACAACAGGCACTTCTTCCGGACGCAGCATCGGCTTTCCCATATCAACTTTGACAAGGACAACTTTCCCGTCTTCTACAGTCAGATCAAGATATTTGATACCTGCCAATGTCTCTACAGAAATACTTGTTTTATCTGTTAAGCCGTAATCATATACATATTTCGC
>VOFI01000700.1_pt1 | contig 18001 bp, 31 predicted proteins | sample 5384131 | NCBI WGS metagenome assembly VOFI01 (sample SAMN12384728, study PRJNA508395) | human gut metagenome | isolation source: healthy gut H | host: Homo sapiens
GGCTTTGGTGCACGGCGCGTGCAGATGAAGAACATCGTGAAGAACCTGGAGATGTAGGGCGTCATGCCTCGGTTGGAAGACGTGCGCGATGCGCTCGCCGCGTTCCCCCCGTTTCGGGGAGCGCGTGGGCGCTTTACGGCCGCACGGAGGAGAAAGCTCGACACGCTGCAGATCAACATAGGCTTGAAATGCAACCTCGCCTGCAAGCACTGTCATGTGGAGTCAAGTCCGACACGAAGTAAAGGAGATGTCGCGCGAGACGCTCGAGCAGTGCCTGAAGGTGTATCGCGATCGGGGTTTCTCGACCATCGACATCACAGGCGGGGCGCCGGAGATGAACCCGCATTACGAGTGGTTCCTGCGCGAGGCCGTTCGAGCGGGAGGCGCGCGTGTGATGACGCGTTCGAACCTGGTCGTGTACGAACCGGCAGGTACGCCCACTTGCCCGAGATTGTGGGCGGGCTCGGCATCGTGGTCATCGCGTCGCTTCCGCATTACGTGAAGAAGACGGTTGAGAAGCAGCGTGGGGCGGGCGTGTTCGATCCGCGACCAGCTGGTTGCAGCGCTTATGCGAGCTCGGCTACGGCAAAGGGGAAGGCGCGCGGTCCGGGTGGCACGACTCTCGGAAGCTCGACGGTGTTCAACCCAACGGCGCCGTGCTGCCTCCGATCGGAGCGCTCGAGCGTGTACAAGCAAAGGGCTCGCGGAGGATTTCGGCATCGTCTTCGACAATCTGTTCGTGATAACCAACGCGCCGGCGGCCGCTTCGGTAGCGCCTTCTGCAGACGAGCAACATGACGAAGTACATGAACAAGCTCATCGGCGCGTTCAACCCGACACGCTCGAAGGCATGATGTGCCGAAGCCAGCTCTCGGTTCGTTGGGACGGGGCGCTCTACGATTGCGATTTCAACCAGGCGGTCGAGCTGTCGTGCCTCAACGGGTTGACCATAGCCGATTTGGCGCGATCCGTCGCTGCCTTTAGCGCGTGACATCGCGTTCGCCAACCATTGCTACGCGTGCTGCGGGCCGGCAGCAGTTGAGGCGGTTCGGACGGCGTAGGCGCCGAAGGCCCCGCGTCGCGGGCGTTGCGAAAACGGCTTCATCGAGCCGTCGTTTCCCCGTGCGTCCTTCTTTCTCGGGTGTCGTACACTTGAGAAGAAGGACGTTTTTATGAGGCGGGCGTCGGCGACAGGCGGTATCGCCCGTTCGGGAACCGATGCGCGCGGCGTGCCGTTCGCGGGCATTGACAAGGGGAGGTTTACCATGGAGCAAGCTGGGAAAGACCGTGCGGCTGCGGGGACGGGTTCGGATGAGCTGCAGCGGGCAAGTCGCGTGGTGAACGAGCCGCGCATCAAAACCCGCTCATCAGGGCTATTCGCGAGCTGCTCGAGCATCGCGCGCTGTGGCTGTATCTGCTCACCGACGAGGCGAAGCGCGCCCGGCGCCGACCCGAGCGTGTTCGCGCCTGCGGCGGTGAAACGCTGCGGGCTGTTCCAAGGCGCCGAGCTGGTGGCGAAAGGCGGCGGCACGCACAGCCTTAAAAAGCTTTGAAGAAGGGGCTTTTCGGAAAGCCTGCTCAGATGGTTTTTCGAGATGGACGTCAAAGACGTGCAGGATGATCGTTTCGAGCTGGGTTTCATTACTGCCCGCTGGTGAAGGCCTGGCAGAAGCAGGGCTGTACGACGAGGAAAGATCTCCGATCTGTGCGATTGGGCCATGTGCGGCGATCGAGGCATCGGCGAGGCTTACGGCTGCAAGCTCGACCTTTCCTAAGACCATCGCGCGGCGATGACGTGTGCCACCTGTTTACTATCGGGAGAAGTAGCTGTTTCACAACCTGTCATCCTTTGGGGCGGCGCGACCTGGTTTCGGGTTGCGCCTTTTTTTCATAACGACCTCTTGAACGACTGTGTATATTCCGTATATACTGTATATGTCATGATATACACAGTTGGAAGATGAAGGAGATCGCGACTTCGGAATCTTCCGACGACGGAGCGCGCTGACGTCGGGGCGCTCCGGAGAGGCGGTTGCGGGCGCGAAGGCGTTGAGCGGGCGGGTCGGCGGCTCGCTTGTCGGCGCTCGAGCGCGCGCAGCCGTTCGTTAGGAGCATTACGTGGAAATCATCATCTCGAACGCAAGCGACAAGCCCATCTACGAGCAGATCGCCTCGCAGATCAAAGACGCCGTGCTGGCGGGCGAAAGCTTTCGGCAGGCGACGCGCTGCCTTCCATCCGCGCGCTGGCGAACGACCTGCACGTCAGCGTCATCACCACCAAGCGCGCCTACCGGATCTCCGGAGTCGCTCGGCTTCATCGAGGACCGTGCAGGGCAAGGGCAGCTTCGTACGGCGGGCGGCAACCTCGAGCTTTTTGCGCGAGGAGCGCCTGCGCCATGGAAGGGCTTCTCGAGCAGGCGCTTTCCGCCGCACGTTCGGCGAATATCACGCTTGACGAGTTGCATGACATGCTCGACGTGCTCGGCGCGGTTGAGTAGCGCATTGCTTGCAGCTTGCGACTGAAGTTATGGAAGGATAAGGCTATGGATGACGTGCTCAAGGTCGAAGGCCTTGTGAAACGATACGGGGAGTTCGTCCTCGACGGCGTGAGCTTGCGCGTGCCCAGCAGGGTGCGTGACGGGTTTCATCGGCGGAAACGGCGCGGGCAAGACCACCACCATCAAGTCGGTTCTCGGCATCGTCATGCCCGATGCCGGCAAGATCGAGCTGCTGGGAAGCCGGTGGATGCGCGCCGCGACGCCGAGCTGGCGCGCGCGAAGGCGCGCATCGGCGTGGTGTTCGACACGTGTCCCTTCTCTTGGAAGCGCGCGTGGCTGATGTGGCGAAAATCGGCGCGTTCGCTTTCCCCCGCATGGGGATGCGCTGAAGTTCGCCCAGCTCACGCGCGATTTCGGATTGGATGCGAAAAAAGCAGGTGAGGAAGCTCTCGCGCGGCATGGGCATGAAGCTGCAGCTGGCGTTCGCTTGCCCACGACCCCGACCTGCTTATCTTGGACGAGGTGACGGCGGGGCTCGACCCCATCGCACGCGGCGAGGTGCTCGACATCCTGCGCGCGTTCATGTGCGACAGGCGGCAGGCGCCCGCCGCGGCATCCTCATGTCGAGTCATATCACATCCGATTTGGAGCGCATCGCCGATTACGTGGTGTGCATCGACGCGGGGTCGCAGGTGTTCTCGTGCAGAGACCGCCGACACACCGATGCGGCGGGTATTGCGCAGGTGCGCGCCGCCGATTGCGAACGCATCGTCGAGTCGGGCGTGTTCGAGCGCGGCAGCCTGCGTGCGCTGCGCGGTGATTACGCCACGACGCTGCTCGTGCCCGACCGAGCCGAACTTTAAACGCGCGTTCCCCCTGACGTCGCGTGCGAGCGCGCGTCTATCGACGACTACATGATGCTGATGCTGAAAGGGGAGGTCCGATGAAGGCAGTCTTTTTTCGCCGATTTGATCGTCATGCGCCGCTACCTGGCGCAGTTGTTCGGTACGTGCGCGTTCATCGCGGTGTTCATCGCCATTGTCACGCAGTCTGCCGTGCCGGTGGGTGCGTGCCTGGCGGCGATGATTCCCATGATGTTTCTGCTCTCCATCGTCGCGTATGACGAGATGAACAGCTGGGAGTCGTTTCGCCTTGTTCTGCCGGTTTCGCGTAACGGCGTGGTGATGGGCCGCTACGCCAGCTTCTTGCTCATGGTGGCGGTCAGCATGGTGGTCGGCGGCGTTCTGATGTGCTTGCTTTTGGCCTGCGCAAACGCGCTGGCGCCCTCTTCGAGATTGCAAAGACGATCGCGTCGGGAGGCGTCGACCTTACGATGGTCTTCGGGTCGGTGCTCATGGCCGCTGCGTTCGTGATCGTGCTGGCGGCGCTGAGCCTGCCTCTCATCATGCGCTCGGGCATGACGCGCGGCGCGCTTCCTTCCCGTTGTGATGGTGCTCATCTTCGTCGGCGGGGGCTTCGTCTTCGGCGAGGACGGTCCGCTGTCGAACGTGGGGGAAGCGTTGTTCGGCTGGATTGACGCGTTCGGTCCCGAGTCGCTTGTTCTGGCGGTTGTCGCGGCGTTCGCGGCATCGCTTGCGCTGTGCGCCATAAGCGCGGTTGTGTCGATGCGCTTTTACGCCACGCGCGAGTTTTAAACGAAAATCGCCCGCAGAGTTTCGATCCTGCGGGCGATTTTCCTGCGAGCGCCGGGCTTGGGTTGTGAAACCGGCGTCCCTATTTTTCCTCTTGCGGCTCGAGAATGTCGCTGTACAGGGCGAACAGCTCCGGCACGACGCGTTTGATGCTCACCGGCTTGAACGTTTCGCGCTCGACCATGCAGCAGGTGATGAGCGCTGTCGCCAGGGGTTTGTCGTGCTCGGGGTCCATGCCCTCGCGGAACACGCGATGCGCGTAGACGGTCTTGGTGGCGGCGTTTTTCACCACGCTCGTCTCGATGAAGGCGCCCTCGCCGTAATGCAAGGGCGCGCCGTAGCTGATCTCGACGTTGCGGATAGGGCACATGTAGCCGGCTTCCTCGATTTTCGCGTAGGGGAAGCCGATGCGCTCGAGGAAGTCGGTGCGTGCGTCCTCGAAGTAAAGCAGGTAGTTCGCGTGGTAGACGATCCCCATCATGTCGGTTTCGCCGTAGCGTACCTTTATCGGCGTTGTCAGTTTCATACGATGCCTCCTGAAAGCGGCTTTGCTTGCCTCTTCTTTGCAAACGGATCGTCTGCTTTTCCTTTGCGGGCGGCCCGTTTTCCCTTCTGTTCCTCCCTATGCTAGTGGAATCGGGGGGCGTTCGCTGCGCCCCGCGTGCGGAATTTCCGCGAATCGCCATGCGTAGGACGCGCGGTTCGGCTTCGCCGTATACTTGGGTCACCGTGGTGGCGACCACGTCAAGAGCGTCGTTCGGGACTCGGGTCGCGGAAGAGGTCGGAAAGCGAAGGGGAGGGAATGGGTGAAAGATCACTTGACGGGGCAATTGCGGTGCGCATTCCGTACGAGCGCCCGTATCGTTACGATTTGCTCGTTGATTTCCTGCGCTTTCGCGCCATCAAGGGCGTCGAGGTGGTTGACGAGTCGGGACGCTACGCGCGCACCTGCGCCATCGGCGACGATACGGGATGGATCACGGTTGAGAACGACGATGCTGCGAGCGAGATCGCGCTATGCGTTTCCGCCTCGCTCGCCGCTCACGCCGACGACCTCGCGCGTCGCACGCGTCTTCTGTTCGATACCGATTGCGACCCTTCCGCCGTCTCCGCCGCACTTGCGGATTTCCATGCACGCGTCGACGGGCGCTACCGCATCGAGGGCGTGCGCCTTCCGTGCAGCTTCGAGCCGTTCGAGATGTCGGTGCGCGCGATCATCGGCCAGCAGATCACCGTCAAGGCGGCCAACACGCTTGCGGGTCGCGTGGCGGATGAGTTCGGCGTTCCGTGCGAGGTTCGGTGCCTGGCCTTTCGTGCGTGTTTCCGTCGGCGCCGGCGTTTCTCGGAGACGACGTGCCCGAGCGATTGGGGCGCCTCGGCGTCATCGGGCGGCGTGCACAGGCCATCTGCTTGCTCGCCCGCTCGCTTCACGACGGTTCCATCCGCATGGGGCGGGTGAGGATGCCGAGGCGAACGCGAAGGCGCTGCTGGCGCTGCCGGGCATCGGCCCTTGGACGGTGAACTACCTGCTGATGAGGGCCTTCCACGATGCAGATGCTTTGCCTGCGGCGGATTACGGCGTGAAGTCGGCGTTTCCGGCATGACGCCGAAGCAGATCGAGCGCGCATCCGAGGCATGGCGCCCGTACCGGTCCTACGCGGTCATGAGCACGTGGTGCGCGCCGCACGAGTGATGCGGGGCGGCTACGCCTCGAGCAAACGCACGCTCGTTGCGGCGATGGCCGCGCCGAGCGCGCTCGCGTCTTCTCCTCGTGCTGCAGCGAGCATTGCGAGCGTTTCCTCGAGCCGCGTCTTCCATGCATCGGCGCTCCACGTGAAACCCTCGGTTGGCGGCTCGTCGGTTTCAAGGAGAAGACGTTCGGCGGGCATGGCCCTCGCGTAGGCGCGTCCGCGTTTCGTTTCCAGCATGCGGGCGTTGACGGAGAAGAAACAGCCGAGGCGTCGCGCCCGTGTCAGCTCGTCGGAGGTTCCCGAGAACCAGTGCAGAGCGCAGTCGTGATTGCGCGTCGCGTCGCGCTGCTCGAGCGCATCGAGCAGGTCGGTCGTGCCACGCACCGCGTGAAGCGTTATGAGCTTGCGGTCGCCGCTCGCATCGCAAGCGCGAAGCATGCGTCCGAGCGCCTCGATCTGCACGCCGCGGCTTTTCGCATTGTCCCCGGCGAGGTCGAGCCCGATCTCGCCGATAAAGCGCGTGGTGCGACAGAGCTCCTCGAAGCGTGCGAGATCCCCTTCTGCGCAGGTTCCGTTGGCCAAACACCACGGATGCAGTCCGACGCCTGCGCGCAGTCCGCGAACGCCCGCGATCGCCGCGCGCGCCGTCTCGTAGTCCGCGGGCGTCACGGTTGCGGACAGCGCGCCGATGCCTGCGAGCTCTGCCGCTCGAGCGACTTCGCATCCGTTGCTTGCGAAGGTCAGGTGGCAGTGCATGTCGTAGATGGCCAAGATCGCACCCCTTCCGCCGACGGTGACAAGATCGTAAGCGTGCGGTTGCATGTGCTTTTACTGCAGGTTGTCGCAGCGCATTGCGGGCATGATACCATATCGCGGCTGCACGTCGCCTTCCAGCGCGCGGCGCATGATGACCCGACGGCGTTTCGTCGGGCATGAACCCGGGCGTTATTCGCAGCGCTCCCGCGCTCTTGCGCGCATCGATCGAGGAAAGCAAAGGACTCAATATGGAAATGTTCATCGAAGCTTTGAAAGCGCTGTTCATCGGCGTGGTGGAGGGCATTACCGAGTGGCTGCCCATCTCGTCGACCGGGCACATGATTCTCGTCGACGAGTTCGTCAAGCTTCCAGGTCAGCCCGAAGTTTCCTCGAGCTTTTCCTGGTAGTCATACAAATCGGCGCCATCATGGCGGTGCTCATCCTCTACTTCCACAAGCTGAACCCCTTCTCGCCGAGGAAAACGCAGCCCGAGAAGAAGAGCACGTGGAGGCTGTGGGGCATGGTCGTCATCGGATGCGTTCCGGCTGCCATCATCGGTTTTCTGCTCGACGACTTTTTCAACGAGCACTTCTACAACGCATGGACGGTGGCGGTGGCGCTCATCGTCTACGGTGTGATCTTCATTCTGCTCGAACGTCATAACCGAAAGCGCATGCGCGCTTATCTGGAAGCGCACCGGCCGCGCGGCCGTCATGCGCGCGCTGCCGCGCCCGACAGCGACGAGGCCGTCGCCGAGGCGGAGGCCGCGCTGTGCAAGGTGCAGACGGTCGACGATATCGATTGGAAGACGGCGCTCAAGATCGGCTGCTTCCAGGTGCTCGCTATCATCCCGGCACCTCGCGCTCCGGCTCCACCATCATCGGCGGCATGCTGTGCGGTTGCACGCGCACGGCGGCGGCGGAGTTCACGTTCTTCCTGGCCATCCCCGTCATGCTCGGCTGGGGTCTTCTGAAGTCCGTCAAATACGTGCTCGCCATGGGCCTGGCCATGACCACCACCGAGATCGTCGTTTTGGCCGTCGGCATCGTCACCGCGTTCGTCGTGTCGGTCATCTCCATCAAGTTCCTCATGGGCTATATCAAGAAGAACGACTTCACCGCGTTCGGCGTGTACCGCATCATCGTGGGCGTCGTGGTGCTAGGTTACTTCGGCGCGAAGATGCTGCTGGCGTAAACGTCGCTTTGAAGCGCTGCCGGTTGCGGTTGCGGGCGGGAGTTCGCGGGTCTCGTCGGCATCGGGTTCGAAATGAGTCGCGGCGGCAAGTTCGTGATCCGTTTCGTCAGGATGACGCGGCCGTAGGCGTTGAGCCTGCGGCCGTTTTTTGCGCTGAGGGACATACCGCGCCATCGTTGCCTTTAGGTTTCCATCTCGCTAAATAAACCGCCGATGCATTGCCGCCGCGCGTCCGTGGAAACGGACGCTTTTGCTATCATGGGCGGCACGCGTGCGGCAAGGCCGCGCGTTTCGCGTGATCCGTCGCCGACGAGTCGTTGGCTTGCAGCCGTACGGGTTCGCCTGCCGCTCGGGCTTTTTCGGATTTGTCCGCTTCGCTCGGTATGGAGGCGGGGCGGCGTCGCTGCGCAGACGGGTTTCGAAACACATGGTCTTTCACGCTACGGCTACGAAAGCGAAAGGAATAAAGCGATGTCTGAAGAGAACGTCAATATGCGCGAAATCCAAAAAGCATCGTGAGCAGATCGACGTCATCGATCGCGAGATCGTATCGCTCCTCAACAAGCGCGCCGCCACTCGCTGGTCATCCGCGGCTTGAAGCCCGGCGCTCATCTGGGGCTTTACGATCCGAAGCGCGAAGAGGAGATCTTCGCGAAGGTCGATAGCTATAACGAGGGTCCTCTTTACAACGAGAACTTGCGCGAGATCTATGCAACCATCTTGAAGATCATGAAGGAGACCCCCGTCCGTATGAGTGCTGTCAACATTGCCCCCATCCCCGATCTCGGCCAGCGAACTGACGAGATCACCATTTACGCAGGTCCGTGCTCGGTAGAGTCGCAAGAGCAATTCGACGAAGTGGCCGAGTGCATTGCCGATCTGGGTCTTACCTGGGTTCGCGGCGGCGCGTTCAAGCCGCTCACTAACCCGCATTCCTTTCAGGGTCTTGGCGAAGAGGCCTTGAAGATCATGAAGAACACCGGCGACCGCCTTGGGCTGAAGACTTTGACCGAGGTGATGGACTCCGCTCATTGCGAGCTGGTGCACTCCTACGTCGACGGCTTGCAGGTGGGTGCCCGCAACTTCCAGAATTTCAGCCTTTTGCGCAAAATCGGCCAGGTGACCGCCGATTCGCACAAGATGGTGCTGTACAAGCGCGGTTTCGCGGGTTCCATTGCCGAGTGGCTGGCGGCGTGCGACTACGTGACCGCCGAAGGTAACGACAACATCGTGCTGTGCGAGCGCGGCATTCGCACGTTCGAGACGGCGACGCGCTTCACGCTCGACATCGCCGCGGTGCCGGTGGTGCACAAGCAGTCGCTGTTCCCCATCTGCATCGACGTCTCGCATCCTGCGGGGCAGCGCGACCTGGTGCCCTCCCCTGGCGAAGGCCGCGGTGGCGGCGGGGGCCGACTCGCTGATGATCGAGGTTCACCCCAATCCGCCGGCGGCGCTCTCCGACGGTCCGCAGCAGCTGACGCCCGATCAGTTCCGCGTGCTCGTCGAAGAGCTGCGCGAACTCGCCGCCGTGCTGGGGAAGAAGATCGTGTAGGAGCTTCGTCGTAAGGCGAAGGCGTGTTCGGCTCGAAGGTGCGATTTGCTTTGCCGTCTTCGAGCCGGGCTTTGAAGAAGAGGGCTGCAAGCGGTTGTTGAAACTCGCTTGCAGCCCTCTTCGCGTTTGCTGCGGCGCTGCGTCTTCGGATAGGAGCGCCCGCGCTAGACCAGTTTGCCCTTGCAGTGGTCGATCATATGCTGGATGATCTGCGCCGTCCAGCCCTCGAATTCGCGTTTACGCGCGACCAACGCGCCGCCTGAGAGCTCTTGGTAGGCCACGGTGATCTTGTCGTAGCGGGTCACCTTCGACTCGCCCTCGACGGTAAGGCAACCTTCGATCGTCTTGAAGGGGCGCAGCGCACGCGACATCTTGGGGTTGTACATGACATGCGCGTTCTCGTCGTCGTCGAGGTAGGCGACGACGCACGGCATGCCCTATCTGGTTCGCCGCCAAGCACGCCGCGTCGTCGAGGGAGGCCAGCGTGTCGAGCAGGTCGGCGGCGATGGCGGCGTCCTCGGCGGTCGCCTCGGCGCAGGGCGTCGAGAGCAGCTCGGCGTCGTTAACGAGTTCTTTGATCATGGGTTTTCTCCTGTACCATTCGGCTATCGCGCGCGGTTCTTCGCGTCGTTTCGAACCAGGTTGTCAACTGCGTCGTTCAGTATATCGCATGGGGCAAGGGACGTATCGCCTATGCCTTCGTTTCGGGCTCTTTTACGTCTTTTGCGCGGCGATTGCCCCCCTCGTGCGGGTGCGTGCGCGTTGCAGCTAAAATGAAGCGAAAATGATTTGCGTTTTAATTTGGGGTGTTTCGTTGGGACGGAGAAGGCGGCTTCGCGCTCTTGAGTTTTTCGCGGGCATCAGGCGACTCGTGCGGGAATGGCTTCTGCCGATGTTGATGTGGTCTGGGCTAACGACATCGAGAGACGAAGCGCAAGCTCTATGCGGCTCAATGGGGGGGATGACCACCTTGAATTCGGCGATGTCTTCGATGTGGATGCGGATCAAGGTTCCTTCCGCCGATATCGCTCGGCCCTCGAGTCCGTGCACCGATCTCTCACCATTTGCGCGAGGGGCTTGTGCGGGGGATCGGAGTCCCAAAGCTTTCTTCAGATTCGTCAGCGTAGTGGAGAAGATGGCTCCTGAGCTCCCTCAGGCGGTTGTTCTCGGAACGTTTGCGGACTGGCTTCGTCTCATGGCGGTGCGTTCCGCATGGTTGTCACCAATTCAATCGCATTGGTTATTCGGGTCACCTTTGGCTCAATGCGCTTAGATGGCTGACCCCCAATCGTCTGAAGACTTTCGTCGTCGAGGTGAAGAATCCGCTCATTGCGAGTGGGTGATCGACACGTCGACGGCGATGCAGGTGGGTTCACACTGACGATAAGCTCCAGAATATCACCCTTTTGGAAAAAGCTCCGTTCTGCTGCGGGGAGGACTCTCCGCGATCGATGGAGCAGCTTGACGCCGATGACTCGCGTTGGTGGGATGCAGATCGGTGGCGGCGTTCGTAAGGTCTTTGGGCGATGTGCAACGACGTCGGTTCGACAGTCTCAAGTGCGCCCGCGGTGGTTGCGCGAACCGCTATCGACGGACAAGATCAGGAAAACGGTCTGGGAGACGTCGCCGATGATGTGTCAGGGGGTGCTTGCGAACAGCCGGGGTTCCCCATAAGCAAGCGGTGGTCCTTCTCGGCAGGGACGAGGTTCGGATTCGCTGGATGACCGGTCTGGAGTATGCACGGCTTCAAGGTGCGGGTAACTTCAACCTGGATGGGTTCAGGGATTCCCAGATCCAATATGCTTTCGGTGATGCGGTCGCCGTCCCTGTTGTGACGTGGTTGATGGAGCAAAGCTGTTCTTTCCTGCGCTGCGGAAAGGAGATCTTTTGCTATGCCTGAGCCATCTTCGTCAGATCTCGCTATGGAAGCTGTGAGGGCGTGGTACGAAAGCAAAGAGATCGAAAAAAAAAGGGGAACGTCAACACGAACGTGATGTGCGTTAGTCTCGCCGTCGCCGAACTGCTGAAAACCACTTTCCCATTGACTGATGATGTGGTGAAAACCGAAAAAGGAAGTCAGGTTCGTGGGCTGAGCGGCTCGATGGTCTCGCGCGTCTTAAGGGGCATGGCGAATTCCAGGAGTTCACCTCCGAGGGCGGGCGAACATCCGAGGCTCGCTTCCGACGGCCCAGGAACTCGCCGCATTACTCAACGACGTACTCTCCGATGGGTTGGAAGACGGGGAGCGTGAGCACATCGCCTCGAAAATGCAGAAGTTTTCGTGAGGTGCATTCAGAACGATTGTTTCGCCAAGCAGCACATGAAAGTGGATGTCGATGTGGCGAGCCCGTTTCCGCTATCGTTTCCGACGTGCTGAACACTGCGCGTCGCCGCGCCGATCAGCCGACGGGGTCGTGGCGCAGTATCGTGGGTGCGAAGCTGGAGCTGCGTTTCCCTGATTCGCACGTGGGGCGGGACAAGGCCAACGCCGCCGATTTGCAGACGAGCAGGCAGGGCGATTTTCAACTTGGCAACACGGCGTTTCATGTAACGGTGTCTCCCATGCAAAAGCTTGTCGCACGTGTTCGCGAGAACATGCGGGAGGGTTTTCGCCCCGTTGTCCTCGTTCCACGATAAAACGGCTTTCGCGGTTGGTTTATTTGAATCCGAGGGGCTTGGCGATCGGGTGTCGGTGCAGAGCATTGAGTCTTTCGTGGGGACGAACGTAGAGGAGATGGGCAATTTCGATTCTCGCGCTATCGAAAAGAGCGTCGCCCGCTTGATTCGGCGTTATAACGAACGGATTTATGATTGCGAGATCGATAAGTCTCTCATGATGGAAGAGCCTGAGTGGATAACGGAGATCGTGGGAACATGGAATCCTCCGGCTATTCGTTACGTGGCGGCTTCTTCCGCTGGCGAAGGGTTTATCGTTGACGGCGGGGTTCTTTGAGCTGATGCCTGTTCAGGCTCGGCTATTACGTTGTCGTGCTGCGGTTAGCGTAGAGGAAGACGTCTGGTCCGATTGTCTTCTCATGGCTTGAAATCATCGCTTTGATTACCAGGTAATGATGCAGAATCTCGGGCGAGGGAGAGGACCGGTTCATGGAGTTCGATTTCACCACAGTTCATGGAAAGGGCGGGCATGACGCTTTGGCGCTTGACGCCATCGGAAGCCCGGGCGGTTTCGCTCCCGCGGCTCCGCGTGCGGGCTTCGACGTCATTCCCATGTGGGTGGCCGATATGAACTTCCCCGCATGCCCGTCCATCACGCGCGCGTTGTCCGCGCGCATCGCCCATCCCTCTTTCGGCTATTTCGAGCCGCGCGAGGAGTACTTTCGCGCCATCGTAGACTGGCAGCGTCGCGCGTAACGGCGTGACGGGGCATGGCTCCCGTGCACATCGGGTACGAAAACGGCGTGCTCGGCGGCGTCGTGTCGGCGTTGCGCGCCTTTGCCGCGCCAGGGCGATCGGTGCTCGTGCACAGCCCCCTTTACATCGGGTTCACCCAAGAGCCTGCAGGCGAACGGCTTTCCCATCGTCCACAGCCCGCTTCGCCTCGACGAGCGCGGCGTGTGGCGCATGGATTTCGAGGACATGGAGCGCAAGCTGGATGAGCATCGCATTCATGCGGCCATCTTCTGCTCGCCGCACAACCCGTGCGGGCGCGTGTGGGAGCGCGCGGAAATCGAGCGTGCCATGGATGTCTACGCCGCTCATGACTGCGTGGTCGTCTCCGACGAGATATGGTCCGACATCATTCGCCCGGGTTCGCGCATGTTCCTACGCAGTCGGTAAGCGAGGACGCCCGCTGCCGCACCGTGGCGCTTTACGCGCCCAGCAAGACGTTCAGCCTGGCGGGCCTGGTGGGCAGCTACCACATCATCTACGAGGGATACCTGCGCGACCGCGTGCGCGCGCGCAGGCGGCGAAGAGCCGTTACAACGAGATGAACGTGCTGTCCATGCACGCGCTCATCGGCGCGTATTCGGAAGAGGGCGCTCGTTGGACCGACGAGCTGCGCCAGGTGATTGCCGGAAACGTGGACGCGGTCATGGGTGCGTTAGGCTCGCGTTTCAAGGGCGTCTCGGCGGCGCTTCCGCAGGGCACCATGCTGTTCCTCGATTGCGCGCAATGGTGCGCGGAACGCGGCAAGACCATTGAGGATGTGGAGCGTGCCGCATGGGATGTGGGCGTGGCGGTGCAAGACGGGCGTATGTTCGGCGGGCCGACGCATCTGCGGCGTGGCGTTGCCACGATGCGGTCGAGGCGCCGCCACGGTCGACAGGCGGTGCGCCACCACAATGCACGTGCGGCCGCGCATGAGGGGTGGAAAGCGCGTCTTGCACCAAGTGCCTCGCTTTCGGAGTCGAGCGCGCTCGTCGCCTCGTCGAGAACGAGCACCAGGCAGTCGGTAAAAGGATGGCGCGCGGGCGATGGCGATGCGCTGGCGTTGTCCGCCCGAAAGCTTAACGCCGCGCTCGCCGGTGATGGTGTCGAGGCCTGCGGGCAGGCGTTCGATAAACTCCAGCGCATTGGCCAGGCGCGCTGCCTCGCGAATCTGCTCGTCGGTGGCGTCGGGGCGACCGTAGGCGATATTCTCGCGAATGGAGCGGTGAAACAGCAGCGCCTCCTGCGGCACGTAGGCGATCTGCCGGCGCAGCGATTGCTGCGTGCATTCGGCGATGTTCTGCCCGTCGATGAGTATGCGTCCTTCCTGGATGTCGGACAGGCGCAGCAAGAGCTTGGTGAGCGTCGTTTGCCTCCCCGCTCCGCTCATGCCCACCAGACCCACGCGTTGGCCGGCGGGGATGTGCAGGTCGAATTTGTCGAACACCTGGGTTTTGACGTTCCCGTCGGTGTAGAAGAAGTCGATTCCCGAGAAATCGATGGCTCCTTCGGTCACCTTCAAATCGGGCGCGTCGGGCGCGTCGGCCACCAGTCGTGGCTCATCGAGGATGGCGGTCATGCCGCTCGCATCGCCGATGGCGCGGTTCATGCGCTGCAGGCCGTTGTTGATGAAGTTGAACTGGTTCGTCACCGTGTAGGTGTAGGTGAACATCACCACGAGCGTGCCGGGCGTGATGCCGTACCAGGCGTTGCCGCCGGCGATGAACACGGTGACCACCGACATGATGACGATGGTGATGCAGGCGGTGATAACGCCGCGTGCGAGCGATGCCCACATGCGCTTCGAGTCGCGCGCAACCACCTCGCGGTTCGCGTCGTCGAACAAACCGCGCTCGTAGTCCTCGCGCCCGTAGGTCTTCACCGCCAGGATGTTCGCCACCGAGTCGGACAGCTCGCCCGACAGCTGGTTCTGCGCGCCGGCCGCCTGCTCGTTGAGGTGCAGGATGCGCTTGTACATGTAATAGGAAACACAGGCGTACACTGCGAGCAGAATCATGAGGATGACGACGTAGACGGGTACGCGCGGGCCAAGATGGCGCAGGTGAATATCACCGAGCACAGCACCGGGAGGAACGGGAACGTGATGGTTTCGAGCAGCAGCTGGTAGGCGCTCATGAACTTGGTCGTCTGGCTGACGAGCGTACCGCCGAATCGGTTCGAATGGAACGACATGGATTGGTTGCACAGCGCCTCGAAGCTCATGGTAGCCAGATCGTACGCGGCGGCTATCTCAAGCTTGTACATCGTGTAGTCCTGCACCTTGCTGGCCGCCTGGCCGGCCACGTTGATGAGGATGAGCGCGGCGATGTAGGGACCGAACACGGTGAGAACCCGGTCGGCGGGCACAGGGTCGGCGCTGACGCGATCGACGATGAGGCTCATCACGTAGGGGTTGCCGTACGAGAGAAGCGCGACGAACAGAAAGGTCGACACCATCAGCGCGGCGAACAAGCCGAGGTGGCGACGCGTGACGAGCCGGTAATAGTGAAGGGTCCGCCGGGTCAGCGATTTCTTCGATTTCGTGGGGTTCATGGGGTCTCGCTTAGGTCGGTTCGCGTTTCGTCTTCGGACGCGCATCGCGTTCTCCTTGTCGCGATCGCGTGCGGTTGCTCCCTTCTCGCCGAGCGTCCGCCTCCGTGTTGCGGTTTTGGCGTCGTTTCAGGCGAGCAATAGCTCCTCGAGCTCGTCAAGGGCGTCGACGATGCGGGCGGGCTTCGCCGCCGCAAGCTCCCGTCGGGCGCGTACCCCAGCTGACGGCGATGGCGTCGATGCCGAAGACACGCGCGCCCTCGATATCGTGGACGCGATCGCCCACCATGACCACGTCGTCGACGCCAGGGTTGCCGAGTCTGCGCAGCGCCTCTTCGATCACCTGGTCTTTTCTCATGCGATCGGCGCTCATGCTGGCGCCGGCGATGACGTCGAAGTAGGGCGTTAACTCGAAATGGTCGAGGATGATGCGGGCGAACTCCTCGGGCTTCGAGGTTGCCAGCGCGATGACCGCGCCCGCGTCGCGGAGCTTTCCGAGCAAGGCTTCGACGCCGTCGAACACGCGGTTCTCGTAAAGGCCTGTGACGGCGAATCGTTCGCGGTAGGCTTCCACGGCGGTCTTCCGCTTGCTCGTCGCTCATGCTGTAGCGCGTTGCGAACGACTCACGCAGCGGTGGCCCGATGAACGTCGTCAGGTTTTCCTGGGCCTCCTGTATGCCGAAGCGGGCAAGCGCGAACTGGACGCAGCGGGTGATGCCCTCCCAGGGGTCGGTGAGCGTTCCGTCGAGGTCGAAAAGCACATAGCGGTACAAGGCGTCACATCTCTTTCTTGCATGGTTGAAAATCGTGCGATGAGCTCCCATTGTAGTGCAAGGGCGAGTGACCCGCCTTCAAACACGGCGGGCGGCGACGTGCGAAAGACGGAGACGCAGGCGGCGCGGCGCGTGGGTGCCGCTGCTTTTTGCGCGGTGCGGAAAACGTCTGAATGGCGTAATGTGATATCGTTGGCTCGGTTTTCGGGAGCGGAGGACATGATGTCTCACGGGAAGGGATTTGCCTGGAGTGCGGCGAGCCGCTTGCGTACTTCGAGGAGGCGCAGGAGGTCGTGTGCTGCGTTTGCGGCAAAGAAGGGAGACGGGGCACAGCATTTGCACGGCCGGGCATTACGTGTGCGATGCCTGTCACCGTGCGGGCGGCGTCGACGTCGCGACGGAGTTCTGCCTGAGCACGGATTCGAAGGATCCCGTTTGGATCGCGCAGCAGATCATGGCGGACAAGGCGGTGTACCCTAACGGGCGGAGCACCACTCCCCTTATCGGCATGGCGCTCATGGCGGCGTATCGCAACGCGGGCGGGAGATCGACCTTGAACGCGGCTTGGCGGAGATGCGCCGTCGATCGATGCAGGTGCCGGGCGGTACGATGCGGGTTTTTGGGGCGTGTGCGGCGCGGACGAGCGCGGGCCAGTTCTGGTCGATCGCGTCGGGCTCGAAACGCGCCGATGACCCGCGACCCGTGGGCTCAGTGCCAGCGCTCACGTCGCGTTCTCGGGAAGCTGGCGGATCTGGGCGGGCCGCGCTGCTGCAAGCGAACGGGCTTCACGGCCATCCTCGAGACTGTCGCCTTCGCGCGTGAGCAGGGCTCGCGTTTCCATGGAGGCCCCGAGAAGGTGACGTGCGCCTTCTCGGGCGGCAACCGAGAATGCCTGCGCGAAAGTGCCCGTACTATCCGGGGCCTAGCGTTCGAGGACTGTGCGGCGGCGCGTTCGCTTCGCGAACCGGTGGCGTTGCGCGCCGTTTCCCTCCGACTTCCGCAGATGCTGCGTGTTAACCGCGCTGCGCACGATGCGGCCACGCGTGGGGTACAATGCTCCTTCGCGCCTGAAGGGGGTGCGCTTGCGCGCCGTCGTCCCTTCGCGGCGCGGCGGTTTTCACAGGTTGCGGCGCAGGCTTCACGCCATGTCGTCCGCGAAGTCCGAAGCGAGCGGCGATACACATGTCCATCGATCTCGATACGTTGAACGATCCCCAACGTGAGGCGGTTCTGACCACCGAGGGACCTCTTCTGGTGCTTGCAGGCGTGGGGTTGGGAAAAGACGCGCGTGCTGACGTTTCGCATCGCCCGTCTGATCGAGCAGGGCGTCTACCCTTGGCAGATCCCGCCATCACCTTCACCAACAAGGCGGCGGCCGAGATGCGCGAGCGTCTCGCGGCCTGGTCGGCGGAAAGCTCGCGCGCGGCATGTGGGTGTCCACCTTCCACAGCATGTGCGTGCGCATGCTGCGCGCCGACGCGGACAAGCTCGGGTTCACGCAGAGCTTCACCATCTACGACACCGACGATCTCAAACGCCTGTACAAAGAGATCATGGCCGAGCTCGACATCGATCCGAAGCGCTATCCGGTCAACTCGCTCATGAACCGCATCTCCCAGGCGAAAAACGAGCTGATCGTCCCGCGTGATTTCTCCGTTCAGGCCACCGATCCGGTCGGCAAGGTGGCGGCGCGCGTGTACGAGCGTTTGCAGGAGCGCCTGCGCGCGGCGAACGCGTTCGACTTCGACGATCTGCTGGTTTATGCGTATCTGCTGCTGAAGAACCACCCCGAGGTTCTCGCCGCGTACCAGGATCGCTTCCGTTACATCATGGTGGACGAGTACCAGGACACCAACCACGCGCAGTACGAGATCACGATGCTTTTTGGCCGCGGGGCACAAGAACATCATGGTAGTTGGCGACGACGACCAGTCCATCTACTCTT
>VOFI01001085.1_pt1 | contig 18001 bp, 20 predicted proteins | sample 5384131 | NCBI WGS metagenome assembly VOFI01 (sample SAMN12384728, study PRJNA508395) | human gut metagenome | isolation source: healthy gut H | host: Homo sapiens
TTAATTAAATTATGATCTTTAGGAGACCAGTCATCGGACTGAGCATATGGCTGCCATTAAAAACAGTGATATTCCAATTATTAAAAAATATTTTTCATTTGATTTAAATTTTATAGATATTACAAATATAGTTTTATTTTTTTGATATACTCCTTTTAATTGTCGAAATATACAATTAGACATATAGTAAGTGACAAGATAAAATATGATGCAAAAAGATAGCATTTTATTTGTTTGGGAATCCTGTAATTTTATCACTTATCCTACAGATAGAAGATAATATGAATAAATTGGGGAATAATATACTGTATTGGCGAAAGTAGTGTATATAAATTCGTTATAACTACCGGAAGATATTAACTGATTAAAATCAGAATGTTAACTTTGTGTTTTCAAGAAGTTAACTTCGTGCAGATACGAAATTAATTTCTTGAAAACAAATTGTTAGTTCTCTGTCAACAGACGCTCTAAATCACTGTTAAGAGTGTGAAAAGAATCTTTTATATGTTCTATCTGACAATGAAATTAAGAAAGAAGAAATATGTGATAATATTCCTTTTTTGAAATTTTCCCAAATAAGAATAAGTCGTAAATAGGTAAAAAACATTCTATTTGGTAGTAGAATGATAATTTTACTTTCCCTTTGATTTTGTGAAATGGTTCAGATTTTGTTTTTTTCTATTACGGTTCCGGTCACTCCTTTGATTAGCACGATACAGGGACATCAAGATATACAAAATGTCAGCTCTGTACCAATATAGCAAATTGATAAAAGGGGATTCAATCTACTACATATCCTCTAATGATAAGCAGACTGTGTTTATTTGATATTTAGCCAGGACTTTATTCTCTAAGTGTTCCACTTTCTTTTGGAAAAGTTCTGGCTTGAAATTCTTTTTTTGACGTTTGACTTCTGCTACAATTGCACTTTTGTTATCTAAATAAATAGCTACAATGTCAATTTCATTCTGATTGCCTTTAGGCTCCCACCACGAACCAATAAGACGGAACTCGTAACTTTCAGCATATTTTTGTTTGAAATACTGTTCCAGGATTTTTCCTGAATATGTCGGATAGTCAGCTTTTATTAATTTTCGTAAGCCAATGAAATTTTTTATTTCAATGAGTGAACGATTTCTATCGAAATAATTAAACCAGAAATGAATAAAGTTATCGCATATCCCATATCTGACAGTTTGAGAACCCTCTTTTGAAAAGACAGGACGTTGGCGCACTACTATGTTATAATCTTCAATTAATCGCTTTAGATAACCGCCTAAGCTCTTTTCGCCAAGCAACGCTTCTATTTCTGTCTGAGTATTATATCCACCTGAGATAGCACTTAGGATTGAGAAATAGGTACCATAATTCTTGCCGAATTCTTCTATTAACAGATTTTTTCCTTCATCTGTAAAAGGGGAGTTGTCTCTGACCATGAAATCAATCATTCCATCAACGGTTAATACTCTGTTATCACAAAATAATTCAACGTATTTAGGAACCCCACCGGAAAATGAGTATAGTGCCAATAAATCATCATTTGTATATTGGGGATGATAGTCTTTTATGATTTTCTTTAAAACATTCAGACTGAAAGCTGAAAGTTTTATAATATTGTCAGCACGGCCAAAAAGAGGTTCCTTTTCATTATGGAAAATCTTTTCCATTAAAGAATAAATAGAACCACTCACAACGAAATTCATGTGAGTTTTTTGTCTATACTGATCCCAGATATCTTGTATATCACTATAAATCGACTTATTGATATTATAGAATTCTTGAAACTCATCTATAACCAAATTGAATGACTGTCTGGTAGCAACTTCCATAATATACCGAAAGAGATTTGAAAGTCGATATTTCTTCTGGCACATAAATATCAAGTGCTTGGGAAACTAAAGTTATGAATTCCCTACATAAAGATGCTTCATTTTTTCTCCCCACAAATAAATAGATAGTAGGAGTTTTTTCAAAAGCTCTCATAATAAGACTTGTTTTACCTATTCTTCTCCTTCCGGTAACTACTGTCAGACGAGAGTTCTCTTCAAAAGATAATTCTTGTATCCTTTGTAATTCAGCTAATTCATTCTCCCTATTGTAAAACTTCATATCCTTTGTTTATTAAGTCTTGATTCTGTAACGATGGTTACTGTAACCACGGTTACAAAGATAATCCTATTTTTATTATTTCAATTACAATATTTTTATAAGATTCTTCTTACAGTTTGTATAATAATGTTAATGGCTAATTGTGTGCTTCTCGATATGTCATTTTATACATGTCAACTATTTTAAACTAATGAGTTATTTATTATTCTATAAGTTAATTATGAAGATTATATTTATAATATAGCATTATTTGTTTGTCTTTTATACCCTTATGCTACCATTGGATTTTATAAATAATAAGTCTGAATTTTTCTTTTTTATAATACTATTTGATATTTAATCTTTTGTATATAAGTCCTTTATGTGATATGGCTATTATGCCTTTTTTCTCCATTTTTCGCCTACCGTCCCGATAGAACTTAGTTAATATTTTTAAACACATATAAACATCTTTATTATTAACTCAAAAAAGCAATACTTATGAAGAAAACCATCTTCTTGATTTTGTGCATTTTATGTTCTCTTGGAGCCATGGCACAAAAGAAATCAATCACAGGTGTGGTTATGGATGCTAGCGGTGAATCAATCATCGGAGCCAGTGTTGTCGAGGTCGGTACCACCAATGGTGTAATTACTGACATCTCCGGCAAATTTACGTTAATGGTCGATCCTAACGGAAAGATCAAAGTTTCTTATATCGGGTATCAGTCTCAGGTACTCGATGTAAAGGGTAGGAATTCTTTCAATATAAAATTGAAAGAAGACTCTGAAATGTTGGATGAAGTAGTAGTTACAGGCTATGGAGGGAAAACAGTTGCGTACCAAAGTGACGAATTCTATTTCCAAAGTTAGTGAGGAATCATTAAAGGTTGGTGTCTTTTCTAATCCGGCACAAGCATTATCCGGTGCAGTTTCCGGGTTAAAAGTGACGCAGAGTTCCGGTAATCCAGGAAGTACGCCGACCATTGTACTCCGTGGCGGTGCAGAATGGGATGGATCAGGTTCTCCTTTAGTAATGGTCGATGGACAGCTGCGTGATGGTTTAAATGATATCAATCCGGAAGATATCGAATCTATGGAAGTTTTGAAAGATGCAGGTGCTACTGCATTGTATGGTGCGCGCGCCAGTAATGGTGTAATATTGATTACAACCAAAACGGGTAAAGTCGGTAAGGCAGAAATTAATCTTAAGGCTAAAGTAGGTATGAACTATATTAATAATCCCTATGATTTTCTAGGAGCTAAGGATTTTTATCACTGCCATACGTACAGCTTATGACACAACACCATGGGCTAGTAAATCATCATTGGATGGTGCCTCCGCTTATGGAACAGGAAATAAATATGGCAGCGATTTGGTTTGGAACTTATTGGTAAAGGATAGCGGAAACGAATTCCTGTTGAACAAAGGCTGGCAACAAATGCAGGATCCGCTTAATTCTTCAATAACCCTTCTTTATAAAGATATCAAACCTTCCGATTATAATTTGAATAACCCTTCTTTAACTCAGGATTATAATGTAAATATGTCAGGCGGTAATGATAAAGGAACTTATTATGCTGGTTTAGGGTATAATAAGTCAGAAGGACTTCCCATTTCTTCTTTTTATGAGCGTTATAGCTTTATTTTCAATGGCAGTTATAAGTTGGCTGATTGGATTACCGCAAATTCTAATTTTAATTATAATCGTGCTAATTGGCGTTCTATGCCCGGTTCGCAGGATAATGAAGGGAACTATTTTGGACGTATAATGTCCTTGCCCCCCACTGTTCGATATGAAGATGAAGATGGAAATCCTGTCCTCGGCCCTAATCATAGCGATGGAAACCAGTCGTATCAACCCGAAAAATGGCTTGTAGATAATCAAACGGATAAATTTACAATGATCCAGTCGTTGGAAATCAGGCCAATGAAGAATCTCGTAATTAAAGGTACCGCTAACTGGTATTACTCGGAAGGTGTCTATGAAAGTTTTACCAAAGATTTTGAGACAGCTCCAGGTAAATTCAACACAACTCGAGCTTCCTCAGCCAAATTTGAGCGTGACTTTTCTCAAACTTATAACGTAGTATTAAATTACAATAATACATTTGCTCAAAATCATAATATAGATGTTATGTTGGGTTCTGAATACTACGATAAAAAGACAAAAAGGATTTAGTGCGTCAGGTTCCGGTGCTCCCACTGACGATTTTGCAGATCTCAACCTGACAGATAATGGGGAAGGGAAACGCACAATTGATTCATGGCATAGCCAGTACCGTATTCTTTTCTTATTTTGGTCGTTTGAATTATGATTATCAGGGGAAATATCTGTTATCAGGGGTATTCCGTTATGATGGATATTCTTCCTTATTGGGAGATAACCGTTGGGGGATTTTTTCCGGGAGTATCTGCCGGATGGATTTTTGGCAAAGAGGACTTTATAAAAAATGCTGTGCCTGACCTGTCATTTGGTAAGTTACGTTTCAGCTATGGTGTGAATGGTAATGCAACCGGTATTGGAGCTTATACTTTACAGGGTTCCTATAACTCTCAGAAATACAATGGTAATGTGGGATATTTGATTGGTGCTCTCCCTAATCCGGGGTTAAAATGGGAGAAGACCCGTACAACTGAAGTTGGTTTAGACTTAAGCTTCTTTGATAACCGCTTAAACGCAAACTTTACTTATTATAACCGTTTAACGATGGATAAATATGCTGATTTGAGTTTACCTACTACTACCGGTTTCTCATCGGTAAAGAATAATAATGGAGATTTCCGTAATAGTGGTATTGAGATGGAGCTATCTGGTACAATACTCAAAATAAAGGATTGGACCTGGAAAATGGGAGGTAATATTTCATATAATAAAAATAAAGTTGTTACCTTACCCGATAATGGTCAGCCAAAGAATCGTATTGGTGGCCAACAAATTTATACCGGACGCAAAGTTTTAGATGAAGCAGGGAATCAAGTGGATGAAGTAATCTTTGTAGGCGGTAAACAAGAAAGGCAGGAACCGGGTATTTTAGTCGGATATAAAGCGGAAGGATTATATAAAAGTTGGGATGATATTCCAGAGAATCTAATTGTAAAAACGGGAAATTATCAAGGAAAATATCAATATGGTCCGAAAGCGTATGCAGCATTGTCAGATGCAGAAAAAGCGAAAGCTCTCCAAATTGCCCCTGGTGATGTAAAATGGAAAGACATTAATAATGATGGTACGATCGATGCCTTTGACCAGGTAGTAATGGGAAATACCACTCCTCACTGGTTTGGTGGTTTCAATACTACATTGACTTGGAAAGGTCTGACACTGTATGGACGTTTTGACTTCGCACTGGACTATTGGATTTATGATAATACGACTCCCTGGTTCTTGGGATGTATGCAGGGTGGATATAATACAACAACCGATGTATTCAATACTTGGAGCGAAGAAAATCCTAACGCTAAATATCCGAGATATGTTTGGGCCGATCAATTAGGTACTGCCAATTATTATCGTACGTCTACCATGTTTGCTTATAAAGGTAATTATCTGGCAATCCGCGAAATTTCATTGTCTTATTCTTTACCTCAGAATATTGCACGGAAATTTTATTGCCAGAAATTAGATGTATCTGTAACAGGCCAAAACTTAGGATATATCACTTCAGCCAATGTAGCAAGTCCTGAAGTTTCAACTGCCGGTTCTGGATATGCCTTACCACGCACTTTACTCTTCGGCGTTAATGTTACATTTAATAATTTGAAATACAAGAAATATGAAAAACAATAAAATCAATAATTATATCAGGCATGTTACTGGTAGTATCTGGTGGCATAATGACTTCATGCAGTGATTTATTGGATTTATCTCAATTGATTTTTACGGAAGTGGTTCTTATTGGACTACTGAAGCGCAAGTTACCGGTTATATGGATGGTCTTCATAAACATCTGCGTGATGTAGCCGAACAGCATATCTTCACCTTTGGAGAACTAAGGGGCGGAATCTATAGAAGTGGTAATGCATCTGATGGTAACGCACTGAATTACGGCAGTATTATATTGCAGAATTTTGATAGGAACAATACTGGTGTAACCGGTTTTGGAGGGCATTATGGACGCTTGGCTAATATCAATTTGTTTATTGACCGTGTGTCGAAAGCAGATTATATAGATGATGCCAAGAAGAAATTCTATTTAGGACAGGCATATGGTTTACGTGCTTTTATCTATTTTGAACTTTATCGTATTTATGGCGGTGTACCTTTGAGACTGGATGTAGAAGTAATTGATGGAGTACTTGATCCCAATAAACTGTATATGGCTCGTGCGACCCCCAAAGAAGTAATGACGCAAATCAAGAAAGATTTGGACCTTTCAATGGAGCATTTTGGTAATGTAACAGCTTTTGATCCATATAATCGCGGTAAAAAAGTATATTGGTCCAAAGCAGCTACTGAGTGTTTGATGGGAGAAGTCTATCTATGGACTTCTAAAGTTACTACCGGTGACAATGAGGCCAATATCGCTGACTTGGCAATAGCGAAACAACATTTACAAAGCGTCATTGATAATTACGGTCTGAGCATGATGGATAATTTTTCAGATGTTTTCGAAGCCAAATCCCATAAAGGCAACAATGAAATAATATTTGCGATTCGTTATCTTGAAGGAGAAGCGACCAATAGAAATGTCAACTATACATACATGAATCAGGGGAGATAGATAAAGGAGGTTTTCGTGAAGATGGAACTCCATGGAACGATCCTTTAGGATTAAAGAAAAGTGGTGCTCAATGGTGTGAGTATATTCCTGAACTCTTTCAATTATTTGACGTGGAAGACACTCGTCGTGATGCGACTTTCCTGGCTTCTTATAAAAAAGATAAAGATGGTAATTTAAGTCTTTGGGGAACTCATGTCCAAAAGAATATAGGTTACATAAATTCTGAAGGCAATCGTGTTTTTTGTGGGGATTATGCTTTTTATCGTCTGCCCTGGGTTTATCTTTCATTAGCTGAGATCGCTAATATGGAAAGTGATCATTCTGGTATTGAGAAATATATCAATCTGGTTCGTAAACGTGCTTATGCTTCCAATTGGGATGAAAATAAGCATGGATATAAATCAGGAGATTTTACTCAAAATGAGTTGGCTATACTACATGAAAAAGATAAAGAATTTGTTCAAGAAGGGCAACGTTGGTGGGACGTGTTACGCATGACTCTGACAAAAGGCGGTAAGCATTTAGTATTCTGTAAAGAAGCTAATTTGAAAAATGATGGAGTACCAATCTTGAATGAAGCAACAGAAAGCCACAAAGTTCTTTGGCCAATCGAACAGAATATGCTTGATAAAGACCCCTCGATAAAACAAACTCCGGGTATGATAAATAACAGGAGATCTACCTTTATGCTTGATATATCGACTATATTAAATGTAATTTCGACTTCTGTTGGATAGTATTTCTTAGTAATAGCATGTTTCTACATGCTATTACTAAGAATCTTATTTATTAGGTTGCATAAATGAATCTTTTTTGCTAACATTGTGAGTGAGTGTGAAATAACTTATTTAACATAATTATATGATATGAAAAACATTGCTTACTTCTATTCTGTCTAATATGTATTCCCTTAATGGGGCAGTCTACTTATAAGCCGGATTGGGAGTCTATAGATAAAAGGCCGGTTCCTGCATGGTTTGAAAATGCGAAATTTGGCATTTTTATACATTGGGGATTATATTCTGTACCGGCATGGTCGCCCAAAGGAACTTATTCGGAATGGTATAAATATTGGCTTGATAAAAAAACATTGATGGGTAATGGAAATTTTACAGGAACCGAAATATATGATTACCATCGAAAATGTATGGAGAAGATTTCACTTATGCAGATTTTGCCCCCATGTTCAAAGCTCTTAGTTATGATCCCGAAGAATGGGCTGATTTATTTGAGCACTCAGGTGCGAAATATGTAGTGCTGACAACGAAGCATCACGATGGATTTGCCTTGTGGCCCAGTAGGGAGGCATCAATCAGTTATGGCAGACCATGGAATAGTATGGAAATTGGAGCACATCGTGATTTAGTTGGGGAATATGTAAAATGCATTACGTAAAACTGATATAAAAGTTGGATGTTATTTCTCTTTGAGAGAGTGGGATAACCCACTATATAATAAAGAAACAATGGATTTGTTTTATGAACGCCATTGGTTTCCGCAATTACAAGATCTGGTAAATCGTTATAAACCGGATCTGATATGGGCTGACGGTCCCGATCAGATAAATGATAAACAGTGGCAGGCCGAAAGAACATTAGCTTGGTTATATTCAGAATCTCCGGTAAAGGACAGCATCGTTGTCAATGATCGTTGGGCTAACAATACCGGTAAAAACACGGTGATTATTACACGCGAGAATATAGTAATACCAATAGTTCTTACAATAAGCCATGGGAGGAGTGTCGTGGCATAGGCTTCTCATTTGGTTATAATCAAAATGAAGATTTGGGAGATTATACTTCGCCGAAGGCTTTAATATTGACACTTGTCAATATTGTAAGTCAAGGAGGGAACTTATTACTGGATATAGGGCCGAATGCCAATGGTAAAATACCTCCTATCATGCAGGAACGTTTGTTGCAAATTGGAAAATGGCTGAAAGTAAATGGAGAAGCGATTTATGGCACACGTGCTTGGGGCAATTTTGTCAGTGGTCCAAAGGAAGCAAAGAGTGGAAATCAAAAGAAAACACTACGTCAGTGGAGATGCAATCTTGAAACAAACTGTTGATCCCGATCCGGGATATGCAGTGAAAGAGGTGTTTTTTACGAAGAAAGGGAATAATGTATATGCTATCCTGCCACGATACCCCCAAAAATAAAATTGTGTTGAAAGACATACAGACAACAGGTAGGACTAAAATAACCCTATTAGGATCGGACAAAAAGTACAATGGAAACAAAAAGGTAATGATATTGAAGTAATCATGCCTCTTCTATATGTTGATGAACTACCTTGCGATTATGCTTGGGTACTTAAACTGGAAAAGATTTCAGAGTAAGTTCTTTTATGTTCTTTCATACACTGCCTGGATATGTCGGGTTATGAAAGGTAAGAGTATTGATTTTTACAGGCTGTATATGGAGAGTATATACGGCCTGTTTTGATAGTTAGTTTTTTGATGGTTTCTTGGTGCTTCTCGTCAAAGGTTTATATATCATCTGTATCTATTAGATAGTCCTTGTCTATCAAAATGTAATTATACTTTCTTGATATACATTGTTCCAAATTATATTTGTTGGTTTTACTTATATCTTCAAAAAATTAAGTCTGTTGACTGTCTTTTCTCTATAATATTTTCATATTTCAATATGTTTTGAAAATTATGCTTTATATATTCTTGGCTGAATATGAGACAGATGTATTGTATTTGTTTCATATATTCATTTGTGAAATCTTTTTCCCAATCAAAAAGGAATATAGCATCCTTCAATAATCATATTCTGAGAATTTTCAATACAGGTTTTTATCATCTCCCTGACAATTGGCCACAGATAGTTTGTCAGTTCCATATCATTACTATCAGCAGACAATTTACATTGTCCACTTCTGATAAGCCCCATCTTTAAATGATCTATCGATAAGTAGGGATATTTATATTTTTCCAATAGCTTTTGTGCTAATATGGTTTTCCCCGTATGTGTATCTCCTGCAATAAGAATAATCATAAAACTTTAAATTGGTAAAAAATATGCAATATCTTGTATCTGCGTAATCCATACTCTCCAAATATGTCTTGTTCACACAAATTTATAAAGATTTTCAAATATACAAAAGTGTTGTTTGGTATATGTTTAAAATAGCGTTTTTTTATTGAGTTTCAAGAATCTTTGAGATACTTTGGAATAATACCCGGTTGAGGTAGATCTTCATGTTGCTGGTACTTGTTTTAATCATTGGGACAATAATTACGATTTTAAATTAGTAAGCTTACATACTAACTATGCTTAATCATATAATTCTACTTTCGATATTACTTTATAGCTTTATCTGAAGATTGTATAATAATGTTAAATACATTATTGTAATTATTGCTATACTTGCTTCTTTCCTTGTCTTTCTTTTTCGCACTCGATCAAGAAAAGCATTTTTATTATTTCATGGAATGGATTTATACCTTTTTCCTTTTTTCATGGAGTATTTCTTTATTATTTTATACTGTTATGATACCATCGCTTTTTAGCTGAAATAAAGTATTGAAATCTTCATTTGTTTTTGGTTTTTACAGATTCAATCTATTGATTATAAATGCGTTATGCGGTAATCTTATTATGCCTTTTTTCTCCATTTTTCGCCTACCGTCCCGATAGAACTTAGTTTAAATAACCAAAAACACATATAAACATCTTTATTATTAACTCAAAAAGCAATACTTATGAAGAAACCATCTTCTTGATTTTGTGCATTTTATGTTCTCTTGAGCCATGGCACAAAAGAAATCAATCACAGGTGTGGTTACGGATGCTAGCGGTGAATCAGTCATCGGAGCGAGTGTTGTCGAGGTCGGTACCACCAATGGTGTGATTACTGACATTGACGGTAAGTTTACATTAATGGTCGATCCTAATGGAAAGATCAAAGTTTCTTATGTTGGGTATCAGCCTCAGGTACTCTGATGTAAAGGGCAAAAATTCTTTCAATATTAAATTGAAAGAAGACTCTGAAATGTTGGATGAAGTAGTAGTCACAGGATATGGTGGCAAACAGTTGCGTACCAAAGTGACCAATTCAATTGGCAAAGTAAAGGAAGATGTTCTACAAAAAGGACTCTTTTCCAATCCGGCACAAGCTTTGTCTGGGGCGGTATCGGGTGTACGTGTTCTTCAGACCTCAGGGTGATCCAGGAGCTACTCCTACTATAATCCTACGTGGTGGTACCGATTATAACGGAACGGGATCTCCATTAGTGTTAGTAGACGGACAAGTCCGTGGAAGTCTGAGTGATATCAATCCTGAGGATATTGAGTCAATGGAAGTCCTAAAAGACGCCGGTGCCACTGCTATTTATGGTGCTCGCGCTAATAATGGTGTAATCTTAGTTACTACTAAACGTGGTAAAGAAGGTAAAGGTGAGGTCAGTGTAAAGGCTAAAGTCGGTATCAACTATTACAATAATCCTTATGAATTTATGAATGCCGGCGATTATATCTATTGATGCGTACGGCATATCAACGTTCTGGGCAAATCTATAAAGATTCCAAAGGTAATTGGGTTGGTACAGCAGATATGAATAGTCTAAATAATGCAACTCCCTATGGTACGGGTAATCTCTATTTTGATCCTAGTACCGGGGCCGTACTTGATGGAAATAAAGACGTGCGTGCCGTATGGAGTACAATGAAATATACGGATGATCTGGCTTTTTTATTGAAGCAAGGTTGGCAAACCATGACAGATCCTGTATATGGTGATCAAATAATTTATAAGAATACAGATCCTGCCTCGTTCAACCTACATACTCCATCACTTTCTCAAGACTACAATATCAGTATTTCTGGAGGTAACGATAAAGGAAATTATTATGCTGGAATCGGATATAATAATACAGATGGTACAGCTACAGGGAATTGGTATAAACGTCTAACATTTACGTTTAATGCTGATTATAAAATCAAACCTTGGCTTACATCCAGTTCATCGTTTAATTTTGCAGATGCTACTTGGTATGGACTTTCTCCTGGTTCCAGAGGTGAAGTGGAATATTTCAATCGAATGCTTTCATTACCTCCTACATTCCGTGGTTACAACGCTGATGGTGAAATGTTATTAGGTCCTAATTCTTCTGATGGGAACCAGTCATTCAATTTAAGTAAGTTTAAGCGTGATAACAACACCGACAAATTTACCATGGTACAATCCTTCGATATAAAATTAATGAAAGGACTGAATTTAAAGTTGACAGCGAACTGGTACTTTGATGAAGCTAAATATGAAGCATTCAATCAAGACTACTTGTCAAGTCCCAATAACATGAATACATCTCGTTCTACATCAGCAGAATTTGATAGAACGCTCAATCAGACTTACAATGCGGTTTTAAATTATGATTATCAAATTACGAAAGATCATTATCTGGCTGCAATGTTAGGTTTTGAATACTACGATGCTTATCAAAAAGGATTTAACGCTTCTGGATCGGGTGCTCCGACTGACGATTTTGGTGATCTTCAATTTACAAGTAATGAAGAAGGAAAACGTAATATTGATTCATGGCATAGTCGCCAACGCATTATGTCTTTCTTTGGGCGTGTGAATTATGACTTCCAAAGCAAATATTTGGTATCATTCGTATTAAGAAAGGATGGCTACTCTAAATTAGCAAAAGACAACCGTTGGGGAGTATTTCCCGGAATTTCAGCAGGATGGGTTTTCGGAAAAGAGAAATTTATGGAATCCCTCCAACAAGTAGTTTCCTTTGCCAAATTGCGCGCAAGTTATGGATTGAATGGAAATGTAAATAAAGATTGGGTCGGTAATTACACAGTGCAGGGATCTTACGGAAGTAATAAATATAACGGCAATACTGGGTATCTATTAGGTTCTCTCCCTATTCCTTATTTACAATGGGAACGTTCACAAACTTTTGAAGTAGGTATGGATTTAAGTTTTCTTGAAAACAGAATCAATACTAACATGACGTATTACAATCGTAGAACGGAAGATAAATATGCCACTATTCCTTTGCCATCTTCATCAGGGGTTTCTGGTATAACCTCAAATAACGGTAAATTACAGAATCAAGGACTTGAGCTGTAATTTGGTTTTAAAGTGCTTGAGAAACGTGATTGGAAGTGGAATATCAATCTGAACGCTGCCTATAACATAAACAAAATTCTGGAATTGCCATACAATGGACTGGAGAGAAATCGTCAGAATGCCATGGAGGTGTATACAGGTCGCAAATTGGATGATGGCAGCTATGAGAAGATGTGGGTAGGAGGTTATCAGGAAGGACAGCGCCCAGGTGACATCTATGCATACAAAGCAGAAGGATTATACAGAAGCGAATCCGAAATTCCAGGAAATTTGATCGATAAGTCTACAGGAAATAACAGCTCAAACAATAAGATTTTGTATGGTCCGGAAGCATGGGCTAAATTAACAGATCAGGAAAAAAGTAAAGGTTTACCTATACAACCTGGAGATGTAAAGTGGAAAGATGTGAATAATGATGGCGTCATTGACGTATATGATCAAGTGAAAGTCGGTAATACAACGCCCAAATGGACTGGTGGCTTCAATACGACTGTATCATGGAAAGATCTGACATTATCAGCACGTTTTGATTATGCTTTAGGCTTTACTGTAATTGATTGGAAGACTCCTTGGATCATGGGTAATATGCAGGGAACTTATAATACAATCTCAGATACCAAAAATACATGGTCACCTGAAAATCCAAACGCCAAATATCCAACTTACACGTGGGCTGATCAGTTAGGAAAACGTAATTATGCACGTAGTAGTTCTATGTTCACTTTCAATGGTAATTATCTAGCTCTTCGTGAACTTAGCTTAGCATATAGATTACCCTCACAATTAATTAAAAAAGCTGGAATGAACGATGTTTCCTTCTCTATTACTGGACAAAATCTTGGCTATCTGACAGAAGCTGAGCATATGCACTCTCCTGAGAGCAGTAGTAATAATGGAGGATATCCATTACCACGAACTATTATTTTTGGAGTAAATGTTTCCTTTTAAAAAATTAACATTGTAACAAATATGAAAAAGATAACATCTATTTTATTATTCTTATCAGCGTTGCTGTATGTTTCATGTGACGCTTTAGATCTTTCGCCAGAAGATTATTACGGCAGTGGTAACTTTTGGACTAAAGAAGCTCAAGTAGAAGGATATATGAATGGCTTACACAATAATTTACGAAGTTCCTATACCATGTTTTATGTACTTGGGGAAGCTCGTGGAGGTACATCTCGTTATGGCACATCTTCGTTGGGTACATCTATGTCTTATAGTGATCCTATTAAAAACAATATGTTGACTAAAGACAATACCGGTATTAGTAATTGGTATGATTTATACGGTAGAATTATGCAGGTAAACCATTTTATATCGGAGGTGTCAAACGGATGTTCCTTTTTAAGTGAAAGTAAAAAAGGATTTTACTTGGGACAGGCATACGGTTTGAGAGCATTGTATTATTTTATGTTATATAAAACTTATGGTGGCGTACCTTTGATTACTGATGTCAAAGTGCTTGAAGGAGGAAAGATATCTGCAGATGCCCTTTATACGGAACGTTCTACTCCTGAAACAATACTCAAATTTATTAAAAGTGATCTTGAGGCTTCTGAATTAAATTTTGGAAACAATGTTACTATAGATAGAGCAATGTGGACAAAATATGCAACCTTAATGTTAAAAGCTGAAGTTTACATGTGGTCAGCAAAAGTGACTACAGGCGATCATCAAGCCACAGGAAATAGTGATTTGGCAATTGCTCAGACAGCTCTCCAGCCTTTAATCAACCAATTCTCGTTATTAGATAATTTTTCAGAGGTCTTCTCTAAAAAAGCAAATGATGAAATTATTTTTGCCATTCGTTTTAAAGATGGAGAAGCAACTAATTGGGCCGGTCCTTTTATTTATTATGGTAATATATTCGAAGGGCAACGCTATGGCCGTGATGGCAAATTAATGCAGGATACTTTAGATTTGAAAGGGACAGTAGGGCAATTCCTTCATGAATATAAGAAGGCACTTTGGGATTCATATGATGATGAAGATATGCGACGCGACGCTACTTTCATGGATCATTATGGTAGTGCCCAAAGGAAGGATTTGGCATTGCTATGAAAAAGGGTATCGGTTCTGTCAATTCTAACAACCAGCGTATATTTGATACAGATATTATTGTATATCGTTATGCCGATGTACTATTGATGATGGCAGAAATAGAAAATGCCCTTTCAGGAAAATGTGCAAATTACGTTAATGAAGTACGTAAGCGGGCTTATGGTAAGAACTGGCATCCACAATTCGCATACACTGATGGAAGTTATGCTGACAATGAGTTAACTATTTTACATGAACGTGATAAAGAATTTGTTTGGGAAGGTAAACGTTGGTTTGATGTAGTACGTATGCACGATGCAAACGGAAAATCATTAGCTTTTTCAGTAGCAGCTAATTATCCCAACAATGAGACTCTGATGAAAGAGTTCCATTAATTAAAGAAAGTGAAGCCCATAAGTTGTTGTGGCCGATAGACGTCAATACATTAAATAATGACCCAAAATTGGAACAAACACCAGGGTATGATAAGTGAGAAATTGAAGACATCACTTAGAAATATTCTTTAAATACCATCAATATAAGCCAACTGACAATAAATCAGTTGGCTTTTTATTGTTAATCTATTCTCCTGCTGAAAGCAGAGCACACACATTTTATAGACTTTAGGAAATTATTCTGATAATATTATTAGGGTATTTTCAACTCTATATACCTTAAAAAGTAATTAAAAACACTTATTATAAAGAGGAGGCTATTTATTCTTTTTCAAGTCACATACGAAACTTCTTCTTAAGATTGGAAACAGTCTATTTGTGTTTATAAATTCAATTACTTTTTCACAATATCGGCCATATACTAACTACGGTTGGCCATATAATTCTACTTTCGATATTACTTTATAGCTTTATAGCTGAAGATTGTATAATAATGTTAAATACATTATTGTGATTATTGCTATACTTGCTTCTTTCCTTGTCTTTCTTTTTCGCACTCGATCAAGAAAAGCATTTTTTATTATTTCATGGAATGGATTTATACCTTTTTCCTTTTTCATGGAGTATTTCTTTATTATTTTATACTGTTATGATACCATCGCTTTTTTAGCTGAAATAAGTATTGAAATCTTCATTTGTTTTTGATTTTTACAGATTCAATCTATTGATTATAAATGCGTTATGCGATAATTTTATTACGTATTTTTTCTCCATTTTCGCCTACCGTCCCGATAGAACTTAGTAAAAACAATTATAATTTTCTTTATTATTAACTAAAAAGCAATACTTATGAAGAAAACCATCTTCTTGATTTTGTGCATTTTATGTTCTCTTGGGGCCATGGCGCAAAAAGAAATCTATCACGGGTGTGATGACAGATGGTGCCGGTGAGTCAATCATTGGTGCAAGTGTCGTTGAAGTTGGTACAACTAATGGTACCATAACTGACTTTGACGGCAAGTTCTCTTTAACGATAGCTACTGGTGCTAAATTTACAGTTAGCTATATTGGGTATAAATCTCAGACGATTACTGTTGGTGCTGAAAATACCTATAATATAGTACTGAAGGAAGACACAGAAGTGTTGGATGAAGTAGTGATAACAGGATATGGAGGTTCACAAAAGCGTGCTACTTTGACTACTGCTATCTCTAAATTGGATAATTCGGTACTCAAAAATGCGGCTTTCAGCAACGCAGGACAATCCTTACAAGGCTCTGTAACAGGACTCCGTGTTGTGAACAAAACAGGTCCCCGGTAGTGAACCGGATATTACATTACGTGGTGGTGCCACTATTACAGGTGATAATAGTAAAGCACTTATCGTAGTTGATGGTATTGTCCGCAATAGCATGAGCGATATCAATCCTTCCGATATTGAGTCGATTCAAGTCCTTAAAGATGCTGCTTCAACCGCTATTTATGGGCGCGTGCCAATGGCGGTGTTATTTTGGTTGAGACTAAAAGTGGTAAAGAAGGTAAAGCATCTGTTAACTATAAATTCAAAATGGGTGTGAATTTCGCTCGTAAAGGTTATGACTTTTTGCGATGCGCACGACTACATCTACTACAATCGTTTAGGTTACAAAAGAACCGGACGTACCAATGTAGATACACAAATGGGATATGGTATTGGTAACAATCTATTTGACATCCGTTATTTGACAGATGAAAACGCTAACTTAAAGAATGAAGGTTGGGCTTCTATGGCAGACCCATTTTATGATGGAAAAACAATTCTATATAAAGACTACTCAGGTGAGTTGGATGATGTTGTTTTTCAATAATAGCGCTTTGACACAAGACCATTATGTAAACATTACAGGCGGTAACGATAAAGGAACCTTCTCTGCCAGCCTAGGCTATTACAAAGAAGATGGTCAGATTAGAGGTACCGGATACGAACGTTTCAATGGAGCATTGAACGGTTCGTATAAAGTATTCCCTTTTTTGACGGTAAAGGCAAATGCGACTTACTCTTGGTCAACTCAACCGGAACTCTGGATCGGTCAATATGAATTTTTCTACCGTACACGCTCTCAACGTCCGACATGGAACCCTTGGAATGAAGATGGAACTCCGGCCTCCGGTTTCGGTACAGGAGACGGTAATCCCGATTATTACAGAGATAAGTTGACGAGCGAGAACAGCACTAATAAATCAACCTACAGTGTTGGATTTGCCCTTGACATTTTACCTAAAAAATTAGTGTTAAATGGCAATGCTTCACTTTATCGTTATGACTGGCAGAGAGAGAAGTTTAATAAATCTTATCAAGCTCAATCTTCCGCAACTCCTGACAATACACGCCAGGCTGAGGCTTATGTTCAGAAATACAATCAAATTCAGTTGAACGGAACACTGACATACACAGATACTTTTGCAGAAAAGCATAATCTGGAAGCAATGTTAGGAACCGAATATTTCACTTATGATCAGTTCGATTTTGAAGCTAAAACTCAAAATTCTCCGACTGATGATATTCCCGGTTGGAATATTATGGAAGAAAGATTCTGGAAAGACTCTAAGATATCAGGAGTTATTTCTAACTTGAAACCCCGTTTGAGCTATGGTGTCAATGGAAATGTGAATGG
>VOFI01001261.1_pt1 | contig 18001 bp, 28 predicted proteins | sample 5384131 | NCBI WGS metagenome assembly VOFI01 (sample SAMN12384728, study PRJNA508395) | human gut metagenome | isolation source: healthy gut H | host: Homo sapiens
GGCATATGTCGCCCGTTGTTTTTCTGTAAAAAGGGGTGAGGAAAATAAGCAGTGAGTTTATAAAAAGCAAAATCTGTTCGTGGAAACATCAAAGTGCCGCTGCTTATGGCGCCTCTCATCTTTCTAGGCACCGTACTCACCCACCTTACGGGCGGTTCGGCAGGACGTGAGGGTGCGGCTTTGCAGCTTGGCGGAAGCATTGGCGCAAAGGCAGGCGAGCTTTTTAAAGCTTGACGAAAAAGACTCCAGCCTTGTGATAATGTGCGGATCCTCTCTTATCGCATATAAAATATCGCTGTTGGCAGGGGCTTGCGCCAACAAAGTTCAACATAACGGGCATACCAAGGCTTTCCCTTGTGTCTGTGACCCAGATAGCGGCGCTTGCGGCTCTTTGTGCGGTGATATCCATACTCCTTTGCATGGTAATGGAGTTTTCGCATTCAAGATTTCAGATGTATCTGCCTAACACCTATCTCAGGATAGCTGTCGGTGGCGTTGTGATCATTGCATTGACTTTGCTCGTAGGTACAAGGGATTACAACGGAGCAGGCGTAGACGTTATCGTGGCGGCTTTAGAGAAAGGTAAGGCGCACCCAGAAGCCTTTGCCCTGAAAATGCTTTTCACCGCCATAACTATAAATACAGGCTTCAAGGGCGGTGAGATAGTCCCGACCTTCTTTATCGGAGCAACTTTCGGCTGTACAGCCGCAGGCTTTTGGGGCTTGACCCATCATTCGGTGCGGCTATAGGTCTTGTGGCACTTTTCTGTGGCGTTGTGAACCTGTGGCTTCCATACTTCTCAGCTATGAGCTTTTCGGTGGAAGCGGGCTTGTGCTTTTTGCGGTTGCCTGCGGAGTAAGCTATATGCTTTCGGGCTATTACGGACTTTATTCCAGCCAGAAAATAATGTACTCAAAGACAAAGCCCGAATATATCAACATAAATGCAAAATAAAAAGAGAGCCAAGCGGCTCTCTTTTTTGTCTATTCACTCATTGTTATGCTCTCAAATTTACCCCTTGTGACCTTGATAAGGTCTTTCGGAGAAAAGCATTATCTGCGACCCTATACGTCCGCCACTTATGATTATCTCCTCAAACTGCTCCGCAGAACTGTCAACTACCGTCATGTACTGTTTTTTCATGCCAAGGGGTGTACAGCCACCACGAATGTAACCCGTAACAGAGTTTATATCCTTCACATGGAGCATCTCCACCGACTTTTCGCCCACAGACTTTGCCGCCTTTTTCATGTCAAGCTCCTCTGCGATAGGGATAGGAAAACATAGTAATTTCCGCTTTTACCCACTGTCACAAGGGTCTTGAACGAGCTTTCATATGGCTGACCGAGCATATCTGCAATGTGTATGCCGTCGATAAACTCGTCGCACTCGTATGTGTTGACCTTGTATTTTACCTTATTTCTGTCAAGAATACGCATGGCGTTGGTCTTGACTTCCTTATCCTTTGACATTTTTTATCGCTCCCAATAAAATATTGCCCCTATTTCTCCCTTTGAAAGCTTCACAGTGTCAGCAATTATCTCGGCGCACATTTCGTAGCCAAGCTTGCCGCTGTCAAGGCACATATCATAGCTAGAAATATCTCCCCACTTTTTGTTGGTGTTGGAGTTGTAATAGTCGGCACGTTTTCTGTCATACTTTTTGAGCCTTGCTTCCACCTCGTCCTCGGAGATGTTGTGCTTCTCAATTGCGCACTCCTGACGCTTCTCAAAGCTTGCATTAATGAAGACATTCAGCGTCTTGACTTTGTTTTTCAGTATAAAATCTGCACATCTGCCCACGATAACGCAGTTTCCCTTTGAAACAAGCTCCATTATTACCTCTGTTTCAGCGGCGAATATCTTCTCTGTTATAGGATACTCTTTCTCCTTTGAAAACAGATTTATCGGTGTTTTGAGAATGCTCAGAGCGGCTTCCTCGTATTTTTGTATCTCGCTCATTGCAATGCCGCTTTTTTGTGTCGCCATGTCGATTATCTCTCTGTCATAGCATGGGATACCAAGCTTTTCAGCCACAAGCTTACCGATAGTCGAACCGCCTGCGCAATAATGTCTGCCGATAGTGATAACTTTTATTTCAGCCATTTTCTGTTTCTCCTTTTGCAGTATTTTTTTATTTTTTTGTCGGACTTCTGCCCTTTTATACAGTATAATATATTTGCTTGTTATTGTCAATAACATATTGGTTACACTTTGTTTAAGCTGGAGTAATAAAACTCCTCATAAAACGGAAAAGGACCGACCCTATGGTCAGCCCTCTTTCGTAGTAAGGAAAGTAAAATGAATTAAAACGAAAAATTCCTATTTATCAGCGTTGGCTTCTTTTATTTCGATATAAGCCTTCATAAGCTTGATAGCACCGTCAACGCCTGTTTTGGACGAGTTGATACAAAGGTCATAATTCTTTGCTTCGCCCCATTTCATGTCGGTGTAATAATTATAGTATGAAGCTCTCCGCTTATCAGTCTTGCGGATAAAGTCCTCAGCTTTGTTTTTTCAATATCGTATCTCTCAAGGATACGCTTTTTTCTTTTCGGCAGTGTTGCCGGAAATGAAGAAGTCGATAATATTAGGCTCATTTTTTTAGAACATAGTCAGCACAACGTCCTACAATAACACAAGGACCCTTCTTTGCAATGTTCTTGATAGTTTCAAACTGAGCCAAGAATATCTTGTGATTCAGCGGCATATCAGGATTGATCCTGCCGTCTGCACTTACAGGGTAGTTACCCATGACCAGTGAGAAAAGAAAGCTGTTAGTATAGGACTCATCGTTCTTAACAAAAAGCTCCTGACATATACCGCTCTCTTTTGAAGCCATTTCCAAAAGCTCTTTATCATAGAAAGGTATGCCCAGATCATCAGCAAGCTTCTTGCCTATTTCACGTCCTCCGCTGCCAAATTCACGGCTGATAGTAATAATCGATCTCATAAAACATATCTCCCTTCTTTGATATATTCTTTTTTAACGTGTATTTATTATAGCATATTTTTTGTGATTTGTACATAAAAATCCGTAAAATTCTTGCACAAATTTATGTATTTTATATTGTGCATTTTGCGTACAAATATATTTAACAAATTCGTGACAAATACAAACATAAGTGTTGAAAGCTCAGCAGATACGCCGTTCTGGAAGTCAAATACAGGATTCTGTCTAGCCAGATCGTAAATTGTCTTACGCATCTCGATCATATCGTCTGTCCAGCCGTAGTCGTTCTTGAGCTGTTCTTCTGTGATGTTCTGTACCTCAGAGTTTGCAACCTTGCAGCAGTTTACGAACGCATTGAAGCCGTCTGGGTTTGGAGCGTTCTTGCAGAGGAGATAGCCGTTTACACCTGTAGATACATAGTACTTGTCAGAATCGTCCATTCTTGGCATTGGAACGAACATAACCTCGCCGTCCTTGACGCTTCCGAATGTCTTAGTCTTTTCAGGAGTATCCTCGAGAGCCCATGTGCCGATAGGAATGAACAGTGTGAGCTGTGAACCAAGACCTTCACCGTTAGCTCCGTCACCTCTTGTCTTCCAGTTGTTGCTTGACATGTCGAATACAACGTTGTTCTTCTCAAGGTTGTACATAAGATCCTGAACTGTACACTTCAGCCTTGCCCATGTTGTTTACAAGCTTGCCGTCCTCAAGACCGATAAGTGGATAACCGCAAGTATCGTTAAGAGCCTCGCCGTACCAGTAACCATCAAGAGCACATCTGTCAGCTTCAGAGTCTGCAAAGTCAAGGCACATCTCTGTGAACTTGCTCCATGTCCACTCGTCATTAGCGTAAAGCTCAGCAGGATCGTCATAGCCAAAGTCTGATATTGTCTTTGTGTTGTATGTACAAACATACTGTGGTTTTACGTCGATAGCAGCTACATAGTGCTTGCCGTTGAATACGAATGAATCGTTAAGTGTCTGTGATGATGACCAGATGTCTGAGCTGAAATCAACTACATCGTCGATAGGCTCGAACATGGCTTTGATAGCACACCCTTAGGGAATGCGTCCATGTCGTCAGCAGGGAAGAAGTCAGGTGAGTCGTTAGCCATAACTGCCTTAGCAAGATCAGTATATCTGTTATCCCAAGTTGTCTGAACGTACTCGATCTTTCCACCGTACTTAGTCTGGAAAAGTGAGATAGCAGGTGATTCTGACTTACCATCACTAGGGTTGATGTCATAGTGAGCCATCCACTTGATAGTCTTGTTTGAAAGCTCAATGTCAGGGAGCTTATCCTGAAGTGCATTTACCTGCTCCTTCTGATCATCTGTCATAGCCTTAGCTTCCTTCTTGGAAGATGAGCTGTCACTTGATGAGCGCAAGCAGCCATGCTGCAAGCCAGTGAAAGCGCACAAGCAGCAGCGAAAATTCTCTTTGCCATTTTCATTATAGTAACCTCCTTGATAATAGACGAATGTTCCTCACCCAAAACGTTCATCTGTTACGATCGACAAGCATTGTTACCCGACAACGCTTGCCATAACGCTTATTTTTCGTCCTTACTAATGATAACAAAAAGTTTAAATTTAGTCAATCAGCATTTTGCAATATAAAGCTCAAGCGTTTTTGTTGATTATGACAAAGGCGTGTTGAATTTGTGTGAGTATTCGTTTTCAGAAAACGTTTTCGCAATTTCACTCATACATATTAATAAAAAGTTTACAATTGTTGTATACAGCTTTTTACATTACTGTATCACCTGTCTTTTGTCAGCAGGTGAGAGTTTGAATGTCCTCTTGCGACAGGGCAGGGTGAACGGCGCGGTTTATGCCCATTGCAATGAGCTTTGCGCAGTTTTCCGAAAGTTTGTCGGCAGTTTTCGGAGCGACCATGATGTTTTCAGAGCTTTCGGGTGCTGTCTGACCAAAAATGTGCTGTGCGGCAGTGCAAAGGTCTATGACAGTTGGCACGCCTATGGCAATGCACTTTACCCCGAGGGTCGAAAGCGAAAGCTCTTTTCGTGCGTTTTCGACTCCGCTTCCCGGAGAAATGCCGGTGTTGCAAAGCTGTATTGTCCTGCCAAGATTTGAAAGCTCGCTGCAAGCCAGTGCGTCAACGGCAATGACAGCCTGCGGTGTTACACGCTCCGCAATTGCTTTTACCTGCTCTGAGGATTCTATTCCCGTGTTTCCAAGAACTCCTGGCTGTATCACTGTGACCTCGCCCAGATCGTCAGTATCAATCTCTTTTGCAAGGCTTTTTATGTGACGGGTAGCGAAGATCTTTTCAGCGGTAAGAGGGCCCAACAGCGTCGGAAGTCAGGGCATAGTTCCCAAGCCCTACTGCCAAAAAAACGTTCACATTCACCGCAAAGCTCCCCTATGGCTTTTGCTATGACTTCTGCACGCTCACGAAAACTGTCGCTGTACATATCGAATGTTGAATCTGTGGCGGTAAGGGTGATGTATCTGCCGATAGGTCTGCCAAGCTTTTCGGCGGCTTCCTGTGTTTCTATGGTGATGTCCGTTACCTCAAGCCTAGCGTTTTCGATAACCTTGTTTTTGACTTTCACTCCCTGAAGCTTTTTTCCGCACCGCCTGCCTGAGAAAAGCTCTCCGCCACCATATCCGTTCTAATGCTCATTTTATTCACCTTTCTGTGATATCGTGTAAGTTTTTGTGTGTTCCTACAATTTAGACCGCAAAATTTCTATATTTTTTCAGTAAACCCCCTTGCAATTTCTTTTTGAAATGTGGTAAAATATTTTACAAGGCTTGTTTAAAATCCGCTAAGAAGAGAGTCAAGGTTATCAACACTAAGACAATGAGAAACAAGGCTGTAAAGTCTGATCTTAAAACTGCACTCAAGAAGGCTGACGCTGCTGTAGCTGAGAATGCAGAAAACAAGGAAGAAGTAGTAAGAGCTGCTATCAAGAAGGTAGATATGGCTTGCACAAAGGGCATTATGCATAAGAATGCTGCTGCAAGAAAGGTATCACAGCTTGCTAAGAAGCTTGGCTAATTTTTCAAAGTAGCTTACAAGACCGTTCCGAATGGGGCGGTCTTTTTTGTGTATTGGTCTGTACTATATAAATGGTATACTTTATAAATAGTATACTTTGTTGGTCGTAGTTGACTTTTTGGAGCTGTTATAGTATAATTGAGTTGATAATAATGCAGGGGAGGGATCTTATGACGTATCGAGTTGGAAAATATACGCTGCCTGAATACAGTGTGCTTATGTCGGTGTATGACCGTGAGCTTCCAGAGAACCTTAACGAGTCTTGAGTCTATGCTCATGCAGTCATATCCTCCCTCTGACTTCGTGCTTGTGTGCGATGGCAAGCTCACCTGCGAGCTTAATATTATCGTAAAGTCATTTCAGGACGAGTTCAAGCATATTTTCCATATCGTTCAGATAGACGAGAACGTGGGCGTTGGAAAGGCATACAACGAGGGCATAAAGGCGTGTAAATGCGATTATATCGTGAAAATGGACAGCGACGATATATCTCTCCCTAACCGCTGCTTGAAGCAGATGACCCTTTTTGCGGTGAAACCTAAGCTTGATATCATCGGCACATATGTGGAGGAGTTCGACACTGACACTGACGAGGTAGTTTCGGTGAAAAAAGTGCCTGTCATGCATAAGGATATCGCTTCATATTCCAAACGACGCAACCCTTTCACGCATGGTGCAAAATACCGCATAGATGAAAACACTGTGGATACACGCAAAAGCTGGGAGCATACAAAGGCTTTCATTCGTGTGAGGTGGATAATACACCGTTCAGGGTATACGGGCTTCCGTGACTTTTTCATGCCATGCGCTCTCCAGCTTGGCTTGTTTATATTTCCCAGAAAATTCACCCGTTGGGTATACAGAACGTTTCTCAGAAAATAATATTTTTTATATATGAAAATATGAACCCGATGCCGTGTGGGTTCATATTTTTTAATTCAAATAAAAGTAAACGTTATCAATTTTGAACACGATGTTAAACATTAAAATGGCTATTGACAATGATTTTTTATATGATATACTTAAAAGTATGGAATATAAAGCCTAAAGGCGAGAGCTTCGCAAAGCTTGACTTTATGAAAATTTGAATATATTAATTATTAATGATAAGGAGAACATTATGCAGGTGAAATAATGAAAAGAACAGTTGACCTACCGTTATGGCAGGCGTGCTTATGCGGCAGTGCTTGATAAGAATTTTCTTGGCAAGTTTTCTGGCGACGGCTGCAGCATGGTGCACAGGAAACAGCAGCTCAGGCAGTTCGTCAGCAGGCGAGACTACCACTACAACAGCCCCTGTCGTTGAGGATATGGGCAATATCGACCTTTCAGACGTAACAACAGAGTATGACGTGAGGAAGCTTCTTCTGACGAGGCAAAAGACTTTATAACTTCCTTACGGACGTTTACGGAAAGTATACTATCTCAGGTCAGTTTTCAGGAGATAACGAGGGCAAGGACTGCCGTGAGTTCAAGGAGATAAAGAAGCACACAGGCAAGACGCCTGCTATACTTGGTCTTGACGTTTCAAACCTTTCAAACAGCGCACTTTCACATGGCGCAGGCGGCGGAGATATGGTACCTTTGCAGGCTATGGATTGGTACAACAATGAAAACGGAATAGTTTCACTTTGCTGGCATTGGTATGCCCCTGAGAAAAACCTGGAAAAGAACGGCGGAGCATGGTGGCAGGGCTTCTATTCTGAATACACAGACTTCGACCTTGCAAAGGCTCTAAGTGGCGAGGACAAAGAGGGTTATGACTCTATCATAGCTGACCTTGACCATATGGCAGGCGTGCTCAAAGAGCTTGCCGATGCAAACGTGCCTATCCTTTGGAGACCGCTCCACGAGGCGGCAGGCGACCCTAAATATCCTGGCAACGCATGGTTCTGGTGGGGCTCGGCAGGAAAGGACGCTTATATCCAGCTTTGGAAACTTATGTATGACAAGTTCACAAACGAGTATGGTCTTAACAACCTGATCTGGGTATGGAACGCACAGAATCCTGACTGGTATCCAGGTGATGAGTATGTTGACATCATGGGCTATGACTGTTATCCTGCAGAGCGGGACAGCTCTTCACAGAAGTGGTATTATGACCTTGTGAAGTCAAGCACATCGACAAAAAAGATAATCGCAATGACAGAGAACGGCTCGATGTTCGACCCTGACGGAGCATTCAACGACGGCACACGATGGGCGTGGTTCAGTACATGGAACGGCGAGTTCTGTATCAAGGATAAACAGCTTTCAGATCAGTACACCACATTTGACGAGTGGAACAAGATCTACAACAGCGAAAGAGTTCTCACCCTTGACGAGCTTCCAAACCTGAAATGCTATCCAATGGATACTGAAAAGTATCTGGAGGAGCATAAGTAAATTCGGATAAAATAAAAACTGCGGACGGCAAAATGCTATCCGCAGTTTTGTTATGTAGGGGAACGGCTCAATTTCTGTTTCACAGAAATGCGACGTTCCGAATTATTGTTTTGTCCTATTTTATTATCAGCTATAAATATTCAGTATGCAAGGTGCAACATAAACCACTATGATCACTATAGCTCCCGCACCGATAACAGCCACAAGTGCAGCGGTTTCCATAGTTTCTCCGAATTTCAGTTTCTTTCTTATGAAGAAAAATCCTGCTGTCAGTGCAATGCCTGCGATAGTCAGTGCAAGACCTGCATAAAAGCCATTTGGCACGCTTGTTACAGTTATTGTGTTCTCGCCCTCCTGCAAGTCGAAGCTTACAAGGTCACCGAAAACCTTGTCATATGAAACAGCCTTGCCGTTGACCTTTATTTTCAGACCCTCCTGATATGGTATCTGAAGTGAAAGCTTGCCGTCACTGTCTGTAAGACCTGCGGTCTGAACCTGCTCAAGTGCCTTTTCAAGCACATTGTGGTGAAGCCCGAAAACGCCATAGGAACGGCAGCCTGTGATGTCTTTCTTCAAGGTCACACGCACGTTGACGTGTTCATTTTCAAATTCCCCAAGCTTCAAAAGCCCGTTGCTCGATTGTGACGGATAATCCATCTGCATTACCTGACCGTTCACTGTTACCATGAAGCTTCCGTTTATATCCTCGCTGAGGCTGTTTGAAAGCTTGTCGAAGCAGTCAAAATAAAGTGCTTGCTTGTCTGTCACATCTATGCTGTAGTCCATGTAGGCTACATCGCCTGTGGTGTTGAGGGTGTAGTTCGGCTTAAAGTTACTGTCGTCCTGCACACCGTAGATCGTGGTGTATTCGTAGTCTGTGATAAGCTCGTCACCGTTGCCGCCAAAAAAGCTGTTCTGTGGAAAGCTCCTCACTTCAGGTTCTGAACGTCGGCACTATCTTAGGTATCGTTTGAATATACAGCGTCAGCCGAGCTCCTCACTGCCGTCACGGCTTGTGAGGGAGGTGTAGTGGCTCAGGGAATTGTAGCCCATTGAGCCGACCAGATTGACCTCGAAAAGCTTGCTTGAGGTCTTTACTCTGTAAAAGCCCTCTGTTTCGTCAAGCCTGTCTGAAAGATCCATTATCTTCTGATGATTAGCCGCACGCTGAGGATTGTTCATGCTTGGGGATACCATATAAATGTTCACGTTTGCGTAGGACTCAGCCGCAACGAACATTGCAAGGAAGACAGCAAATATCTTCTTTGATATCCAGCCTTTTTTGTGTAGCAGAACGACAATCGCATAAAATGCCGCCGCCACAATGAAAAATTCAAGGCAAAGCTCAAAGGCGGTGCTGTCCTGCCAAAGGCTTGAGGTGTATTTTGATATTCCCGAGCGGTTGTTTTCAACAAAGCCCTCAGAGAAGTTGTAAAAGCCGTAGATAAGTGCCGCAAGTATCAGGAAGATAACAAAGTAAACTGCAGGAAGCATGGTATCCATACCACCGCCGAAAGCAATGCACCAAGGAGCGAGCCTATAACAAATCTGCATGGAACGTCCTTGTATTTTTCCTCCTTGCGGTAACGCCAGCAGCAAAGAGCCATGAAAAGCAGTATGAATACAACTATCATGTAGCTGATGTAGTAGTTCACTATCATCATAAGTGTGAGCATGACAGTGTATGGGATAATGCGCTTTTTCTCGAAAAGCCCCTGAATGCCACCATAAGAAGAGGGAAAAGATACATCATGTCAAGCCATATGTTGTTCTGATAATAGAGCATTCCATAGCCGCAGAATGCATATATGACGCTGAGTACAGCGCCAATGTAAGGGTCGAGCTTTTTTTGACAGGAGCGGAAATATATCTGCGCCGTGACAGCCGCCGTCATCATTTTAAGCACTGTGAGAATGTTCACAAGGTAGATGATGTCAGCCTTGTCAACAAAAAAGCACAAGCAAGGTGTAGGGGCTTGCGATAAAGAAGAAGAAAACGCCCCACAGGTCCATTCCTCCTGCATTGTGGAAGTTAAGAAACATTCCGTCCTTGCCTGTGAAAATATCCTTGAAGTCGGTGAGCAGAGGTATCACCTGCTGTGACATATCACACCATGATACAGTGCCGTCACCAAAAGGGTAAAGCCCATGCCGATAAAAAGCAAATCCCATTATGAGCAATACAGCCAAAGGTGGGATAATAAAGGGCAGAGCTTATCCATTTTGTTCAGTCCTCCATGCATAACATAGTTTTTATATTTTTCTTTAAAAAACATTATAATTATACTCCATTAAGAGCCAAAAATCAATATTAAATAAGCCAACTTTAGGCTTCGTATGATGAAAATTCTGTGAAAAACATGGTCTGATGTTGATTTTTTTTGCAGTGAGGTGCTATAATAGGCTAGTGAAAAGGCAGAAATGCCATTAATGATGATCGAAAGGACGATAAAAATGAAACTTAAAAAGCTATTCAGAGCATTGGCCCTTTGTACAGCAGGCGTGCTTGCCTGCGCAGTTCTTACAGCCTGCGGTGATAAGGGCGACAGCTCATCACAGACCTCAGCGGCTGACACTGACAAGAAGTTCGTTATCACGCTTTATGCCAATGACGCACCTATCACCTGCGAGAATTTCGAGAAGCTGGTAAAGGAAAAGTTCTATGACGGACTTACTTTCCATAGAGTTGTTGACGGCTTTATGGCACAGGGCGGTGACCCTAACGGCGACGGCACAGGCGGAAGCAAGGAAACTATCAAGGGCGAGTTCTCAGCAAACGGCGTTGAAAACAACCTGAGCCATACAAGAGGCGTTGTTTCAATGGCAAGATCCAACGATATGGACAGCGCATCAAGCCAGTTCTTTATCTGCTACAGCGATGACGATACCTTCCTTGACGGACAGTATGCGGCTTTCGGCATGGTAACAGAGGGCATGGACGTTGTTGATGACTTCCTCAAGGTGGAGAGAACAACAGGCTCAGATAACGCAAAGTCAAAGCCTGTTACGCCTATCACTATCGTAAAGGCTGAAATGATAGATGATGACGCAGACGGAAACCACAGAGTTCAGTTCACAATGGATTTCTAAGCTGATTTTCACAAAGAGGTGTCCCCGTTGGGTGGATACCTTTTTTTGTTTACTAAAATGGTTTGGCAAAACAAAAAATTCATAATTTATATATCAAATCACTGATAAAAGCTATTGCAAAAAGCCGTGTGTTCAGTTATAATATATGATATAGGTTTATGCACAGTCGGTATCGGAGAACTGTCGCTATCAATTTTTGAAAGGAATGTATGTTATGAAGAAATTTGCAGCAGGACTTATTGCAGTGGCAATGAGCGTTACAATGCTTGCAGGCTGCGGAGTGCCTGCTAATACAGTTCACAGCGTTGACGATCTGGAGGGCAAGACTATCGGTGTTCAGCTTGGAACAACAGGCGATATCTATGCCGAGGACGTTAAGGACGCTAAGGTAGAAAAATACAACAAGGGCGCTGACGCTGTTCAGGCTCTGAAGCAGGGCAAGATAGACGCTGTTATAATTGACGCTGAGCCTGCTAAGGTATTCGTTGAGAAGAATGACGATCTTGAAATACTTGACGAGCCATTTGCTGAGGAAGAATACGCTATCGCTATGAAGCTTGACAACACTGAGCTTCAGACAGCTGTCAACGGTGCTCTCAAGGAGCTTAAGGCTGACGGAACACTTGACGCTATCAAGGCAAACTACGTTGGCGAGAACGCTGGCAAGAACCCATACAAGTCCCCTGATAATGTTAGCAGAGATAAGGGTACGCTTGTAATGGCAACAAACGCTGAGTTCCCTCCATACGAGGCAAAGAGAACGATAAGGTCGTTGGTATCGACGCTGATATGATGCAGGCAGTTTGCGACAAGCTTGGTTATGAGCTTAAGATAGACGATATGGCATTTGATTCTATCATCTCAGCCGTTCAGTCAGGCAAGGCAGACGTTGGCGTTGCAGGTATGACAGTTACACCTGACAGAGAGAAAAACGTTCTTTTCTCTGACACTTACACATCATCAAGTCAGGTAATAATCGTAAGAAAGAAATAATTTTTCACACTTCGGCTGTCGTAGAGCGGCAGCCGAAATTATTTTGATAAAGAACAGGAAGTGCTGAATTGAACAAATTGATCGACGATTTCCAGCAAAATTTTTGGACGAGAGCCGTTGGCATTATCTTACCAATGGTCTTAAAACAACACTTATCATAACCTTCTTTGCGGTCATACTTGGCTTTGTGTTGGGATTTCTTGTGGCTATAGTCCGCTCTACTCATGATAAGACAGGCAAAATGAAGATACTCAACGCCCTTTGCAGAGTGTATCTTACAGTGATAAGAGGAACTCCTATGGTAGTCCAGCTCCTTATAACATATTTTGTTATTTTTGGTAGTGTGAACATAGACAAGACTCTTGTGGCTGTGCTTGCATTCGGCGTGAACTCAGGCGCATATGTGGCTGAAATAGTCCGTTCAGGTATCATGTCCGTTGACAACGGTCAGTTTGAAGCAGGAAGAAGCCTTGGCCTTAGCTATCGTCAGACAATGATATCAATAGTTCTTCCGCAGGCTTTTAAAACTGTTCTGCCTGCCCTTGCAAACGAGTGCATAGTTTTGCTTAAAGAAACCTCTGTTGCAGGATATATCGCAATTCAGGACCTTACTAAGGGCGGAGATATAATTCGTTCTCAAACGTTCTCGGCATTCATGCCGCTTATAACAGTTGCACTTATCTACCTTATAATGGTAGTTGTGCTTACTCATCTGGTAGGAAAGCTTGAAAGGAGGCTGTCGCAAAGTGATAGACGTTAAACATCTCAGCAAGTCTTTCGGCGAGGTCGAAGTGCTGAAAGATATAAACGAAACTATCGACAAGGGCGAAAAGGTCGTTATCGTTGGTCCGTCAGGCTCAGGAAAGTCCACCTTTCTCCGCTGTCTTAACCTTATGGAAAAGCCGACCTCAGGTGATATCTTCTTCGAGGGCGAGAACATCACTCAGGCGAACGAGCATGAAATGAACAAGCTCAGACAGAGAATGGGCATGGTTTTTCAGCATTTCAACCTCTTCCCACATCTTACAATAAAAAAAAGAATATCACTCTTGCCCCTGTGAAGCTTTGGCCTTATGACAGCCGATGAAGCCGACAAAAAGGCGGAGGAGCTTTTGGAAAGAGTTGGTCTGCCTGATAAGGCTGACGAGTATCCTTCAAGGCTCTCAGGCGGTCAGAAGCAGAGAATAGCCATCGCACGTTCACTGGGATTGCCCTATCGTCGCCGTCACAGGCACCAACGGCAAGACCTCTGTTACAAACTATCTCAGCCACATTTTTGCAAGCGGTGGAAAGAAGATAATCACAAACCCGGAGGGAAATAACCTTGATACGGGCATATGCTCACTCCTGCTCAATCACTGCGATATGAGGGGAAGAGTCCATGCCGATTATCTTGTGCTTGAAACTGACGAGTCCCACGTTCCTGTGGTCTATTCAAAGCTCAATTTGCAGACCCTTGTTCTGCTGAATTTCTTCCGTGACCAGCTTGACAGAAACGGCGAGGTGGAAACACTCATTCTCAAGGTGAAAAAGTTCCTTGAAACATTTGAGGGCAACGTTGTTCTCAATGCCGATGACCCAAACGTGGCAAGACTTGGACTTGCTAACCCCAATAATAAGAATATCCACTATTTCAGCGTTGACAGATATCAGGGCGCAACGGATAAGCCTTATGAGGTGGGCGAGGGCAAGTTCTGCCCTTTCTGCGATACTGAGCTTGTCTATGACTATTATCAGTATTCACATATCGGCAAGTTCCATTGTCCAAAGTGTGGTTTTGGCAATATCGAGCCTGAGGTGGAGATAAAGAACGTTGACCTGACTGTTCCGTCCTTTGAAGCAGACGGGGAAACATATAAGACCGCTCATAACAGTATCTATTATATGTATAACATGGCGGCTGTCTATACCGCCGCAAAGCTTTATAACTTTGATAAGGCTATCATGCACGATACCTTTGAGCATTTCGAGGTGAATAACGGCAGACTTGAACGCTTTAAACCCTGTTGGCGCAAATATGACCCTGCGTGTGATGAACGAGCAGGCAGGCTCAAAGGAACTGCTTTTTGTCCTTAACGATAACCTTGCAGACGGTCATGACGTTTCTTGGATATGGGATATAAACTTCTCTGTGTTCAATAATGTTGACAGAGTTGTGACTTCTGGTACAAGAGCATATGATATCGCCATAAGAATAAAATGCTCAGGCTATGACCCTGACAAGATATTCGTTTATCCTGATCTTGACGAAGCAACAGCGTCACTCTTCTCCACAAAGGGTGATAAGTTCGCCATAGCCAATTATACTGCTATCCAGCCGACAAGAGCCGCAATAAAAAGATATAAGAGCCTGAAAGAAAACGGGGAGGAAAAGTAAAATGGAAAAACTGAAAATTCTTCATATGTATCCTAATATGCTTGACCTCTATGGCGACAGCGGCAACGTTGAAGTGCTTTCTTACCGCTGTAAAATGCGTGGCATAGAGCTGGAAGTTTCAAAGCATCTTATTGGTGACAAGGAAACGGATTTCACCCAGTATGATATCATCTATCTTGGTGGCGGTGCTGACTTTGAACAGCAGATACTTGCCGATGACCTCGTTTCCTGCAAGGACAGTATCATGGAAGCTTATAAGGCAGGAACATTTTTCCTGATGATATGCGGCGGCTATCAGCTCATGGGTCAGTATTATAAGGACTCAAACGGTGAAAAAGTGCCTGGACTGGGGCTTTTTGATTACTATACCGTTGCCTCTACCGATAAAAGATGCAGATGTATCGGAAATATCGTCATCGAGGCTCAGCTTGACGGAGAAAAATACAAGGTCATAGGCTTTGAAAACCACGGCGGACAGACCACCAACGTCAAGTCGCCCTTCGGAAAAGTCCTCTCAGGCAACGGCAACGAGTATATCCCTGAGCCTATAAACGATAAGCTTGAAGAGGATTGCCGCAAACAGCTTTTGAGAGGCTTGGTGTGTAAAAATGTTTTCACTGTTCAAAAAGAAGCAGGCTCAGAGCGAGCCGCCTCTGAAAAAAAAAAATAAAAAGGATATGAAGTGCAGAAAAATAAATTACGTTGACGAGGGCTTTGATACCCTCGCATCGGAAATGTCTGCCGACCCGAAAGCTATTCTCAGGCTCAAGCCTGTGAACTATTATGCCATAAAAAATAAATATATCATGGGAAAAGTTTATACGTCTGAGGATTATCAGGAGAATTATGTGCAGTTTTTCAGATACGAGTATGACCACGAGTGCGGAAAAACTGATATCTACCCCCCTGTCTGCGGAGCTTATGTCAAAGGCTCTTGCAAAGGTGGGCATAATAATAGACCTGAAAGCCCTTGCCAAAGACCAGTGAGGAAACGAAAATGGCTTCAAAACTTGACGAATTTGATATTAAAGCCCCTGTGGCTGACCTGCTTTATCCCTCTGTGGAAAAGCACAACGCAATGAAAAAAAGAGCTGCCGCCCTTGAAAAGCTCCCCAGAGCGTTTGTTGACAATCTGGAGCTTGAAAAAGGTGGCTGATTTTATCACGCCCCATTACCAGTATCGTGTAATGAGGCTTTTTGTGAGGTTTGCGACGATGAGGTAATAAACTACCGCCTTGATATCCTTGATGATTTCATAAGGCTTCCGTCATTGTCTGCCACCATACGCAAGGTGATAAACGTCATGGTGGAAAATGACAGAAAGAACATCTATAATCTTACTACTCCCGACAGCTTTTCACAGCTTGATGATGCCATAAGCGGCTTTGACGCTTACATACAGTGCATGGAGATAATGCACGATTTTTATGGAAAAATGAAAGATAAGATACGCTCAGAGGGCGTAAAAAAGCTTTTTGCGTTCTTTGAGGAGCATTACGGTGACAAGCATTATATATCCCTGAAGGGTGAGATAGAGAAGCTTAAAAAGGCACTCTATGACCGCATACGAAGCGTTACAGTCGCCATAAACCTCGATGAAAGGCTAGTTCCTGTTTCAGCAGGCATTATAGAGCTTTCAAAAGAGCGTTACGATATAAAACCGTCCCTTGTTGACAGAATACTTTATCATGGGGCAAAGTTCAACGATAAGGCTGTTGTGAAAAATCTCAGAAAAAAGTATAATGACAGCGAGGTGTCTGACGATAAGCTTATCAACACTGTGGATAAGACCCCAGACAGGGCTTTATGTGCCTGCTTCATACTGTGAAATATCCCTTGTGGACTATATCTACACTCAGTTCCCACAAGAGGAAAAAACAGGTATCGACACAAGCCGTTTCACCACAGAGATAAAAGAGTTCCGTGAAATAAGCGACACTATCACAGCAAACAGCCTGCTTCTTATGAACGAGTCTATCCAAAGCACAACCCCAAGGGAGTGCGTTGAGGTCGCCTGCGAGCTTTTGAGGATATTCTGCAAAATGGGCGTAAGAGGAGTTTTTGCAACACATCTTGTGGATATCGCATACAAGACCGTGGAGCTTAATAAAGACAACACGCTCAGAACAAAGCTTGCAAGCATTGTCGCCGACGCAGATGATGAAACTGGAGATGGAAACGATAGAAAAGCGTATAAGAGAGAATAAAGCCTGACTATTACAAAATTGTAACCATACTTGAAAATTTCTTTGATGTGTGATATACTGAAACATACAACTATGAAGACAGGAGATAAAAACATGAAAAAGATACATAGAACATTGAGCCTTTTTACAGTCGCTGCAATGTGCACCGCACTTCTCTGCTCATGCGGAAAGGTGCCTGACAGTTCACAGACCGACAGCAGCTCAAAGGCAGCCACAACTACAACAGCCGATACAACGGCTGATACAACCACCACAGGTGAGGCGAGCAGTACAGCTTCTGCCGCTTCTGCACCTGACAGCAGTGTTTCAGACAGCTCATCAGCGGTAACGGACGATACAAAGACGAACGGTATCACACCTGCTATGTGGAAAGTGACTTCACCTGAGGGCAACACAATGGTGATGCTCGGCTCTTTCCATGCACTGAAAGACGAGTGCTATCCGCTGCCTGAGGCAGTAACGAATGCGTACAACAATGCTGATATACTTGCGGTGGAGTGCGATATAACCTCCACAAGCGAGGACGGCGAGTATATGAAAAATCTTATGAAGCAAATGCTTTATAATGATAACACAAAGCTCAGCCAGCATATTTCCGAGGAAGCATATTCAGCCCTGCAAACATATCTCGGCTATTGGGGCATGGATATCTCAGCTTTGGAGGTCTATAGACCGTGGGCAATATCCAGTACCCTCGATACACTGCTTATTCAGGATGCCGACTTTGATTCGGAAAAGGGTCTTGATAACTACCTTCTTACCACCGCCCACGCAGACGGCAAGGAGATATATGAAGTTGAGTCGGTGGATTTTCAGATGAATCTGCTCATAAACTTCTCTGACGATATCTATGACCTTATGTTCAGAAGCTACGAGGGATGGAAGTCGGGGGATATCGAAACCTTCCTTGAGGAAGATAACGAGGAGGAGCTTGCAGGCTATACCGAGGAGGACAAAAAGATCGTCGAGGA
>VOFI01001509.1_pt1 | contig 18001 bp, 32 predicted proteins | sample 5384131 | NCBI WGS metagenome assembly VOFI01 (sample SAMN12384728, study PRJNA508395) | human gut metagenome | isolation source: healthy gut H | host: Homo sapiens
TGGCGTTCTGGATCCGAATACACTCAGCAAAGGAAGAAAGAAATGGAACTGATCAAAGAGGGTAAAACGCAGAACAAGAGCTGGAATGGGACGATGTCAGGCTGGATTCTGTTCACCGAGAACGATGGAGATCCTGGCGAGAGAACGCCATGTGAGTATGTTCGAGATCACAAAATCCGGTGGAGATTCTAAAATTGTCACAGGTACTAATAAGGATTCGTTATAAGAGGGAGGCATTGCATCATGAGAGCTTATGATATTGTTATCATTGGAGGAGGACCGGCAGGACTTGGCTGCAATTTCGGCGAAGAAAAGCGGAGTGGACAGTGTCCTGATCCTGGAAAGAGACAAAAGAACTTGGCGGAATCCTGAATCAGTGCATCCACAATGGATTCGGACTCCATACATTTAAGGAAGAACTGACCGGACCGGAATATGCAGGACGTTTTATTGATCAGGCGAAAGAACTGAATATTGAATACAAGCTGAATACAATGGTTATGGATATCAGCCCACAGAAGGTTGTCACCGCAATGAACCGGGAGGAAGGTCTTTTCGAGATTCAGGCGAAGGCAGTTGTCCTGGCGATGGGATGCCGCGAACGTCCGAGAGGCGCCCTGAACATTCCGGGGTATCGTCCGGCAGGTATTTTCTCGGCAGGTACGGCACAGAGACTGGTCAATATCGAAGGCTATATGCCGGGGCGGGAGGTCGTGATCCTTGGTTCTGGCGATATCGGACTGATCATGGCGAGACGAATGACATTTGAAGGCGCAAAGGTTAAGGTTGTTGCAGAGCTGATGCCGTATTCGGAGGGCTGAAGAGAAATATTGTACAATGTCTGGATGATTATGATATTCCGCTGAAGCTGAGCCATACCGTTGTGGACATCAAAGGGAAAGAGCGGCTGGAAGGCATTACACTGGCACAGGTGGACAGTCACGGAAAACCAATTCCGGGAACTGAAGAAGAATACAGCTGTGATACCCTCCTCCTTTCCGTAGGATTGATCCCGGAAAATGAAATTTCAAGAGGCATGGGCGTGGATATGAACCCTGTCACATCAGGACCAAAGGTAAATGAGAGCCTGGAAACAAACATCGAAGGCGTATTTGCCTGCGGAAATGTCCCTGCATGTGCATGACCTGGTTGACTTTGTATCGGAAGAAGCCGGAACTGCAGGAAGAAGTGCTGCGGAATACGTCAAACTGGGAGAAGAGCGCAGACAGGACGGAAAAGAGATTCGGATGAATCCGATTGAAGGCGTCCGCTATACTGTGCCCGGAACAATTAACGTAGACCGGATGGATGAAAATCTGACTGTGCGTTTCCGTGTGGGCGGTGTCTACAAGAACTGTTATATCAGTGCATATTTTGATGATGAGAGAGTGATCCACAGAAAACGTCCGGTTGTTGCACCAGGTGAGATGGAAGAGATTAAGCTGACAAACGCGCAGCTACTGAAATATCCGGATCTGCAGACCATCACAGTAAAGATTGAGGAGGCGTAGACGATGGAAGAGAGAAAATTGACATGTATCGGCTGTCCGATGGGGCTCGCCCTCTTACAGTTGTAATGAATGGGAAAGAAGTAGTGGGTGTAACCGGAAATACCTGCAAGCGCGGTGATGTATACGCAAGAAAAGAAGTGACGAATCCGACGAGAATCGTAACTTCGACCGTGCGGGTGTCCGGCGGAAGCATCGATATGGTATCGGTGAAGACGAAAGAAGATATCCCGAAGGGCAAGATCTTTGAATGTGTGAAGGCGCTCAAAGGAATTGAAGTTCCGGCTCCGGTTCATATTGGGGATGTGATTCTTGAAAATGTGGCGGACACGGGCGTGGATATTGTTGCGACGAAGAATGTTGAATAAAAGGAAAAGAAGGAGAAGTCCTGTATGGTGACGGAAAGGGTTGCCATATGGGACTTTTTATATTGTATTCTGGAGAAACATTTTGTGATTTCGTGAAAATCTAAGTATAAACATTTCTGTTTTTCGTTAAGAAATGGGTATAAACATTTTCTATTTTCGTTAAAAACTAGCGTAAAACATTTCTGTTTTTCGTTAAAAAGCAAGGAAAAACATTTCGTGTTTTCGTGAAAAAATGTATAATAGGAGAATCAAAACATTGCGCAGGGGGACTTTCATGGAACCATTCTATTATACCAAAATGACGAAACAGCAAGGCAGCATACCATGTAATCATGCAGGGAGCGAATGCACTTGCGGATGAATTTCAGATACCGCGCATAGAAATTGCGGAGCTTTATGATGTCTTTTTCAGGCTTCGGCTGGATCATCCGGAGATTTTCTGGATGACAGGATATAAGTATAAATACTATCAGGACTCTCCGAATCTGATCTTTGTACCGGAGTATCTGTTTGACAAAAATAAAATCCGGGAGCATCAGAGGGCAATGTCCTCCAGAGTAGAAAAAAAACTTGCGCGGGCGGCAAAAGATTTGTCTGAATGGGAAAAGGAGAAATATATTCATGATTTTATCTGTGATAATGTGACTTATGATAAGCTGAAAAAGGCGTATTCCCATGAGATCATCGGTCCACTTGGACATGGAGTTGGCGTATGTGAAGGGATTGCAAAATCTGTGAAAATACTCTGTGATGCGCTTGGAATCTGGTGCATGATCGCAGTCTGTGGTAACAATCCGGAAAAAGGGATCAAGTACCGTCATACTTGGAATATCGTAAAAATTGGTGGTACATATTATCATCTGGATGCAACTTTTGACAATACGCTTGGTAAGCACAGTGCGGCAGGACAGGAGATCCGCTATGATTATTTCAATCTGGACGACAAGAAGATTTTCCGGGATCATGAACCGCTGATCGCACCGGCACCGGTCTGTACGAATGGGGATCATTTTTTATTATCGGGAGAAGAAACTTTCCTTTACAAAAGAAGAAGATGTCTATAAACGGTCAGCGCAGGCGACTAAGAAGGGCAGGACATTGACCTTTCAGTGGAGAGGTGGATATCTGACAAGAGAAGTTTTGGAGAAACTTTTTGGATCTGCTCGGAAAGCCGGAGAAAGAAGCAGAAGGCCGCCAGGATCAGCCTCAACTGGTCGCAGGCAGTGATCCGTGTCAGTTATGTGGAGGACAGAGGACTTGCCTGTGTGGATATGGAAGAGGCAAATGAAGGAGAAAAGGAATAGATGAGTGAACTGGAAATACAGGAAAATATGTCAGCAGAGGAAGCGTTCATGGATACAGAAAGTGCATATGAAGAAATTCCGGAGGCCTTCCAGAAGCTTGCCCAGTTACTCGGTCAGGATCAGTTTGAACTTCTGTTTCCAGACAAAGATGTGGAAAACCAGGATGAAATGCGTCTGGTGTATCTGATGAATGATGCAGTGGAAAGCTTTCTGGTATTCTCTGGTGCAAGAATGACCGGACATTATCAGAAAGATTATGAAGGAGAGCTGGACGCAACTTTAAGCCAGGAGGATGGAGAATATGTACTTGTCGTATATCAGGGCGAAACGGTTGTGACCATTTTCTTCCAGGATCTTTCGCTGGAGATGAATCTCTATAATTACGGAGATATAGGACATTTCTGGGTGAAAGGGTATGAGTATCTGCGGATTCTGGAATATCGTCTGGCGATTCTGAGTGATAAATGTGAATATCTTGGAGAAAAGGCAACAAGTGATACAGAACGGAAACTTGCAAAACTGGTACATTTTCCTCCGCTGAACTATACCTGTTATCCGGCAGTTCCGGCAAAATATATTGTCCCGATGGAAGATCCGTGGAATCCGACCGAAGAGGCAATGGATGTAATGGAAGAGCTTGTTAAAGAAGCAGGGGATAAAAGTCTGTTGTGGTGGTGCAAAGATACCGGAGATATCATGGAAAAAGAATGAGCAGATGGATTGCCCGACTATTACATCGGGAGAAACATGTGGCGGTTGTAGACTTGCTAAATAAAAAACTTGCCAAAGAAGCGGGAAAATTATCCACGGAGGGATTTTGGAGAGAAATTTAATCAGAAATATCAGAACATTTTGAAAAAAGCCGAAAAAAGAAAAGCAGAGCTGGAGTCAAATGGACAGAAAGTTACACTTGTACGTGAGGAGCCATTTTTGCGGCGAGAGATTCGGTAGATTTCAAAGTGTACCTGATGATTTGGAAAGAAAAGCAGGGGGACCGTGTTGCTGAAATAGAAGAATTTTAGCAATGGATGATATGAGAACTTAGAAAATAGAAACAGGTCAACGGAGTGAGACTCAATTGATATTCAAAGAGAGGAACAAATACAAATGATCAACCGAGAAGATATGCTGGAATTGACGCATGGATGACGCCTGCAAGAACATCATTCACAAGAATAGCAGGCTGTTATGTAGATGCAGACGGAGATTTTGAAGGAAGCTTTAACATCAACTTCCTTAAACTCTCTCCGTCAGAAAAAACAAAAAATCTCGCAATCGCCAAAACGATTCCATTTGCAGAGACAAACACAAAACTGAAGAAATACGAGATCCAGCCGGAAAATCAGAAAGCCGGAAGTATGTGGCAACTTTTAATGGCGCTCAGAGACTGTGAACTCAAAAACGATGCCCTGATGGATACTCTTTATGATATCATCATGGAAAACATCCGGATCACCACCCCTTATGCGATCTATGTTTTCCATGATAACTACGATATCCCATCCAAAGCCACCGACAAAGAACGCCTCGGAGAATCCGAAGAGATGTTCCCTTACCTCATCTGCGCCATCTGTCCCCTTGTCGGCGAATACGAACCCGGATCCCCAACATCCGGCTTCCTCTTCCCGCCTTTACAGACCGCGGCGGTGACCTGAACCACATAAATATCTATGGCATAACTGAAAAGAAACGTGAAGAACTTGGTAGACTTATATCTTTATAATAATGTGTTGTTGGAAATATTTTAAAGATACAAATTTTTAAAAACTAAAACAAATCATTATACTCAAATTTATGAATATGGTTAAAACCCTAGACAAACAAATCACCATCAGCCATGCGCGACGAGCTGATGCTCCACAAGGGAAAATTTTCAAGTTGCAGGAGTACCAGAAAAACGGATAAATAAATGGATCGGGTCAGATTCCCTTGAGCACTATGGAGATGAGACTCAGTATATTGTGGAAGCCATTGCTGACACAATATACGCTTTCAGAGGCTCATCGGAATGCCCAGTGCGTGGGAAGCAGACCCGATCCATTTATTTATCCGTTTTTTCGTATCCCTTCAACAACCTAAACCCTATTCATCCATCAGCAAGCTCCGGAACTCCGTAAAGAAACGTCCCTGCTCTTCTTTGGTCATCTTAACCAGCATCTCCAGGCTTTCCATACTGATCCGCCCGGCTGAGAACAGCAGTTCCGTATAATCCCATTTCGTATATCCATACTCTTTTTCCCAGTCGCAGATTTTCTTCATTCCATAATAATAGCAGGTGAAATATCCCGGCGCATTCTGGTGTGCCTGTATCTGGGCGCGGGCAGTTACGCGGTCAAAGCCAAGCTCTTCTTCGTAGATTTTTACAGCATCCTCCAGTGTCACTCCAAAATAATACAGCTGCAGATCAACCAGGATACGGACAGAGGCATGATGACGGCGGAATGCAACGAACAGAGGGAAGAACGGGTCTTCCGCAAAGATAAAGGTAAATGCGCGTTCAGTCCGAATACAGGTTCCCTCTTCCAGAGGTACACTTTTTGCTCCTATTTTTACAGTTTCCGGTGTTGGATCGATCGCTGCGCGGATAAACTGGACATGGTGTCCCGGATAAGTTTCGTGCATGGTATTCATCTTGATCCAGCCATCGGTAATGTTCTGATAATTATACTGATTCAGGAACATCTGGCCGCGGAGCGGTTTGACACGGAAATCACCACCCTCATAACCGCCCCCAAGGGTAAGAATCCTTATAGCAAGGCGGAAGAGGAACGCACAGACAGGTTTCATCTTCCGGAAGACGTACATATTCATGAGCGACAGCACGGGTACGTTTTAGATAATTTCTGGCACGTGTATACATTTCCTCGGCACTGTCTGGGACCGGCATAGCGGAAAAGCACATCGCTGACTTCTTTCATTGTCTTCGGAGTTCCTTCCGGAAGCTCTAATTTGGAGGCGATTTCGAATACTTCAGCACGGGTCTTTTCAATTTCTTCTTTATGCCATGCAAGCAGTTCGTCGAGAGATACACCAAGACGTTTTTCAGAAGGCGCGGTAAGCTTCCGGATCCATCTTGATGGTCTTTGAGAGATCATCCTTTAACAATTCTTCAGAGTCAGACTGGCAGTCAGAACCGAGTAAATCTGCCATTTCCTGAAGCTGATCGATAAAAATCCGGAAGGACTGTGATAAAGATGCAATCTGTTCTTCTGTGAAATCCGGGAAATATTCATTTAACAGTTTCTGGTCGCGGCGCATATCCAGCCTTGCGCGGGCAAAGGCAGAAGAAAGGGAAGCTTCATTTTCTCCGTATTGTGTGTGGATCAGATTAAGGATCAAATCCTGATTTTCATGAAATGCCTGTAATTTTCTGGTCAGGACATCGAGACGTACTTCATTAGAACGCCTGTCACAGCGAGCGATTTCCTGAAGATAATAGACAAAATCCAGGAGAGGTGCTTCCGGATTGTGTTCTTTTTTTCTTCGATAGTAAATTTAAGAGAATCCAGGAAGTCATTCAGATGATGCTTCACCAGACGATAGACATTGTCAGGTGTATCCAGGTTTTCAACCTGTGTTTTTAAATCGTTCCATTTTTCGCGAATCGATCTGATCTTTTCGGGAGTCGGGAGAAAAAGGATATTTTCAAAAAAGAACGGTGGCTTTCGAGTTGGTCATGCAAAATGGCAAGTTCTCTGTCAAGTTCGCGGTAAGTATTGGTTAAGTCAGTATTTTTCATGAGTAAATGGCACTCTCCTTTTTAGAAATTTGTTCTGATTGTATCTTACCGCAGAAAATGTCAAATGAAAAGCAGGACAGATAAAAAGATTCGCGTGTCGACTTATGCCCCTTTCTGTGATATGATAATCAAGAGATTATTATGAGCAGAAAGGGGCATTTTTTCGATGGCAGCAACATCTGAAAATAAGCCAAAACAATATATGTCTGTCGGGATCCTGGCGCATGTGGATGCCGGAAAGACGACGCTTTCGGAAGGAATCCTTTATCTTACCGGTCAGATCAGAAAGCTTGGAAGAGTTGACCATGGAGATGCATTTCTGGACACGTATACGCTGGAGAGAAGCCGGGGGATTACCATTTTTTCCAAGCAGGCGAATTTTGTGCTTGGAGACAAGCAGGTGACTCTTCTTGATACACCGGGGCATGTGGACTTTTCAGCAGAAATGGAGCGTACCCTGCAGGTTCTTGATTATGCAATCCTGGTTGTCAGCGGAGCGGACGGTGTGCAGGGACATACACGAACCTTGTGGAATCTTCTTGCAAGGTATCAGGTTCCGACCTTTATTTTCATAAATAAGATGGATCAGGACGGGACGGACAGACAGGACAGACTTACTGAATTAAAGCGGAAGCTCAGCGGAGAGTGTGTGGATTTTACAGAAGCGGGTGAAGAATTTCTGGAAGAGCTGTCTATGTGCGACGAGACGGTAATGGAAAGCTATCTGGAAAATGGAGAGATCACGGCGAGCCAGATTCAGACGCTGATCCGGGAACGAAAGGTATTTCCATGCTATTTCGGTTCGGCACTGAAGCTGGAAGGTGTGCAGGAATTACTGGACGGATTGGAAAAATACATGGACGGACCGGTAAGCGGGACGCATGCTGAAGAAGCATTTGGAGCGAAGGTATATAAGATATCCAGAGATTCACAGGGCGCCGTCTGACACATGTGAAGATCACAAACGGAGTACTGAAGGTCAAAGAGATCCTGGAATATATGGCAGAGGAAGAGCCTATGCAGGAGAAAGTTAACCAGATCCGGATTTATTCCGGGGACAAGTACGAGATGGTGCAGGAAGCAGAAAAAGGCTGTATCTGTGCTGTGACAGGACTTACCCGGACTTATCCGGGACAGGGGCTTGGTATGCAAAGCAAGGTTCTTCGGCACCGGTACTGGAGCCGGTTCTGAATTATCGGGTGGAGCCGCCGGAAGGCTGTGATGTACACCGGATCTTTGCAGAATTTCAGGCAACTGGAGGAAGAAGATCCGATGCTCCGTGTAGTCTGGAATGAAGAGGCAGGAGAGATCCAGGTCCAGCTGATGGGCGAAGTGCAGACGGAGATTCTGCAAAGCCTTGTAAAAGAACGGTTTGACGTGGATATTTCCTTTGGAAGCGGGAATATTGTTTACAAAGAAACGATTAAAAATACAGTTGAAGGAGTAGGGCATTTTGAGCCACTGCGTCATTATGCGGAAGTGCATCTGATACTGGAACCGGGAGAGCCGGGAAGTGGAATCTCGATCGATACGATCTGCAGTGAGGATGTGCTGGACAAGAACTGGCAGCGACTGATCCTGACGCATGTGCTGGAAAGAGAGCATCGGGGGCGTTCTGACGGGATCGGTGCTTACTGATGTGAAGATCACACTTGCCAGTGGACGTGCACATCTGAAGCATACAGAGGGCGGAGATTTCCGCCAGGCTGTGTACCGTGCGATCCGCCAGGGACTGATGCAGGCAGAGAATGTACTGCTTGAACCGTATTATGCATTTCGTCTGGAAATTCCGTCAGAGATGACAGGCCGTGCACTTACGGATATTCAGCGGATGAATGGAGAATTTGACGGACCGGAGACGGAAGATGATATGGCTGTGGTCACCGGAAGTGCACCGGTGTCTGAAATGCAGGATTATCAGAGAGAAGTAACCACATACAGCAGAGGAAGAGGGAAACTGTTCTGTACGCTGAAGGGATATTTTCCATGCCATAACCAGGACGAGGTTGTAGAGGCGATTGGTTACGATCCGGAACGGGATGTGGAGAATCCGACGGGCTCTGTATTCTGTGCTCATGGAGCAGGATATAATGTACCGTGGCAGGAAGTGCCGGAACATATGCATATTGAGGCACAGCTTCCGAAAATCCTGGAAGAGCGGAAAAGGCTGGCAGGAGAGACAGAAAAAGTCTGGATGAGACTGTACCGGTAAATTTACGCAAGGAGAAAAGCGGATCAGCAGAAGCAAAGCAGCCAGAGGCGGCAGGCATTATGCACGTAATGCCAGAGAAGACAGGGAACTGGAAGAGATTTTTATCCGGACTTACGGACGGGTAGAGAGAAAAAAGCCGATCGTCTTCCAAAGACTGTGACTGCAGGGAAAACGCCAAAAGCAAAGAAAGATGAAGAAGGCGTACAGGAATATTTGCTGGTAGATGGTTATAATGTTATTTTCGCATGGGAGGATCTGAAAGAACTGGCAAAAAGAGAATATTGAAGCGACAAGAAATAAACTGATGGATGTGCTTTGCAATTATCAGGGGTTCAAGAACTATCCTCTGATCCTGGTATTTGATGCCTACAAGGTTGAAGGCGAAGCAATGGAAATCTTCAAATACCATAACATTCATGTTGTGTATACAAAAGAAGCTGAGACGGCGGATATGTACATTGAAAAGGTAGTACATGAAGTCGGAAGAAAGTATCATGTGACGGTAGTTACATCAGATGGTGTGGAACAGGTGATCACACAGGGACAGGGAGGTACGATCATATCTTCCCGGGAGTTCCTGGAAGAGGTGAAGATCGTGAACCGGCAGATTCAGGAAGAATGGGAGCTTCACAAAGAGAGTGCGAAAAATTATCTGTTCGATCATATGGACAGAGAGCTTGCCGGTCATATGGAAAGGTCCGCATGGGCCGGAAAGAATTGGGTGAGAGAGCAAATGATCAATAAAGAGGAATTTCTGAAAACCTGTAATCTGACAGAGGATGACCTTACGGCTGCCCGGATTTCCTGGGAGGAGCTGACAGAGATCTATGAAGATTATATGTCAAAAACGAAATTGTTCCGTCATCTGGGAAAAGAATTTGTAGATGAATATATTTATGATATTGAGCGGGCAGGGATCCATTCATACCGTTACAGAACCAAGAATCCAATGCACCTTCTGGAAAAGATCATTCGGAAGCGGAAAGAAAATTATGCAAAATTTGAACATATCAACAAATCGAATTACCACAAATACATCACAGATTTGATTGGTATCAGGGTTTTCTTCCTTTACCGGGAGGACTGGATCCATTTTCATAAGTTCATCACTTCGATGTTTGAAAATGATCCGAACAATTATATAGAGGACAGGCTGCGGGATTTTGATGAGGATCCGGAGCACTGCTATATCGCAGAACGTCCAAAAAGTATACAAGCGTTCCGGGGATACAAGGATTTATGACAGTACGCAGATTGAAGTGCGGACAGGCGGGTATTACCGTTCACTGCATTATATTATCAAGTATCACGGATACTATCTGGAAATTCAGGGCAGAACGCTTTTTGAAGAAGGATGGAGCGAGATTGACCATGATATTGTGTATCCGTATTACAAGGATGATGAGATGCTGACGGAGTTTTTCGGACTGCTGAACAGGCTTTCGGGAATGGCAGATGAGATGAGTTCGTATTTCAGAAAGATGAAAGAACTCAGAGAAGAAGAACCGGATAAAAAAATAAAGGATCTCTTATAAAAAAAAAATAAAAATAGAAAGCAAAAGAGTGAATTATAAGACTATGAAGCGGGGTAGTGGATATGGAAAAAAGACCCGTTTAAGGAATATTTGAGGGAGTCTGAACCAGATAAAGCTCATAAGGGGTATGCTTGGAGTACGGCAATCGGTCTTCAGGCGGTGGACGGACTCAAACCATCTAAATATTTGATTGATACTGCCATTCAGAATATTGAAGGCAAAATTCCCGTATTGCAGAAATTCTTTCTGAAACAGCGTTTACATTTTCTCCGAATGAGTATATCGCTATCCACCGCAAACTCTTTCAGGGTATTTATAAACACGCAGGAAAGATTAGAGATTACAATATTACAAAGAATGGGTGCTTGATGGGGCAACTGTTATGTACGGTAGTGCTTCTGAATTGAGGGCCACACTTGAATACGATTTTTCGCAGGAGAAAGATTTTGGGGATGCAAAAGTGGACATTCAAGACGAAAAAGTGGATATTGAAAGTGTACTTTCCCAAAAAGGTAGTGACTTCTCAGTAAAAACGACGGTTCATATCCATAGACTCTTTGAAAAGTTTGGCTTTGATGAGGTGTTTGGAAGAAGTGCAGTTATGGAGATTCTTGAACTGAAAAGTTCAGGTGCTTCAAAACTTCTTGCCAATTTGACGCAGGCAGATATTATTGAACCAGTATCTGGTTACGGAAAAGGAAAATATAAATTTAAGGGGGATGTAAAAAACTCGATTGAGTTTTTTTACATCTCCTTTTTAAAACTTTTTGTCAGAATGAAAAATTGAATCATAAATATCTGTTTCCGGTTTAATATTTTCAAAATAAATCCAACATATAGAGAAGTGGGAAGCGAGCGTTGCTTACTTCCCACTTCCCGGTTATAATTGGAATAACAGAAATTAAGTCAGAAAGGATGGATTCAATGGAATATATAACATCTCTACAGGCGACAGATAAATGGAATCTTTCAAAACGTCAGGTAAATGCGCTGTGCAAAAGCAGACAAATATATGGTGCAGTAAAAAAAAAGGACAGCGTTGGATGATACCGGAGGATGCAACTTTTGAAAAATATCTCAATCATTACGATGTGATTTATCTGGATATTACCTTGTAGGAATTAATTACAAAAAAGCAACGAAAGAACATACCTGTAAAATAGAAGAGATTATTCTTTAATCAGGCATTTATGGAGGAAGAAAACCATGCGATTTCTTCATTTATCAGACCTGCACCTCGGCAAGCGTGTGAATGAATTTTCCATGCTGGAGGATCAGGCATATATTTTAAAAGAGATACTGAACATTATCGATGAGCAGAAGGTGGAAGCGGTTCTGATCGCGGGCGACATTTACGACAAGGTGATTCCGTCCGCAGAGGCGGTGAGGCTTCTGGATGATTTCCTGACAAGGATCGCCGCGAGGGAGCTTCCGGTGTTTCTGATCAGTGGAAACCATGATTCTGCAGAAAGAATTGCTTTCGGTTCAAGATTGATGAGCAAAAGAGACAGATCTATCTTTCACCGGTATTTGAGTCGGATGTAGAACCGGTAACGATAAGTGACCGGTACGGTGAGATCAATATTTACATGCTTCCATTTGTGAAGCCGTCTTTGGTAAAAAGAGTGTATCCGGAGGAAGAAATCATCACCTATCAGGATGCTGTAAATGCGGCAGTGCAAAGCATATGGAGATCGACACAGACAAACGAAATATCCTGCTTGCGCATCAGTTCGTGACCGGTGCGGCAAGATGTGATTCAGAAGAACTGTCTGTAGGCGGTGTGGATGATGTGGACGCATCTGTCTTTGACGGATTTGATTATGTGGCGCTTGGACATCTCCATGGCCGCAGAAGATCGGGAAAGAGACAGTGCGGTATTCGGGGACGCCGCTCAAATATTCTTTTTCTGAAACCAATCACAAAAGCAAAGAGTCATCGTTGATGTAGAAGAAAAAGGCAAAATAAATATTCAGCAGATTCCATTTTTGCCGAAACATGATATGCGGGAAGTCAGAGGCACGTATATGGAAGTGACTGCGCTGGATTTTTACAAGGATATGAACACGGACGATTATTTTCACATTACGCTGACTGATGAAGAGGATATCGGATGCGATCGGGAAGCTACGATGCATTTATCCGAATATCATGAAGCTGTCTTATGACAATCTGCGGACGAGAGCGGCAGGGACAGTGAGAGGAACGGCGGAAGTAGAGGAGAAATCCCCGATGGAGCTTTTAAGAGAGTTCTATGAGCTTCAGAACAACCAGCCCATGACGGATGAACAGGAAGAGATTGCCAGAGGAATGATGGAAGAAATATGGGAGGATGAGAGATGAGACCGATAAAACTTACGATTTCTGCATTCGGACCGTATGCAAAAAGAGACAGAGATCATTCTGGATGAACTTGGTGAGCGGGGGCTTTATCTGATAACCGGCGATACCGGTGCCGGAAAGACCACAATTTTGATGCAATCGCATTTGCACTTTACGGGGAAGCGAGTGGAAATGAAAGAGAGCCGGGGATGCTTCGGGTAAATATGCGGATCCGAAGACGCCGACCTTTGTGGAATTGGAGTTCTTCTATCAGGGGCAGAACTACCATATCCGGAGAAATCCGGAGTACATGCGTCAAAGGACAGGGGCGAGGGCATGACGCGCAAAGAGCGGATGCGGTACTGGAATTTCCGGATGACAGGCTTCCGGTCACAAAGGCAAAAGAGGTCACGAAAGCAGTGACAGAACTGATCGGGCTCGACCGCGGACAATTTACTCAGATTGCAATGCTGGCGCAGGGAGATTTTATGAAGCTTCTGTTTTCAAAAACTGAGGAGCGGAGCAAAATTTTCGGGAAATTTTTCATACCAGACCGTATCTTGCATTTCAGGAGAAAATGAAAAATACAAGCGGCAGACTGCAGGAACAGTATGAGGATGTCAGCAAAAGCATTTTGCAGTACATGAAGGATATCAGCTGTGATGAGGATGACGTGCTTGCTGCGGATGTGAAAAAGATCCGTGAGAGCAAAGCGGTGGTTCATGCGGACAAGGTTCTGGAACTTTTGGAAACTCTGACAAATCAGGATGCAGATTCGGTGAAAGAAAAAGAAGAAGAATTTAACGAAGATCGAGAAAAATCTGGAAGAGCTGAACCAGAGAATCGGAAAGGCAGAGGCAGTGATCCGTGCAAAAAAGGAACTGGAAAAAGCGGAGCAGACGATAGCAGAGAAGACACCAACGCTGGAAGAACTGGAAATGGCACTGAAGAAAGAACAGGGAAAAGTGCCGGAAGAGAACAGCTAACAGAAGAGATCGGAAAGAGGCAGGAAAAGCTTGCAGAGTATGACGAATTGAAAAAACTTCAGAAGCAGATTAAAGAGCTTGAAAAACAGATTGAGATATTAAAGGACCGGAAAGCCAGTATCAGGAAAAAAGCGCAGATGCAGACAGCAGCTGGAACAGAAAAGGAATTTACTGGAAGAGCTGAAGGATGCGGAAATTAAAGTTCTGAAAGTTACAGCAGAACAAAAAGAGGTTTCAGTAAGAAAAGAAACGGCAGAAGACATTCTTATTCAATATAAAAGATACCAAAGACAGAAGAAAAGTGTGGAAGAGGCGCAGAAAGCATACCTTGTCATGCAGGAGGAATGTACAGAGCGAAAGACACAGCTTGCCTGGATGGAGAGGGCATTTCTGGATGAGCAGGCGGGGATTCTTGCAAAGGTTCTGAAAACGGGAGAGCCGTGTCCGGTGTGCGGATCGGTCCACCATCCATGTCCGGCACAGATGACGGAGGGTGCACCGGAAAAAGAAGAGCTTGAAAAATACCGGAAAGAGACTGCTGATGTGGAGAAAAAAAAGACGAATGATGCAAGCTTTAAGGCAAATGAAAAAGCTATCCAGTTAAAAGCGCTGGAAGAAGAAATCAAAAGAGTGTGAAAAGCTTTGACAGCAAACATACAGGAAGAAGAGATTGAAAAATCGCTGGCGTTGATCGGTCAACAGATGGATGCCCTCGAAAAGTCAGAAAAGGAATTAGAGAAAAAGCTGGAAGTAGCTAAAGAAGCAGTGGCAGAAAAGCAGAAGCTGGAAGCTGAGATCCCGGAACTGGAGCAGATGCAGAAAAAGCTTCAGGAGGAAGAACAGGAGCGAAGGGATCAGCTCCTTGTGTCTGAGAGAGATAAAAGCAAATGCAGAAGAGCAGGCTGTGAAGGTGCGTGGCAAACTGGAATTTCCGGAGAAAGCAGAAGCAGAACAGAAGATCAAAGAGCTGGATAAGCAGAAAAAAGAGATCGATAAGGATCTGAATGTTGCCCAGAAGGCATTCAGGACTGCAGTCAGTCGGTAGAAGCGGCAAAGACGAAGAAGAAAACGCTGGAGAAGCAGATTGCAGGTAATAAAGAAACCGATATGGAAGAGCTTGGGCAGGCACGACAGGAAGTATCAGGTGCGAAAAAAGAGCTTCAAAAAACAGATGGAAGAGATCAGGATCCGTTATGAGAACAATCTGAAAATCAGGAATGCGATTGACAAGCAGAGTGCGAAACTTCTTGAGCTTGAGCGGAACTGGACACAGGTGCGTGAAATTTCCGATACGGTAAATGGAAAGATCAAAGGCGGATCCAAAGAAAAAAGATCAAGTTTGAGACCTACATCCAGACCAATTATTTTGACCGGATCATTGCCCGTGCAAATACGCGGTTTATGGTGATGAGTGGAGGACAATATGAGCTGAAACGCCAGACTGATACGGATGACCGGAAGAGTCAGAGTGGTCTGGAACTGAACGTAATCGATCACTACAATGGTTCTGAGCGAAGTGTGAAGACGCTTTCCGGCGGGGAATCCTTTAAAAGCTTCTCTTTCGCTGGCACTCGGACTTTCTGATGAGATCAGGCATCGGCAGGCGGAATCCAGCTGGATACTATGTTTGTCGATGAAGGATTTGGTTCACTGGATGAAGAGTCACTGGAACAGGCGATGAAAGCACTGAATGGTCTTACGGAAGGCAACCGTCTGGTGGGAATCATTTCCCATGTACAGGAATTAAAAGCAAGGATTGAGAAACAGATTGTGGTGACAAAGGAAAAAAGCAGGCGGAAGCAGAGTGGAACTTAAGATTGACTGATCTGTACCGGAGAAGAATTTCATGCTGAGATGAAGCGGAGCACCAATGGAGGTGGGGGAAAATTCACCGAAACTGGAAGGAGAAGATGATTTTTATGAGCTGTTTTTTGCAGGACTGGAGCAGAAGGAAAATAAAAATCTAAATGAATAAAAAATACTATGAAGAAATGGTTTTGACTTTCAGATATGCAACAAGTGTGTTAAGATAGGTACAGACTATTCATAAAATGTGCAAGAATATACAATTTGAAAAAGAGCGAATATAAAAGGAAAAAAGGAGTAAAAATCATGCCAGTTTTTGATTTTAAACACACACCAGATGAAAAAAAGGCCCAGGAATGTACTTATACAACATTCCGCTCGAATGAGACAGAAGCGACAGCGGAGAAACCGATGCTGGTTCTGGATAACAGCAACCGGAAATGGAAGCATCATTCCTGTGGTATTTTCACCAACCCGATTAAAAAGACATCCTTTGAATTTGACGAGGAAGATGGAACTGTAAGTGCGGACATTCTCCAGATCGATGCGAGATTTGTAAGCCTGATCAAATGGCTGGGCGAGAATCACATCAATGTCCGTCTTTCCGGTGAAAAACCGTGCAGACGGCAGCTATGCAGTATACAAGATCCGGGAGATCGCATTCGGTGGGGCAACCAAGCTTTCAGCTGAAGATGGATTCCTGCAGTTCATGATCGAGCGTCGTTTTTGCAAGCAGTGCACCGACAGAAGAAGCTGTGGATGAGGAAATGGAAGAAGACGGCGACAGCATGAAGCTGACAAGCCTGCAGAGTATCACCGATTTTATGAACTGTGCCGGAAGAACACTTCCTGACAATATCCGTCTGTGGGCCAGAAGAAAACTTTTTGCTGTTGCAAGATCACATGAAGTGTCACCGGAAGAAAGAAGACATGCGCAGAGAGCTCTTTCAATCATGATGAATATTCAGTGGAAGAGCAATTATTTTGAATCCATTGATCCGGATGAGGCAAGAAGAATCCTGGATGAAGAGCTTTACGGAATGGAACGTGTCAAACAGAGAATCATCGAAACAATCATCCAGATCAACAGAACGCACACTCTTCCAGCGTATGGAATCCTTCTGACCGGCCGGAACCGGTAAATCGCAAGCTTCCCGTGGACAACTCGGATATGAGTTCCATTAACGATCCGGAACAGCTTACAGGAAGTTCCCGTGTATACGCCAATGCGAAACCAGGAATTATTATGGAAGCATTTATAAAGAGGAGAATCCAACCTGGTATTCATCATCAATGAGCTGGACAAAGCAAAGATCCGAAAAGGAAATGGGAATCCGGCGGATGTACTTTTGACACTCCTTGATAACCTTGGATTTACGGATAACTATATTGAGTGTAATGTTCCGACAGTTGGCGTATATCCGATTGCAACTGCCAATGAAAAAGATCATCTTCCAGTGCATCCACTTCCCTGTACGATCAGGACCTTCTTATCCGCAAAAGAGATCCAGTAAATTTTTCATCATTTACAATGTTGAACTTCTTTACATCGATCTTCGGGAACATATAAAATGCGCCTGCGGTTTGACGGCAGTGATTCCCGGAATGTCAGTCAGTGCCTTGTAAATATATTCGCGCTGTTCGTAAATACGTCCGCCCGGAAACGAGGGTAGTCGTTGACGCTCTGATTGCCCCAGAGAGCGGTCTGAACGACAGGACTGTGCCGGAACATTGGAGCAGACGCATATTGGAAAGCATCTTGATTCCTTCGATATAATCTTTTGCGATTGCTTTATTTCCGCTGAGAACCATCAGCCAATACGGAATCCGGCGATCATATGGATTTGGAAAGACCGCTGAAGGTGACGCAGAACAGATCCGGTGCCAGTGAAGCAATGGAAATATGTTCTTTCCGTCCATAACAAAAGGCGGTCATAAATTTCATCTGAGAAAATGATCAGGTGATGTTCCCTTGCGAGATCAACAATCTTCTGGCAAACACCTCTTTCCCGGATAAAAAGTGCTCCGGTCGGGTTGTTCGGATTGATGATTACAAGAGCTTTGGTACGGTCTGTGATCTTACGGCGCATATCTTCGATGTCAGGATACCAGTCAGACTGTTCACGCAGATATGAACAGCCTTTCCGCCGGCAAGTGTGGCACAGGCGTCCACAGGAGGATAGTCTGGTGACGGAATCAGGATTTCATCTCCGTTGTCAAG
>VOFI01000032.1_pt1 | contig 18000 bp, 25 predicted proteins | sample 5384131 | NCBI WGS metagenome assembly VOFI01 (sample SAMN12384728, study PRJNA508395) | human gut metagenome | isolation source: healthy gut H | host: Homo sapiens
AAGTCGTGGCTCTGGTAATTATGCTTGTAGCTCTGAAATTGACTTCATTGCTTTCGAATAAAATATCACAAGCAGCGTCGCCTATTAAAACATATTGACTTTCATAATCTGCAAAGTATTTACGAAATGTATCTAATCCTTTGACCATACGTATTCCTCCAACATTTCATTAACAGAAATTTTTACTCGTTCTTCTTGTTCCTCTCTTGTCAGTGACAATGCCACACTCAAAAGGATCCTGCAATCCTTTTCCGAAGAAATCAATAAAATATCCCAATTCCAATACAACACAGCCTATATCTTCTGATACACTTGCCTGTTTTTCCATTTTCACACCACTTGCTTTAAGTTTTTTCTTCGTTACAGCATAAGTTGGATAAGCATTATCAGACAAAAAGAGAGTACTCACACAAAGCAGAAATACCTGCCTTTTTTTCGAGTTTTATATCTTCTCGAAGGACAAATTTTCGAATCACAGGATTTCTTAGTATACCTATATTTTCTTTCCAAAACTCCTTTCGATCATCTGGAACATTGATGACTCTTGATTTACCTTTCATTCCCAGTACATCAATATTTAAATATTCCAGCTCATCAAAACATCTACTTGCAGATTTTCGTGATACACTCAATCTTTCTGCCGCTTCAGATACTTTTACTTCATTCCACCTCTCATAAATAGCCACCAAAAGCATTTTCTGTGTCAAAAATGAAATCAAATAAACCGGTGTCAGTTCCCTTTCATTTGCATTACTCAGCAAATATCCAATAAATGGAAGATAAACTTGTTTTCCTTTCGGCACAAAAGGAATTCCTTCTTCCAACAATTTCTCTTTTATATAAAATGTCGTTCTATCAAGAAATATGGCACAGTTTAATCCTGTTATTTTTTCCACTTTTGCTCCATCTCTCCGTAACATGATAAGGCCAACATTGTCTTTCGGATAAATAGCCATCCATACTACACCATTCGTCTCTACTTTGAAAATGTCATATCTCCCACGATAAACCAATGGAAACTTTTTATATAATTCTTTATCTTCCATTATTGTCACCTGTTGCCGCAATGACTTCTCCAAAAATTCTTTCATATCAATCACCTTTTATAAATTTGACTTTTTTTTATGTCACATTTATAATTCAACATATTTTCGTTCAGTTCTCTCTGCAATCGTACTGAGATGTCGAAATAAGGGACGAATCTCATTTGCCCGGTTCATATCCACATTGGCTCCCAGATAAGCCTGTATGGGATCCATGATCATGAGTCGTACACTATTCTGTCGGATGGCTTTTTCAATCCGATCGTCCGTCATAGAAAGCTGTTTTTCATCTTCATTGATAAATCGCACCCTTGTCATATCTGCACCACATTTTGCTAATCTAGGCTTAATGGTATCTGCTATGCCATCCTCTGCTGTTTGATACAACACATTAAAGGGTTCTATGGGAAGTGCATTGGGAAGTTCCTTTCCGTTGGTACAGTATGCAGCGATCGCCATTGCAAGCCATGTTTTTCCTTTTCCCGGATTCCCCTGGATCAAAGTAACCTTTCCAAAGGGAATGAACGGATACCATAACCACTGGACCACCGTTTCCTCAACCTCCGACATTTTCATGACCGGAACTGGTTTTTCCCTGGCATCTCTCCAACACATCTGCTTTGCCATATTTTCTACCGGAACTTCTGCTACCAGACATTCATTCCAGTCTTTCTTCACCGGTTCTAATCGGTACACACTCAGTTCCTCTGGAATAAAAGAAACAAACTGCCTGCATCTCTCATTTCCAGGCTCATCATTATCCAGACACAAGTAGATGGAATGGATATGAGGATATTCTGTATACATCCGTTTCATTGCTTTTTTCACTCAATCCTCCCAGGGAAATATAACTATGCTTTTCCCATTCTTCTGGAACTGCAGTGATATAAGACAAAAGATCAATGGGAGATTCAAACACAAACAGTTTTTCATCCGTTCCTATATGGCCAAATCCATAGGCTTTTTTTCCGAACCTTTTGCTTCCCCACGATATCGGTGCTCATCGGTTCCCCGCATAGCTGCATATCTGGGATTCTGTTCTTTATCTCTTCCAACGAACACCACATTGTGATAGTTTTTACTTTCATAAATATCCCCCTTTTCAATCATCTGATCTACCAGTTGTTCCGATAGTTTTCTCTGTTCAATGAGATACTTCCTTGCAATCTCACAGCTTTCATTTCTTTCTGGCAGTTCCAATCCAGGCAATGGGATGGGGCAGACCTTCTGTCTGCCTGCATCTTCCTTGGCCGTTCTTCTGTTGGTTTCTCCAACTCCCTCTTCTCCTAATAATTCTTTGACTGCCTCTGCAAAAGAAAGACCGTAGAATTCTTTCATAAAATCGATGGCATGACCGCCTTTATTCTGACTAAAACGATACCATTCGTTCTTGTTGATCATCACACTGTCATGTCGTAACCACCGGTATTCCTTTCCACATCGTTTGAACTGTTCTCCTCTCCCAGAAAGAAAAACATATAAATCGGTATCATCTGCTCTTTGAAGCTGTTCTATCGCTTTTCCAATATTGTTACTACTTTGATATTTTATTTTTAAGGTTGCTTTTCCAACATAATGTGATAATTTACCCACAAAATTTTTATCATATGCCCAATCATCGATATTATCTACGCTCATTTCAACTTGTTGTGCATTCTCAGCCAGATAGTCCAATAAGACTTTTACTTCTCCATCTAATAGTCTTCTTGATGATAATATTTTCATTTGAAGTTCGTCTATTTCTTTTTGTTTCTTTTTCTTCTTAAAATCAGCAGCCTTTATTGTCTCTACTATCTTTCATAATATCTTGATCTTTTACATCATAATAACCATAGGATTGTTTAAATTCATTTTTGAGAAATGAATTAGTAAACTGTACCATTGTCATATTTTCTTCAACAATAGAATTCCTTTTTAATTGAACCAGCTCTAGAATCAATTGCAATACTATAGCTACAACTTGATGTATTAAGATTTCCTATTAACCGCTCCAAAATCACAATTACATTTTCCAGTGACTCTGGTCTATTTTCAGGCTTTTCTTGAACTAATGATAATAGAATATCTTTTTTATCTCTTTTCTTCCAGTCCACTCCTCAATTCTACTATTAATATCACTTCCATTTTTTTGTGATAATAAAATTTCACTCATTATTATTCCTATTGAATAGTAATCACATTTTTCTGTGATATTTTTACCCAATATAAGTTCTGGTGCAGAATAACCTTCTGAATATAATGGCATAGTAGTCTCGGAATCCATAACTGTTTTTATTTTACTTGTTCCAAAATCAATTAACGTAACCTTATCTGCATATTTATCATAAATTATATTTGAAGGTTTCAAATCTCTATGAATCACATTATTCGAATGAGCGTTATTTACTGCTTTTAAAATCTGAAGACATATTTCATACTTTTTTAGTTGCGTATATTTATTCCAATTTATATGGTCTAAAGTTTCACCCGGAACATAGTCCATAAGAATTCCACCATAGCATTCGTTCTCCTTAAAAGGATATAACTCTGTACTGCTATCTCTTAACTTTACTATTCCTTCACAAACATTCAATGTTCGTAAGGCTTCAATCTCTCTTTTAAAAATTAGTTTTTGCAAACCATTTTCAATCTTCGGAAAGCACTTAAGCACATACAACTTTTCTTTATTTTGCGGTTTTACTTTAAATACGATATTCCCCATGAAGAAGATTTGTGTAATAGTTCCACCACTTCATAGTTCATAATAATTTTTTCATTCATTACCTTCTCCATCTTTCACCTCCGAGATATGCTTTTTATTTCTGCATTTTTCTCACATATTCATAAATTCGCTTAAGCATTCCGTCTCTATCTTCTCCTAATTCTCCACAGATTTTTTCACCAAATCCCATATACGTATTGAATCCAAGCATATATACAGCCATTGCCATAGATAATTCACCATTTTCATCACCATACAATGATGCCACTTTTCTCAATTCATCAATAACAGTATCGTGTGGTACTTCAACGCCACCTTCTTCATTTACAACAGAATTGATTACTTCTGGCAATGCCATGCACATCTTATAAAATGCATCTTCTTCACCAGTAAGAATTGCATAAAACTGATCCATGCTTACACGGCGAATTAATCTATGCTGTACATTTTTTCCATCAACTTTTGTTGACCACTTTATATTCTGTGATTTCTTTGCAATTGCTTCAACCAACAGGCATAATACCGCACTTCGCCTAAATATTTTTTTGTGTTTCACACCTAAAAAATCTGTAATAACGTGGATTTAATTACTTCATCTGGCAATTTAATATATTTAAAAAACTAGCATAAACGATAGCAAACAAGGGTGTATATATCTTTGCACTTTCCCCCATTCAACTGTACCAGAATGTGTCTTATTATTACGCAATTTTACAAAAGATGCTATACTATTCTCATTTACTGAAGGTAACGAGTATTTTGACACAATTTCATCCACTATATCACTATTTTCATTATATAGTGTAAGTATTTTCTGTTTCAATGTATAATCCAGATATTGAAAAGCACTACTCATTGTAGTTTCTTTATTTACATCAATTTCATTATGTGCTTTAGTAAATTCGGCTATCGTATTTTTAATATTCTTTTTAGTTCCTCAATAAGTGCATCTTTCTCTCTTTTTCTCTTATCATCTAGTTGGTAAGAAACTTCTAACGCCGTACATAAATCTTGAACATTTTTAATCGATATTCGGTTAACCATCTTATTATCTTCTGGAAGAAGTTCCAGCAATGAATTAACCTTACCATTTACAATTCCATCTATTAAATTGGGAATATAATCAAAAACACTAAATATTGGAATCACTTTATGCCATTGCCTTATAGAATAATTCTCATAAGAATCAAAAATTTTACATATTCCTGTCTTAAAATACTTTTGTTCAGAATTTCTTTGACTAAGATATACCTCTTCAAAGCAAATATTATTTTGAGAAGTCAAAATCGCAACAATTTTTCTTGCTATAATGTAATATTTTTTCCATCTTTTCAAATCCTTGAGCATTTTCAAAGGAAAAACGAAAAAAAGGTATACACTTTTCCAAGATTATATGCACCCCTATTTTCTGCATTATTAGTTTCTGCGGTTTGTCCTATTGAAACAGTTAATGTTACTTTTTCATTTTCAATCTGAAATTGTGTTGTCCGAGTATAGGCACTCCAAGGACGCATTTTTATTGTTCTTGCTCCATCATATTTTAATAATTCGGAGACATCTGGTTGCTCGATTGCTATGCCAGGAGTATATAATGCATTTATATTTCCACCACAAAACGTAATTGCATGAAATTTACACCAATCTTCCGTCAACATATTAAAAAATCCTTCAGCATTTCCACATGCCTTTATAATGATAGGCGTTGCAAATCTAATAGCCACATTAGTGCCAATAGGATCTGTAACAAATTTCCCATTACGCAATATTGCAATCATGCTATTATTATCTTCGCCGAATAAATATTCTGGTGTATCTGTCTTGTGTGATTTTATGCGATAAAGAGAATCATCTCTTTTTTGGGGATCACTTTGTGCTGGAAGCAAAGTGACTATATTATCTGATACATTATATGTATAAGTATCGCCTTCTACCCTTATATAGCCATAAAAATTCTCATCTATTTTTTTCATATAAGCAACATTCTCTCCATATAATTTTTTATTTTAACAATACTGAAATTTTTGCTAGAAAACCCCCAAGCCATAAGAAATTCCCCACTATTGGAATGGTGACGATCAGTTAGCGAACAACAGAAAAATCTGTCATTAAAGGGAAGTGCTATCTGCTACGACAAAAGGATCTTCTTTTTTAATTTGTCTTGTCTAAACGTATACGATAACTCAATTTTCCTTATAAAATAAAAACACCAGTTCTGTTAATTTGATCTATTTCTTTATTTTTTATACTATTCCGATCCGGTCTTCCAAAGGTATAAATAAGGTGTAAATTATTGGTTAATCCCAAAGAAATCCAATAAAATCGAGGATTTCACGACATCCATTAAACATTGCCGTGGCAAACAAAAAGTATTTTAATCATTATATTTTTCCTCCTGAAATACCGTAGATTGCCCAGTTTTGCGGACTTTTTTGAACTTTCCTGGCTTACATACTTCTGTGCAGTTTCTTGAAAATCACGCAAAATGCGGCAATTTACAGCCTAGTGTAGTAGTCGATAGTAGTTAATTGGTAGTCAGTTAAGGGGGTGCAGACTACTCCGATTTTTGAACCTTTTAACGATTGATTGAGTAAGGGGGTGCATTTTGAATCCCAAAGTTCAAGCACATATACCTTATTTTTATATTTTTTTCAAATTGTTCGTATCCTTTTTTCATTCTGTGGATAATCTGAATTATGATATTCAGAATGCTCATATCCTATATTTATATTTCTTACCTCCGGACGAGCATACAATAGTGAATAAATCATCTTCACATTCTCATTTTTTTGAAATAAACATCAGAATTGAAATTATTCCATTGCTTTTTTAATACTGCAATTACTGAAAACAATTCTTCATATGTTTGTGCCGTAACAGACATAGGAGTAATTTCACTATTTATAACTTTAAGAATATTGTTAATTGAATCAACACTCTTTAATTCTTGAATATCCTTAATTGAACATAAGTCTTTGGCGTTAATTTTCATAACTCTATTTTCCTTTCTCACATTCTTAACTATTTCATCATTTTATCTAGTATCATATACTGACCTAGTATTGAGACAACTTTTTATCTATTAAATGTTCATAGCAATTATACTATTTTTCCAAGCATCCTACAATTCCCAAGCACAAAAATAACGCCCACGGTTTCCCCTGAGCGTCTGCTGCTTGTCTTAAACTACTTTGAACATATTCTGTTTCATCGGCTTTTTGTCTTCTTATCCACTTCTTTTCTCGCCTGCTCCAGTTCCTCCATGCGAATCATCTCGTTCTTCGCATCATCCAGGCTAAGATGCGTATATGTGTTCATCGTCACTCCAATGTCGGAATGTCCCATCAGATATTGCAGTGTTTTGGGATTCATTCCGGCTTTCGCTTGGTTGCTGCAGTAAGTGTGCCTGCAAATGTGCGGCGTAATCTTCGGAAGCTGCACCCTAAAAATGCTGTTGTATCGGTTCACCGCATTCTTAAGCCGATGCTCCCAATGAAGTGCTACCTCCGGCATTCCATTCTTATCTCGGAAAAGGAATCCCACATAACCATCCACCATAATCTCCGGAAAATCCGTTGGCCTGTCTTCCAAAATTGCCCGGAACATTCGGAACACGTCCTCCGTCATTGGAAGCTTTCTTGTACCGGCATTTGTTTTCGTGGATTCGATGTGATACTCCATGCCGCCAATTCGCTGAAGCTGATGGTCGATATTGATAATGGTTCTTTAAATCAATATCCTTAATGGTAAGTCCGCAAAATTCTGAAATTCGAAGTCCCGTATGGAACAAGATGTAGAACACCTCGTAATACTTGCAGTACACGTTATCATCGTGTACAAACTTAAGGAACTTTCTCATCTGGTCCTTTGTGATTGCCTCTCTAGTATCAAATCTTTCCCTTCTGTTAATTTCTGCTTTTCCAAACCAAGCACAGCACCCACACCTTCCAAAGATAATGGAAGTCCCATATAGGCTGACCACACCATAGAACATTTCCAGGACGCCGGTACAAGGTATGTTCCTGCTTCGTAGCCTAACATTCTAGAAATACAGATACGTTCAAACTGAGCATTAAATGCCCATTTCGTAACAGCTTCATCTTCCAGCGCACTCATTACTTCTTCTGGTATTTTCTCTCCTTTTACAAGATCGCCTACTTTTTACTTCTCCTCCGTCCACACTATACCCAAGCAAGAGAACTTCAAAATCCGGTGATTCTGCATAACGGTAAACACCAGCCTTGGCAAGATTTACAGATGAAAATGTTTCAATATCAATTTCTAAATTCAACAAAATAATTTCCCTCCAACAAAAAAATTGGGCGATATAGTAATCCTCCATACCGCCCGTAACATTTATTCGTTATTCTGTTCTTTCTGCTCTTTCTTCATACGCATACTCTTTTTCAGATAATGAATCCCGTCTGATACCATGATGCTAAATGTTCCAATCAAGAAGCCTATCGTGCATCCAAAACATACCAACAGTACCGTAAAGTTACATACACCAATCTTCTTACAAGCGGCAGGCTAAACGCCTACCTTGCCGACATCAACAGACAGGCACAGGAACGCTTTGAAAGGCTCATAGAGGGTATGAAACAGGCACAGGGCATAACGGAACAGCTAAAGGCAGAAAACGCCTTAGAATGGACAGGATGCCTCAATAACATAAGGGCTTGTGCGAGGGAGATTGTGGAAAAGGAAATTATTTTTGCATAAACAGATGATTAGTGGCAGGGGGAAATCCTGCCGCTTTTTCTGCTTTAGTTTGTCAGCTTGACAAATAAAGGGTTAAGGAATATAATTAGATTCAGTATTATACAGAGTTAATAAATATGCGGCAAGGTATTCTTAAATAAACTGTCAATTTGATAGTGGGAACAAAAAGTAGCAGTCCCGTTTCACTTTTAATATGGGGCTTAGTTTTTTGTACCCAGTTTAAGAATACTTTTATCATGTAATTTTATATGCCCGAAAACATATAAGTGTTTTGGGGCTATTGGAGTTATTTACCCAGTGATAGGAGTATTTATCACTGGGTATTTTTATGCCCTTTTTTGGGTGTTGATAGGAGGAAAATCACATGAAAATAATTAACTTAGGCATTCTGGCTCACGTTGACGCAGGAAAGACAACATTAACGGAAAGTTTATTGTATACCAGTGGTGCAATTGCAGAACTAGGGAGCGTAGATGAAGGCACAACAAGGACAGATACAATGAATTTGGAGCGTCAAAGGGGAATCACTATCCAGACAGCAGTGACATCTTTTCAGTGGGAGGATGTAAAAGTCAACATTATAGATACGCCAGGCCATATGGATTTTTTTTTTGGCGGAAGTATACCGTTCTTTATCCGTATTAGACGGAGCAGTATTATTAGTTTCTGCAAAGGATGGCATACAGGCACAGACCCGTATACTGTTTCATGCACTACAGATAATGAAGATTCCGACAATTTTTTTCATCAATAAAATTGACCAAGAGGGGATTGATTTGCCAATGGTATATCGGGAAATGAAAGCAAAGCTTTCTTCGGAAATTATAGTGAAGCAAAAGGTTGGGCAGCATCCCCATATAAATGTAACGGACAATGACGATATGGAACAGTGGGATGCGGTAATTATGGGAAACGATGAACTATTAGAGAAATATATGTCAGGGAAACCGTTTAAAATGTCAGAACTGGAACAGGAAGAAAACAGGAGATTCCAAAACGGAACGTTATTTCCCGTTTATCACGGAAGCGCTAAAAACAATCTGGGGATTCGGCAGCTTATAGAAGTAATTGCCAGTAAATTTTATTCATCAACGCCTGAAGGTCAATCTGAACTATGCGGGCAGGTTTTTAAGATTGAATATTCAGAGAAAAGGCGGCGTTTTGTTTATGTGCGTATATATAGCGGAACATTGCATTTGAGGGATGTTATTAGAATATCTGAAAAAGAGAAAATAAAAATCACAGAGATGTATGTTCCGACAAACGGTGAATTATATTCATCCGATACAGCCTGCTCTGGTGATATTGTAATTTTACCAAATGATGTTTTGCAGCTAAACAGTATTTTGGGGAACGAAATACTGTTGCCGCAGAGAAAATTTATTGAAAATCCTCTCCCTATGCTCCAAACAACGATTGCAGTAAAGAAATCTGAACAGCGGGAAATATTGCTTGGGGCACTTACAGAAATTTCAGATGGCGACCCTCTTTTAAAATATTATGTGGATACTACAACGCATGAGATTATACTTTCTTTTTTGGGGAATGTGCAGATGGAAGTCATTTGTGCCATCCTTGAGGAAAAATATCATGTGGAGGCAGAAATAAAAGAGCCTACTGTTATATATATGGAAAGACCGCTTAGAAAAGCAGAATATACCATCCACATAGAAGTCCCGCCAAATCCTTTCTGGGCTTCTGTCGGGTTGTCCATAGAGCCGCTCCCTATTGGAAGCGGAGTGCAGTATGAAAGCAGAGTTTCACTTGGATATTTAAATCAATCGTTCCAAAATGCGGTTATGGAGGGGGTTCTTTATGGCTGCGAGCAGGGGCTGTATGGATGGAAAGTGACAGACTGTAAAATCTGTTTTGAATATGGATTGTATTATAGTCCTGTAAGTACCCCGCAGACTTTCGGCTGCTTTCCCCTATCGTATTGGAGCAGGCTTTAAAAAAAGCAGGGACAGAACTATTAGAGCCATATCTCCACTTTGAAATTTATGCACCGCAGGAATATCTCTCACGGGCGTATCATGATGCTCCAAGGTATTGTGCAGATATTGTAAGTACTCAGATAAAGAATGACGAGGTCATTCTGAAAGGAGAAATCCCTGCTAGATGTATTCAAGAATACAGGAACGATTTAACTTATTTCACAAATGGGCAGGGAGTCTGCTTGACAGAGTTAAAAGGATACCAGCCAGCTATTGGTAAATTTATTTGCCAACCCCGCCGCCCGAATAGCCGTATAGATAAGGTTCGGCATATGTTCCACAAGTTAGCTTAACAGCTTGCAAAAGTCATATAAAATGAGATTTGAAAGGATTAGAGACTAATTATGATGAAATGCGAATGGATATTGTGTCCTGTTTGTGGGAGCAAAACCCGTAATAAAATTAGGAAGGACACTGTTTTGGAGAATTATCCCCTTTATTGTCCAAAATGCAGACAAGAAAGATTGATTAAAGTTGACAACTTGAAGATAACTGTCATCAAAGAGCCAGACGCTTAAGACGCAGAGCCGATGAAATTGTGGAACAATTCACGAATCATCGGCTCTTTTTGTTTCGTATTTGAAAGAACAAACTCACCAAATAAAAAAAACGATATTCGGGTGGGTTATTTTGTTATACCCTAAATTACCCTCTGAATTTGTTTTTAAATTTGGAGGGATTTTTTTATGTCCTTTTTTCGGGCAGTTATCTATCTGCTCATACGAAGCAAAATTTATCAATACATAGCATATCAGAGAACGGCAGGAAACCAGTTAAAAAAATTTCTGCCAGTGCAACGGTACTTCTCACCTTGAAAGTAGAAGTACAATCTCCATACAATAGAATTACTATTTCCTATAACCGTAAAGGTCACAGAGCCTTTGCGGTTTTTCTTTTGTCGATTTTTGTTGGAAAGTGCCGTAGGGCTGTTTCTGATATGCGGTGTCGTTCTCCGCCTCTCCATCTGGATTTTTTACATTTCAAAAATTCAGATGGGAGGTATTTATGGTGAAATATGCACCAAGAAAGGTATATATCAGAGAAAGTGGCGGCTATGTGGAATTATCCTACACGGAGTTCTGCCGTTGCAGGGAATCCGACCAGACCTATATGGACAAGCTGTTTATCCCCATTCAAGGCTGTCTGCTTGAAGTCGTGAGGGAGCAATACACAGACTTCTACCGTGACAAGGAACGGTGGCGTTATCTGCAAAAATTAGATACAAAGAATAGACTGCTATCTCTCGACGGATTTACGGACAGCGAGGGGAATCCTCTGGACTTTATCACTGATGAAGCGGTGGACATTGCAGAAACCGTTGTCAATGCGGTCATGGTGGACAGGCTGAAAGCCGCCCTGCCTTTGCTGTCGGATAGTGAACAGGAGCTGATACAGGCATCTTTTTTGACGGACTTTCCGAGCGTGAAGTCGGGGCGAGGTTGGGCATAACCCAGAGCGTTGTAAACAAACGCAAAGCCAGAATCCTAATAAAACTAAGAAAGATAATAGAAAATTAAAATTTAAGGCGTTCAGCCCCCTTGTTTTTTCCTTTGGGAAGATGAGGGGGCTTTTCTCTGCCCTCTCAATCAATTCTGATTGGGAGGAAGTAAGAATGGCATACAACCACGGACGGGAGGACAGGAAATGGCGTATCTGGAAAGAAGCGGAGGAAAAGCTGCTGCGTGAGTGCGGCGTTGATGAAGCGACCATTGAGCAGATACGCATGGCGGACAGGGCAGACTTCAATTCCAACAGGCGGTTTTACCGATGGACGAATGACGTTGCGGAATATCTTGAGGACATGGCAGGCAGGGAGCGGCAGGCGGAAGTGGGTACGGTTGCGGAGTTACTGGAAGAGATTGAGAGCGAAAATCTCTATCAAGTATTAGTCACGGTGGACGGGCGTACCTTGAAAATCGTCCTGCTGAAAATGCAGGGGTATTCCACAAAGGAGATTGCCCCGCTTGTGCATTTGACGACTGGTGCCATCTATGCGAGGTTAGACCATCTGCGGAAGAAGCTGCGGAAAATTTTATAGCTTCTAAAACAGCCTGCCATCCTGCGGGCTACTGGGTGAGGGATGGAAATCCCCTCACTCATTTTTTGCAGGAGGACAACAGGATGGCATACAGGGTTAAGGCATACACGCTTCGGGAGGAATCCACGGAAAGCGGCACAAGGTATTTTATCAGCTTTAAGGACGGGCAGGGCAAATCCCACGAGTTGGAAGTGTCGGAACAGTTCTTTATGGAGTTTCGGCAGATGGAGCGCAGGAACAGGAATCTTTTCTAATGGGACGAGCGGCACAGGGAGTTTAACGAGGTATGGGACGAAACCCTTTACAGACGGGCGTTGCGTGTGCCTAAGAGCCTTGATGAACGCATGGTTGAGGAAGAACGGAATGAAACGCTCTATAAGGCGGTTGGGAGCCTTCCAGAGATACAAAGGCGGCGTTTCCTGCTCTACTACGAGTATGAGTTCAATTTTTACCAAATCGCCGCTATGGAGCATTGCACCGCTTCGGCAATACAGAAATCTGTTGCGATTGCAAAGGAGAAAGTAAAGGCGGAAATTGAAGAAATATCTCCAACCGTGACCGACACCGCCCGAAAAAGAAATCTGTTTTTTATTTGTGTGGGATTGGCGGCATTACATACTCTCACTTTTTTCCGTGGGAGTAAATCTATTTTTAAGGAGGTCAACGCCTATGTGCAACGAAAACAAAGACACCGCCCGAAAGGAGGAAAGCCATGCAGAAGTTACAGACAGTCAACGCCGAAACGCTCCTTTATGAACCGCTTGAGAAACCATCCTTTGTGGTGGACAGCCTTATCCCGACAGGCTTATCGCTGTTCTGCGGCTCACAGAAGATAGGCAAAAGCTGGCTCATGCTGAAGCTATGCTTATGCGTGTCGCAGGGAATCCCTTTATGGGATATGCCGACAATGGAGGGCGATGTGCTTTACCTCTGCCTTGAGGACACGTTCTGCCGCATACAGGACAGGTTATTTCGTTTGACGGACGAAGCAAGCGGGCGGCTCCACTTTGCCGTGGCAAGCTGCAAGCTGTCAGACGGTCTTATCGTGCAGCTTGAAGATTATCTGAAAGATTACCCAGACAGCAGGCTCATTGTCATTGATACCTTGCAGAAAGTCCGTACAGCTTCAAAAGACAATGCCTATGCAAGCGACTATGGGGACATCTCCCTCATCAAAGACTTTGCCGACAGGCACTCTCTGGCGGTCATTGTCGTACACCACATCCGAAAGCAGAATGACAGCGACGTGTTCAACAAGGTGTCTGGGACGACAGGATTAACGGGGAGTGCGGACGCTACCTTTGTTCTGGAAAAGGAGAAACGTGCGTCTGACACCGCCAAGCTGTATGTGACGGGCAGGGACACGCCTTATCAGGAATACACGCTGCGTTTCCGTGATTGCCGTTGGGAGCTTGTGGAGCGGAAAACGCAGGAGCAGCTTGCGAAAGAAACGATACCAGATGTCCTTTTTCGGTTGGTGGATTTTATGAGGGATAAGGAAGAATGGATAGGCACGGCAACGGAACTGTTAGCCGCTATGGGGGAAACGGAAACCATACCCACGGTGATTACGAAATGGCTGAATGAATACCGCACCACATTTTTAAGCGAGAACCGTATCTGCTACCAGTACAGCCGCAGGAAAGACGGCAGGCGGATTGCCCTTGCAAGGAGGGCGGGTGACAGCGGTGATGGTGGTGACAGCGATATTAGGATACCCCCCTGTTACTGTCATTGACGCTTAAAGCCATGTAAAGCTGGCGGCTCTGCCCTGCGGGTGACAGCAGTGACGGTGGTGACAGTGATTTTAGGATACCCTGCCGCTGTCATCCCTACGGGAGAACACCCCGTAAACGCAAAATGCAGGCGTGAGATTTACTCGCCCTTTTCGGTCGTGTAAAACCACCCCTGCGGTCAGAAAAATCATTCCGATTTTTCCGACTGCGTTTACAGGGTGTAACACACTACACTTTGCCCTGCAAAGTCGTGTGCCAGACGTTCCCTCTGGACTCCCTTAAGGCAGGGCTGTGCCCTGCTATCCTACGCCTTACGGCTTCGGATAAAAGAATGGCGGCATGACGGTGACGGCTCTTGCGAGGGGGGTATCCCAAAAACACCGTCATCATCGACATGACCGTCATGCAGGGGGTGAGGGTGACAGTTGCGGCAGTCGGCAGGGGGTATCCCAAAACTGCTGTCACCACCGTCACCGCTGTCACCCCAAAGGACGGTCACCCGCCGAAAGAAAGGAGGAATCCGCCTATGCCTTATGCAATCCTGCGTTTCCAGAAACGAAAAGCGGGCGGCGTTGCGGCTTGTGAACGCCACAACGAGCGGAAGAAAGAAGCCTACAAAAGCAACCCAGATATAGATATGGAACGCTCTAAAAACAATTACCATCTCATAGCACCACCAAAGTACACCTACAAGAAAGAGATTAACCGCATGGTAGCCGAAGCGGGGTGCAGGACAAGGAAAGACAGCGTGATGATGGTGGAAACGCTCATCACAGCTTCACCAGAATTTATGAACCAGTTACCGCCCGAAGAACAAAAAGCGTATTTCCAGACGGCTCTTGACTTCATTTCGGAGCGTGTTGGAAAGCAGAATATCCTCTCCGCTGTCGTCCATATGGACGAGAGAACGCCCCATATGCACCTCTGCTTTGTGCCGATTACGCCAGACAATAAGCTGTCAGCGAAAGCTATCTTAGGCAACCAGAAATCATTATCCGAGTGGCAGACCGCCTACCATGAGCGGATGTCCTCACGGTGGAATCAGCTTGAACGGGGGCAGTCCTCAATGGAAACCAAGCGGAAACACGTCCCCACATGGCTCTATAAATTAGGCGGCAGGCTTGATAAACAGTATGAAGAAATCGTGTCTGCCCTATCCGACATCAACGCCTTTAACGCAGGGAAGAAAAGGGATAAAGCGTTAGATTTACTCTCTGCATGGCTGCCAGACGTGGAGAAATTCTCTAAGGAAATCGGGAAACAGCAGGCGTATATCGACAGTTTGAAAGAGAGAATTGGGCAGGAATCAGACTATGCGGGGCGTATGCGTGATGAAAAGTACGAGCAGGAACTAAAGGTGCAGAAAGCGAATCAGAAGATATTTGAATTGCAGAGAACCAACGAGCAGATGGGGCGGCTGCTGTCAAAAATACCGCCCGAAGTGTTGGAAGAATTGCAGAAAAATCATAGAAGCAGAGCGAAAGAAAGGTAGATATGTGAATGAAGAAACAGGATTTTAAGGTGTTAAAGACCAAAGACTTGTACCCGTTCCCCGACAATCCGTTTCATGTGGCAGAAGATGAAACACTGTCAGAGTTAGCGGAAAGCATCAAGGAATTTGGCATTGTCACGCCGATAATCACACGCCCGAAAGAGGACGGGGACGGTTATGAAGTGATTGCAGGACAGCGGCGTGTCCGTGCTTCTGAACTTGCAGGGATAAATACCGTGCCTGCGTTTGTCCTGCCCTTAGACCGTGACCGAGCCATCATCACCCTTGTAGACAGCAATTTGCAGCGTGAGAATATCCTGCCATCGGAGCGGGCGTTTGCTTACAAGATGAAATCCGAAGCCATGAAGCGGCAGGGTTTCCGCACAGACTTAACCTCGTCACAAGTTGTGACGAAGTTGCGGACGGACGACAAGGTGGCACAGGGCTTCGGCGTGGGCAGGATGACCGTGCAGCGTTTTATCCGCCTGACGGAACTGATACCGCCGATTTTGCAGATGGTGGACGAGGGGAAAATCGCCCTCACGCCTGCGGTGGAACTGTCCTTCTTGAAGAAAGACGAGCAGGAAAACCTCTTTGCCACGATGGAGAGCGAAGAAGCAACGCCCTCACTCTCACAGGCACAGCGGATGAAACAGTTAAGCCAGAGCGGGCGGCTTGACATGGATACGATATTTGCGATTATGACGGAGGAAAAGGGCAACCAGAAAGAAACCTTGAAAATCAACACAAGCAAGCTGAAAAAATACTTTCCGAAGAACACAACGCCGAAGCAGATGGAGGAAACCATCATCAAACTTTTGGAGCGTGAGTTGCAGAGGAAACGCAACCGTGACAGCCGCTAATCTTCTTTTTTCGGGAAGTAAATACAGAGAGTTGAGGTATGGAGAATGAGAGAAATCCAGTATGAAATCGTAAAGGAAATCGCAGTATTGTCTACGGGCGACAGTGGCTACACAAAGGAAATCAATCTCATTTCATGGAATGGGAAAGAGCCGAAGTATGACATCCGCAGCTTTTCCCCGAACCGTGAAAAGTGCGGCAAGGGAATCACGCTGAACGCTGATGAAGCGGCGGCACTCCTTAAAGCATTACAGAAAGAATTAAACAGCGAGGATTAATGGTATCTGATTGGCAGGGCGGGGACATTTCCAAACTCTTCCCTGCCCTGTCTGGAAAGGAAGATTTAAGTATGGGCGAGGATAAGAAAGCAGATAAAAAGAGAAAGCGTATCGTGCCAAAAGCACCAGTGCAGATGATAATCAGCCGTGAATATGTCGGCACACAGACCGTTACAGAAGCGTTTGTCCCGATTATCTCCGAGGATATTCGGAAGAAGATTGCCGAGGGCGACACCTTCGACAATGAGGGGCTGTCCGCTTAGAATGTACGCAATGGGACATGAAAACAGATAGGACAGATACGGAGGTTTTACAGTATGGCAGGAATCAAAGAAGAAAAGAAAATCTATTTAGTCGGCATTTATTGCCGCTTATCTAAAGACGATGGTACGGATAACGAGAGTGCGAGCATTGCGACACAGAAATCCATCCTCACGGATTATGTGAAAAAGCAGGGATGGCACATAGCAAAAACGTATGTGGACGATGGTTATTCTGGTACAAATTTCCAAAGACCAAGTTTCCAGAATATGATAAAAGACATTGAAAGCGGTCTGATAAACTGCGTGATTACGAAAGATTTATCCCGTCTGGGGAGAAACTATCTTGATTGTGGGTTATATCTGGAAGTTTTCTTCCCAGAGCATAACGTGAGGTATATAGCGGTCAATGACGGCGTAGATACCTTGAATAAATCTGCTATGGACATCACGCCTTTCCGCAACATTTTAAACGAAATGTATGCCGCTGACATATCTGTTAAGATAAAATCGGCATATCGGGCGAGGTTTCAACAGGGGAAATTCATGGGAACTACCGCCCCTTATGGCTATATCAAAGACCCTGCCGACCACAACCATCTGCTGATAGATGATAAAGTGGCACATGTTGTAAAAGAGATATTCGACCTTGCATTAAAAGGGAATGGAGTTGCCAAAATTTGCAGACATCTTAATAAACAGCATATCCTACGCCCTGCCGCTTATGCGGCGGAGCGTGGCGAAACAGGCTTTGAACGTCATTTTGAGGGGAACGAGGACAAACGCTATATTTGGAGTGGGAACAGCGTGAGGAGCATTTTAAGAAGCCCGATATATGCGGGAAATCTTGTAGGCTACAAACGGATTGCCGCCAATAT
>VOFI01000036.1_pt1 | contig 18000 bp, 20 predicted proteins | sample 5384131 | NCBI WGS metagenome assembly VOFI01 (sample SAMN12384728, study PRJNA508395) | human gut metagenome | isolation source: healthy gut H | host: Homo sapiens
AAATGAATGACATTGTTGGGCAACTTTCGTATCAAGTCGTGTCTTATGCTTACAATAATTATTTGAAGTTTGTATATCCATTTGAATATAATTTAGCAAAAGAAAATAACTTCTTGAAAGGTTATACCGAAGAAGAGCAAAGTCAATTCTTTCGTGACAAATTATCTTCCAATGATGAGTGGATAAGATATTTCTTTGAAAAATACCCAAAGTTACTTTCTATACTTGAGAGTTATACAGTCAATATCATGCTTCATATTGACAGGCTTCTTTTTTGCCTTAAAAGCAGATATAGAAAGTTTTTCAATGAAAGAATCAAAGATTGATGAAATTAGTCTTTTTGAAGGGGATTTGCATGCAGGTAATTGTGTCTCGTCAGTATTGTTTCTCAATGGTACTAAATTATATTACAAGCCAAGAGGAGCTGCTAATGAAAAGTTCATCATGAGCATAATATCAGCCCTTGATAAGATGGGATTGTCTATACAAATTGAATACCTGCATTCATAGACAGAGAAAACTATTCTTGGCATTTTCAAGTGAAACCTTGTGACATGAAGAATAGTGATTCTATCAATGAGTACTATTATAATTTGGGAAAAATACAGGCTTTATTATATCTGTTAGGTGCACAAGATATAATTCCAGATAACTTGATAGTAATTGGAAATTGCCCATATATAATTGACTGCGAATCAGTTGTATCAAAGAAGTTTAAACATTTGGATAGCACTAAAATCAGTGCGTACTTACAGTCTTCTGTCCTTGAAACAGGTATCTTGCCAGATTGGATGTTTAATGGAGCAAATGATAGGTCGCAAATCTCATCAGTGTTATTTGAATTTGATGATTCTAATTTTCATTTGCCTAAAAAAGAAGGAAAATCTTATCCTATCACGGCAGAAACTCTTCAAGATTTAGAAAAAGGGTTTACTGATGCATGTAACTTCATGAGAGCTCATAAACTTGACTTATTAAGCTATATCTACTCTTATGATTTCAACTTTATGCGTTCAAGGGTTTTATTGCATCCAACGGTTATATATTCTTATATTTTAACCGAGATGGTAACTCCCCCCATATCTGCACGGAAGCAAGAATATAGAGGAACTTATAGAGCCTATTATAAGAAAAGAATCTTATGGTTTGTTAAGTATTCCTCTTATACACTCTGTTGCAAGTCAGATAGAAAAGGGAGATATACCCTACTATTTCATGTATTTAAACAAGAATTCTCTATATACTTTGCCGAATGACATCGTTGTAGATGATTGGATTCCTGTTGAGTCAAAGGAGCTACTATCATAGCTGAAAAGTTATCTGCACTTTCCTCAAAAGTGCAGGAAGAACAATTGTGCATGATAGATGAGTCTGTAAATTTCTTTTTAGATGGAACAAGAAATGTCTATGATGGAAAATTTCAAGTATGTTTGATGAATGACTCTTTATATGATGGACTTTTGGGAGTATGTTTGTTTTATCTAACGTTGTTCACATATAGTCATGAGCAGCAACATGAAAAAAATTGCTCTTGGAATTTTTAGGCAATTGTGTGAAAATAGAGATGTTGCTCATATTGGTGTAAAGAAGAACGAAATTGCCATATCCCCATTGTCCGGTATTATGGGATTATTATATATTATGGAAACGTTTCCTAAATTATACAATACTTCTATATATCAGTCAATAGTCAAAGAGGTGAAGGAATTGATACCAATTACAACTCAATTTGATTATATGTCAGGATTAGCTGGCGTAATCCTTTTTACGACTCAATGCAAATTAATGAAGGAAACCGATAAATTGATTATTTTGAAAGCGAGTGGTGAAAGGTTGTTGCAACTTGCCAAAAATATAAACGGAAAAATGTATTGGACATACACTGATGGCAATAAGATTGTTGGTGAGAAAGAATTGAATTTAGGAGGTTTTGCTCATGGTAGTTCTTCTATGGCAACTGCAATGTTTTTGCTATATAAGCAATTTGGTGAAATTCGATATTTGGAAGCATTTAAACATTCCCTACTTCATGACCGCTCTTTTTACTCAGACAAAATCCAAGGATGGATTGATGGACGCAACACTTCATATGAAGAAGATTGCGGAAGTTGGTGTCACGGTGCAACAGGAATAGCATTATCAAGACTAATCTTAGCGTCAGAAGGTTTTTCCGACAAGATAATGATGAAAGAACTAAATGTTGCAACTAACTTGTTGTCCAGCGAAATGATACAAAAGCCTTGGGTTAATTCAATAGCAATAGAGATAAGTAAGGGGCAAGATGTTATTTGTGGAGATGACAACCGAAATAGTCAAGTAGGTTTGTTTATGGGATTTGCAGGGATAGGATACCAACTTCTAAAATTTTATGATTGGAATAAGGTTCCTAGTATTTTATGTCTTGAAATCTCTCGCTCCACATTATTGCACTAAGGAATAAAGCAGTTGCCGAAAAGCTTATAGAGTAGGCTAATTTAAATATATTTAATCAATGAAAAAGTTTAATCAGTTGAAATCAGTTCTAACAGACGAATTTTCTGTTTTGAACAAGGAGTCACTAATGCTTGTGCTTGGAGGACAAGCACACAATGTTGCCGCTCGAGGTTCTTGCGGCTCATCAAGAAGCAGCCAAAGCTGTATTTCTACTTCAACTTGCAATTGCGTATGTCCAATAATAAAACCAAAGCCACGACCTAGTTTACCAACAATAAAGAAATAAGAACTAGAGTAACGAGGCTACGTTTAGTATTCTGTGTGGATGGGAGTGTCAAGCATATATTGACACGCCCATCCATGATTTTATCATCTTTAAATATATATATATATAAATTACTCCATAATATCTTAAATGTATAAATACTTAATTATTTTTTGCTCATTGCTTGTTTTTTAACAGATGTTAAAGCACAAACAGATAGTCTTAAAAATGAAAAATTGCCAGAGGTTGTTGTGACCGCAGAAGGTCAGATAGAAATGAGCAACAAGACATTGTTGATACCAACTCAACTCGAGAAAAACATTCTGCTAACGGTTTTAATTTACTGTATCTTATGCAGACTCCTGACTTGAAGTATCGGCACGTACTCGTAGTATTACTACTCATAGTGGAGGAGAGGTCGTTTTGTGCATTAATGGTATGGAGGCATTACCTGAAGATGTAGCATCTCTTAGCGCAAAGAACATTCGTACAATAGAATATATAAGAACTCCAAGCGGCAAATATGCGGGTAAAGCAGGATTGGTTAATTTGTTACGATAAAAAATGAATTATGGAGGCAATGTGTATTTGTCTGCAAAACGAAGGATTTGCTTACAAATCGGGAGAATATCTAGCTTTTGCAGATTTCAATAAGAAACGATACTCACTTTCGCTAACAGCCATAGGTGACTGGCATAGAGACCATAGCTATACAGGAGGAAATGATATGTTTACCTTTTCGGACAAATCCGTTCTGGAACGTAATTATAATGATGAAAGCTCGTTGAAAAAAAACAACGGGCAAGCCATACGATTGCGTTTAACCCTCAATGGGTAACAGCCATAGATTAAATACTTATGTGGGCTTTACTCGCCAAGCTACGCCAAATACCAACACCATACAGAGTATTTCCTACACAGAACCATATGGCACAACGAGACGGACTATAGCCAATAATAGCCAATCTATAGCACCATCTGCATATGCAAATTATACATTATGGTTGCCGAAAGAGCAGGCTTTTGACATTACAGCATCTGCTTCTATGGGGCACAATAAATACTACAGTCTGTATGCAGAAACAGAACAATCATCCCTAAGTTCTAAAGTAATAGAAGACAACTTTGTGCTGAATGGAAATATACGTTATTCTAAAACTTTGAAAAATAGTCTTACCCTAACAGGGGTGTTGAGTAATGATTATAAACATTATACTGATGATTATGCTGGAACTGCAATGGGTAAACAGCAACTGACTTCCAATGTTACTGTTGGATTACTTCAACTTAGCAAATACAGTGAGAAATACTATTATTATGTCTCTGCAGGTTTGTCTAATACTGCCGTATCTTTAAACTCCGTACATGACAATTACTGTATACCAGTCGCATTTTATGGAGGAAATTATGCCATTAATAGCAAGCATTCTTTTTCGTTAAATGGTCTTTTTACGCATACCCTATTTGAGCCGTCAGAAAAGAATTCTATGGTTGTTCCGACATCTTTTTTTGAGGCAACTTGTGGTAATCCAGATATTGTCCCAATGAAAGTGTTAGGAAACACTCTTTCATATAATGGACAGATAGGTAAATTGCATTTATCTTTATCCTATGATAGCAACATTTATTTTGATAACATAGTACATCAGTATACAGCTAACACGAATACGATTTTTGATACTCGTATAAATGGGGGAACTTTCTACGGCAATATGTTTAGTGTAAGTTGCACCTATAATTTATTGAATGAACATTTACGTTTGAATGCCACGACAATTGAAGAATGTAATACATTAAGGGGCTCAGCCTATAATATGTCGCACAACAGTTTACGCATAAAAAGTGGCTTGGTTTATCTTGCAGGGGAATGGATGTTTAGTTTTGATTATCTTACCCCTTATAAATCGCTTGATATTCGCCAACCCTGGCTCATAAACCGTCGTCCCACCTATGAATGGAAAGCGAATTGGGCTCATAAGTCATTGACAATTGAGGCTTTAGCACGTAACCCATTTTCACGTTACGACAAGCAACATATAACAATGGAGTATGGATGCTATAATAGAAATTCGTGGAATTTTAGCGATGCTGATGGGCGTAATATTAATTTAACTCTGACTTACAACTTTAACTATGGCAAGAAATCAGAACGTGGAGAAATAGAAGTTAATAAGAATATTGATAGTGCTATCATGAAAATGTATTAATCAATGACCAAAACGATAGAAAGTTTTCATCAACATGATTCCATGCAATGTGGCATAGCCAGTTTGCAAATGGTATGTAAATATTTCGGCAGGGAATATACATTAGATTCTCTGTCGAAACTTTGCTTTGCCACAACGGAAGGTGTTTCAATGTTAGGAATCAATGAAGCAGCTAATACTCTTGGATTACATACGGCATGTGCGAGAATTTCTATCGCCATGTTAAACGAAGCTCCATTGCCCTGTATTCTCCATTGGAATCAGAATCACTTTGTGGTCTTATATAAGATTAAGAAATCCAAGAAGTTCTATGTAGCAGACCCAGGGAAGGGATTGGTTGCTTATACCTTAGACGAGTTCAAACAACATTGGATAAGCACGAACTCCAATGGTGAGGACAAGGGCATTGCTATGTTCTTGGAAACCACTCCTGCGTTCTTTACTTATAAGATGCAAGGTGAAGAGAAAATCAAAGAAAAGAGGTCTTTCCGCTTTCTCTTTGGGTATGTGAAGAAATACCGCAAGTATTTCGGACAAATCATCTTGGGCCTGGTAGTCGGAAGCCTCCTGCAGCTTGTCCTGCCATTCCTTACCCAATCTATCGTGGATGTCGGTATCAAGAACCAAGATATAGGTTTTGTTTGGCTGATACTCTTGGGGCAGTTGATGCTTACAATCAGCCGGACGGCAATAGACTTTATCCGCAGATGGTTGTTGCTTCACATATCCTTACGTATCAACATATCATTAGTAAGTGACTTCTTCATCAAGCTATTGAAACTGCCTATGTCTTTCTTTGATACGAAACTCATGGGCGACTTGATGCAAAGAATGAACGACCATAGCCGAGTAAATACTTTCTTGACGCAGCAGACGCTCAACATCACGTTTGCCATGCTCACCTTCGTGATATTCTCGGTGGTACTGTTCTTCTATAATAAATTGGTGTTTGTCATTTTCCTGTTGGGAAGTATCCTCTATGGCGGATGGATGACCTTGTTCTTGAAACGGAGAAAGGTGCTCGACTATGAATTGTTTGAGCAGCAAGCTATCAACAATAACAAAACTTATGAGTTTATCACCTCCATGCAGGAAATCAAGTTGCAGGATTGTGAACAACGCAGAAGATGGGAATGGGAGGACACGCAAGCAGACTTGTTTGGGGTGCAGATGAAATCACTCAAACTCCAACAGACACAGGAGGCAGGAAGTATCTTTATCAACGAGGTGAAGAACATCATCATCACGGTAGTGGCTGCAACAGCCGTGATACATGGGCAAATGACACTTGGTATGATGCTTGCCGTGCAATACATCATCGGACAGCTCAACTCACCTGTGGAGCAACTGATGAACTTCTTCTATTCTCTGCAAGATGTGAAGATTAGTTTGGAACGTATCAACGAGATTCACCAGATGGATGATGAGAACGGAAAGGTAGGCTTGCTAACTTCCATCGAGGACAAGAATGAGGGCATTGACATCAAGAACATCATGTTCAAGTACGACCCACATGCTTTGCGCAAGACCATAGATGACGTGAGCATTCACATTCCGCAAGGTAAGGTAACAGCCATCGTTGGCGCATCTGGCAGTGGAAAGACCACCCTCATCCGTTTGATGCTTGGTTATTATCCCGTCTTGGAGGGACAAATCAACATAGGCAATACTGACATCAACAAGCTCAACAAGAAATGGTGGCGCAGACAATGTGGCGTTGTGATGCAGGAAGGTGTCATCTTCTCGGAGAGTATCGCACGAAACATTGCTGTTGATGATGGTGACATAGACAAGGAACGGTTGCTAAAAGCAGCCGAGATAGCTTGTATCAAGGATTATGTGATGGCTTTGCCTTTGAAGTTCAACACCAAGATTGGGCGTGATGGCGTGGGACTGAGCCAAGGACAGAAACAGCGTATCTTGATAGCAAGGGCGGTGTATAAGAATCCCGACTACATCTTCCTTGACGAGGCGACCAACTCGCTCGATGCCAACAATGAGAGAAGCATCGTAGAGAACTTGGATAAGTTCTACAAAGGAAAGACGGTTGTGATTGTGGCTCATCGCCTAAGCACTGTGAAGAATGCCGACCAAATCGTGGTCATCGACCAAGGAAAGATGGTTGAGATAGGCAACCATGAGTCTTTGACCGCCAAGCGAGGGGCATACTATAATCTTGTGAAGAATCAGTTGGAATTGGGAAACTAAAAAGCGTTTGATATGGAACAAAAAGAATCAAATAATATCGAATTGAGAAGCGAGAAGGTGAGGAACGTGATAGGCAAGGTTCCTCCTCGCCTCGTCAGCTTGGGAACGGTTGTCATTACGATAATAGTCCTCACCCTCGCAGTTGCTTTCTACAAGATACCTTATCCTATATCCATAGATGCTAATGGTGAGGTCATCAATCAAAGAACAATGCAAGTGTTTGTGCCATATAAGTATTTGTACCTTTTCCATTACAAACTTTTTTAATGATTGAGTCGATGAGGACGTAGGCTGTTTAAAACAGTTCATTTAACGAGTTCTTTTCCGATGATGCCTCCAACATGTCTCCTTTGTCTATTATCGCCTTTCAACAGATTATCTGCCAGGAGATGCGTTTTTGCATTCCCCGTAAGTCAAAAGTCTGCGTTAAGGGATGTAAATCGTGATTTTGCCATGTGGAGAAAAATGCTTATCTTTGCACCAAAAAATGGCAAGCGACTGTACTGACATAGATGTTGTTTTGCGCCAGATAAACCAGCGTCTGCGCAAACTTGAGAAGTCCGACTCCGAGAAGACTGAGGAGATCGGACGCCTCAACCGTGTCATTAACCAGAAGGACGTGGAGATACATAATCTAAAGACAGAACTTGCTTCCACAAAGGCAGAACTTGCCGTTGCTAAAGAGCGCATCAAGGAACTCGAGGGAGCTGATGACGATACATCAAGTACACCAGGAAAGCCCGAGAAAAACAGCAGTAACAGCAGTATCCCTCCATCCCAAGAAAGTATCGCTTCCGTGAGCTGCGCAGGACAAAGTCTCTTCGCAAGCCAAGCGGAAAGCCGAGCGGCGGACAGCCTGGCCACAAGGGTCACACACTGCAGACTATAGCAGAACCAGACGTAATTGTAAAGCACGAACCCGTCTATTGTAAATGCTGTGGTCGGCTCTTGATTGATATACCATGCCAGAAGATCCGTAAGACACAGATTGTTGATATCAAGGTGGTCGTAGAGACCTGCGAGGAACAGTATTACGAAAAGGTCTGTGAATGCGGTTGCGTAAACAAATATGAGGAAATACGCAAGAGGCTGGAAACAGCGTCTGTCGTAGGAGCCGATGAAACTGGTGCTACGGTAGGGAAAGCATCTGCATTGGAACTGGATATTCCAGAACGACCTGCTTACATACGTGTTCCAGTCAGAATCGCGAGGTCAGAAGGCCATAGATTCCAAGTTTCCAAAGGGACTTCCCTATTCGACACTTGTGACTGACAGACATCAGAGCTACTTCAAGATGAATGTTAAGGACCATCAGGTCTGCCTGGCTCATCTTCTTAGGAATGCAGAGTATCTGAACGAACTGGATCCAAACCAGAACTGGTCACGGAGATTCATCCATCTGATAGAACACTCTATAAATCTCAGAAGAGAGGACAACATTACCTCTAGAAAGATAAAGGTACTGAAGACAAAGATGAAGAACCTCTTGGGTGAAAGCCTCACGCATTTAGTTTACCTTTCTCTCCAATCCAAGTGTGCCTTACGAGAACAATGCCAGTGAGCGGGGAGCAAGGGGTCAGCGGTTGCTTCCGAACAGACAGCGGTGCCGATGAAAGTTGCACTCCATTGCTGAAACTGCTATGAAGAACGGAAATTTAAATTCAATGCAATTCTTGCTGTAGTACAACAGTAAGACGATTACTCATGTTGCTTACTATAATATTAACGCAAAAACAGATACAAACATTTAAGCGGCATTTAAAATTTAATTATACGCCGATGATTTTGCTATCCTTATGCAAGAAAATATAACTGGTTCGCACTTCCATTGCAGTGAAACGGTTTATGAAGAAGGTTTTGAAGGTGAGTGCGAGAATGGCTAATCTTATCCATACATCCAAGCCTATGTACAACCTCGACTGGTTATTGACAGGAGAGGGGAACATGCTTAATGCTGATATTCCTGACATCAATTAAAGCAGAAAAGCCAAATGAGCAACTGTTATAAATCGTCTCATCGAAATTAACACACAGAAAGATGTGGAGATAAGGGAGCTACGCCAGGCATACGAACACCTTGCAAGATGTTTCGAGAAGCTAGCTAATGGGGAGACTATTGCTCCTGCAGATAAAAAAGCGAATTCTATATAATTAACGTACACGGAAAAATCTACAGCGTATCAACGCCAACAGGCATGGCGATAACAAAGCGTTTCTTCCTTGCTCTTAATGTTGCTATCAACCAGCGTAAAGCTAGAGGAATACGCACTTTTACCGAATCTCATGGTATCAACTATTGGAATTTCTCTACGTTTAAGAAGTGCCCAGATGGCAGGGCTATCAAATCTGAATGGCTTGTTTGGATAGTTGAAGATTATAACGTTAATGCCGAATGGCTGTTGACAGGTGTAGGTATGATGTTTAAAATTCAAAATAACCCTTAAAATTTCGCTTATGAGAAGATTTGTTTCTTTTGTAGTAGAATTATTGGTTTGTTCGGCTTGTATGGCTTTAGAACCGCAAGAAATCTCTGTTGGTACATTTTCTATGCGTTTTGAAACGCAAACTGAGCAAATTCATTGGCTTTTTGGAGCAGGTGACTTCGTTGTCAACAAGGATGCCGCAGATTGCGATCCAATGCAAGTTGAGCACTCTATTTCTGTGAAGGAAGGTAAACTGACAATTGATGCAGGTACCGAAGATGAACAATCCTTCAAGATAACTTGCTTGCAGTTATGAGGAAGGAAAAGTTTTTGCTGACAGAGGTGCTGTTGAAGTATACCGCCTAGTATGCCAAGAACTTGATGAGAACATTCCTTAGCAAGCATCACTAGCTAAAACCATAAATCACGATTAGTAATATATATAATAATTAATTGCACAAAAGAAAAGTAGGGGCCAAGTATATTTCTGTTCGCTTTGCTTATTTGACTACATACTTCTTTCCATCTTGGATATATACTCTCTCCCCTTTGTGGAGAATTTATTTCCATACCCCTGAAGGTTGTATTTCTTGTCACTTCCCTTTTATTTACCCTAGCAGAGGAAATTGAAATCGCAGCCCCTTTGTGATGAATTCCTCGATGGTACATATGTGGACATACTGCATAGAACCCAATGCCACCTCTATCAGTTTTGATGGAGATGGCACAAATTAGCGCATCCCCAATAGAGGTAAATTTCAATGCCGACATGAATGAGAAGCCAGAGAACATCTACAGCATTTACTATCCTACGATAACCACTGATGAGTAATTTCTATCATTTTTACTCATTCAGAATGAGTAATTCTGAGCAAAAACACTCATTCTGAATGAGCATGAAAAGCGCCTTTTATTCACCTTCTACCTTGCATCCACTGAACCCCATTTCCTGCGCCTTCTCAGGTCCGAAGGTGTAATAGATAGTCTCAGCCTCATCACATACCTCCCCTGCGAATTGCCAAGGGTGAGATGAATGGTAACAATGTTGTGACTTATATGATGCAAGGAAGCTATTATAAAGATGCAAGAAAACAATTATAACGATGCAAGAAAGCAATTATATCGATTGCGTGACATTTGTCATGTGATTATACGACACTTATCATACGGTCGGATGACAAATGCCGTATAATCACATGACATATACCAATGTTTAAATAAACCTAATAGTTTACACAAAAAAGATACAAGTTATCACATTATTATATATATTTGCATCATCTTTCATAGAAGACAAAGAATATAGAAAACAACGAACCATCAAACAACAAGAAATATGGAACTGAAATACGACATTTACATGCTCAACAATGCCCAGGGCACAGGAGAAAAGCGCCAATACATTCGTATCGTGCAGCATGAACCTATGACCGAGAAGCAACTGCAAGAGAAAATCCAGAGCCGTTGCTCACTCACCAAGGGAGATGTGGCTGCGGTGTTGGCAGAGCTTCACGACCTTATGGTGGAAGAATTCTCACTGGGACGCCGCTTTTACATCCCAGAGATAGGCTACTTCTCCATGTCGGCTAGCCTAGAGATGCCAGAGGAGAATCCAGACAAGAAGATTACGGGCAAGGAAGTACGCATCACCGGCATCAACTTCCGACCAGAAGGTAAGCTAATGGAGGAAGTACAGCGCAACGTCCATTTCGTCCGCTCCCGCTATTCCAACCAATCTACAAAATACTCCGAGGAAAAGATGTTAGAGAATATCAAGGAGTATCTTCAAAAGAATCGTTACATCACCACTCGCATCCTGCGCATCCTCTTTGGCTTGACTCCTTACATGGCACAGAAGTGGCTCAACCATTTCTGCGAGAAAGGCATCATGGAGAAGGAAGGCACCCAGCATGCGCCTATCTATTTTCTAAAGTAACAAAGGCTGCTTTCTCCATTCTCCTTTCACCATAAACAAATGATTCACAAATGATTGCAAGATAGGTGAAAGGAAAAGGACTTTTAGTCTCACTTAAATAGGAACAACAAGACTGACAAAGTTACTTAATGAAGAAAAAAGTAACTATGTCTGTAACCATGTCACAACAAAAAAGAAATAAGAATGAAATTAGGATTCATAAACTTCAGCACAGAGGAACAACTTAAAATGCACCAAGTAATGCAAGCCATCCAAGAGCATCAAGCAATTGACGAACTTGGACTGGGGCGCATTCGCGATGCCTTTTCCAACAAGTTGTTTCCTGGAATCTCTACTTTACATAATAGAGCAAAATACTATGCCATACTCCCTTCTCTTTTTTTGGAAACAGAGAAAGGAACATACAAAAAGTGCAAACGAAGTAAGAGCCATCTCCTTTTTCCAGATACGGAACTGAAAAAATTGTTTTTATTTACAACAAAGCCCAAACTTTCACAAGTTCGGGCTTTGCCTTTCCGCAAAATTTGTATCTTTGCAGAAAACTTCTTAAAGTATGGCAAAGATACAAATAAAATCTGAAACTCGGCACGAATTGAGCTTTTTTCCTAACTCTTTCGATGATTATGTGCCAAAAGACAGCAAAGTTCGTATGGTGGATCGTATTGTTCGCAGTATGGACATCAACCCTCTCATGGATACCTATGATGGGATTGGTGCTCCTCCTTATAGTCCGAAGATGCTTCTAAGTTTAGTTGTTTTTGCCTATATCAATGGCGTTTATTCCTGTCGTGGCATAGCGGACGCACTTAAATACGATGTTCGCTATATGTGGATTTGTGGAGGTAAGCAATTATCTTTCGCAACAATCAACCGCTTTAGATCCAATCATATGATTAAATGCATCGACTTTTATTTTGATGCAGTTGTCTCCATATTGGTTGAAAAGGGCGTGATTAGTCTGGAGGAACAATATGTTGATGGTACTAAGATAGAGTCGAAAGCAAACAAGTACACGTTTGTATGGAAGAAGACTGTGGAAAAGAATAGGGCTAAGCTCTTGGAAAAAACCTCTGCTGCATTGGCTCAGATAAAAGAACAAATTCGCCTGAATGGCGGGAGTGACATTAAGGAAGAAGACAGCGAGCCAGCCACTTCCGCCAAGGATATAAAGAGAAGTGCACGTTTGTGTGAGAGGCAAGCGAAGAACCTTCCTAAGGCAAAGCTTACAGGAGAGAGAAGCAAAAGCTAAATACTCAGATAGATCACTTGTTCAAAGCCTCGGACAAACTGTGCGAGTATGAAAAATCACTGGATATACTGGGCGAGAGAAACAGTTACTCCAAGACTGATCCCGATGCGACCTTCATGCGCCTCAAGGAAGATGCCATGAACAATGGGCAGACAAAGCCTGCCTATAACCTTCAAATTGCGACAGAGAATCAATATTGGACGAATTTCGCCCTTTATCCCACTCCAACAGACACCCTGACCTTCAAGCCTTTTTTGGATAAGTACAAGAAAAGATATGGAAAGCAATCCAAGAGCGTCACCGCAGACTCAGGGTATGGATCGGAGGAGAACTACGAGTACCTAGAGATGGAAGAGATGATGGGTTATGTAAAGTACAACTGGTTTCACAAGGAACAGCATAAGCCTTTCAAGGAGGATGCCTTCAACCAAGCGAACTTCTTCTACAACAGTGATGATGACTATTATGTCTGCCCCATGGGACAACACATGGAACCTTGTGGACAACGGCAAACGAAAAGTGATTCCGGCTATGTGTCTGTCATTACATTATATAGAGCACAACGATGTGATGGATGTCCGCTTGGAAGTCTCTGCAAGAAATCCAAAGGCAACAGAACCATATATGTCAACCATAAACTGAATGCATATAAAAAGGAAGCCTTCCTGCTACTAACGTCTGAAGAGGGCTTGAAACACAGAAGCCAGCGACCGATAGAGCCGGAAGCTGTATTTGGGCAGATGAAGGCAGATATGCATTATAAGCGATTCAGGCATTTTGGAATGGACAAGGTTTACATGGATCTAGGATTGTTCGGAATGGGATTCAATTTGAAGAAATATTTGGGTATAAAACGATAAAACTCAATTTTGTTTTTTTATCGTCAGGGATAACTATGCCCTTTTGTGAACTTCCTGCCTGTTTATAATAGAGAAGATCGGAAAAAGTAAAATTTGCAGACGATATTATATGATTCCCTTTTTGGAATAGGCTACGATACTTCTAGGATTATACAATAAATAACATAAAAGAGGGTGCGCCATAGACTTATGACACACCCTCACTATTCTTCGTGACAACTACCCTATTGGACTTGCCCAGAAGTCATATTTCGACCTTGGAGACCAATGGAAGAAATACATAACCGATGAGCATTTCATGATTTATACGCTATCCGCAAGATTTTCTAAGTTTCAGTATCTTCTTCGGTTAGTCTATAACTATGTGTTTTACACAAGAACAGATAGAACAGAAGAAGCAGAAAAGGAATTTGAACGTTACGAACAGTTGAAAGAAGAATGGAAATCAGACATTAGCGAAGAAAACCTCTTCCAAGCATTAGATTTCGTTGGCTATACCCTACAAGACAATGGATCCATCAAATTTTGCAAAGAAGCATGCTCATTAATTAACAACCCTACAGATGAAAACTTCATCCGATTGCAAGAAATCATTGTTAATCGGGAAAAACAAACAAAAGGTTCATCAAGAAGTAAGTTGGCGAATCGAACAAATATAAGGGAATCGACAGAATAGAAGCCTATTTCTTCGATTATCGTTGGGGAACCGTATATAACATCATCACAGAAATAAAGAAAGGACTGTCAAATGGCTAAAGAACAACTCTGCAATTATACTTATGGCGAGATGCTGGTCTCACCAGGCTATGACGTGGACTTCGCTATTGGTACAACCTATAGCGTTAATCCACAAGCATTGCTTATCATCCCTATGGCATTAGGTTTGCTAAGCAGCAACAACGAAGCTGCCGTTCAATCCCCCATTTGCCTATTAGAAGGAATTAGAAGAAGTGCAAACAAATTTGTGTTGTTCTGCAACAAAGGTGGAACGCACATACCATCAAACTGCCAACCCTATCTATCCCTCATGGATAACTGTATCTATGAAGTACAAAGCCCTCAAAAGTCTCAATTTCTATCCAACTTCCATCCGAAAGTATGGATTATCAAAGAGACCAACAGAGAAGAAAAAAACGACCAGCAAATCAAAGTCATCGTCATGAGCAGAAACCTTACTCTAGACAATAACCTTGATATGGTTGTTAGCCTCACAGGTAAAATCGGGAAACAAACCATCAACAACAAGAAGCATAAGCCTCTCATTGACTTTCTGACTTCATTAATTCCCTTGATGGGAAATGGCACTACCAACAACCAGCACATCATCAAAGACAAGAAGAAAAAAGATGGAAATGGTCATTGAATCCATAAGAAAAGTCAAACATTTTGAGATAGATACAGATTTATTCGAGAAGGATGGGTATGAATTCATCCCGATACTCTTTGGGCAAAACCTGAACAAGAACATCAGTTATCCAGAAGCATGGCAAGGAACAGACCAAATGACCATCTCTCCATTTATTGACATAAAAACTCTACGAGAGTTAGACAAGAATGCAAAAAACAGGCACATTCTCGTTACCACATCAGGATATGTATCTAAAGACATATACGACCTGTTCAATAAAAGAAAATCATGAAATCTACGTAATGAAAGATGGAATGACGCATAACGACATTATGCCAACTGACCTTCATGCAAAGACATTTCTAGTATGTAACCCTAAAGGGGAATACGGAAATTTTCTGTTCGTCGGATCTGCTAATGCCACATATGCAGCCTTCCATAAAAATTCAGAATTCATCATCCGACTGCAATACAAGTATGGCAAGCATTTAGTATTTGACTCTTTCAAAGAGGAATTTCTACAAATGGATGCAAGAGAAGAAAGTAAAATCTTCGAGACCGTCAACTTCCCTCCAGAATCAGAAGAAACGCATGAGACATCAGAGCTAGAAGCCTTTGTACGAAATTATATCACGAATAACTTCTTGGCAAAGTGCTATTCCTGTAAAGATGGCAACTATAATGTCATTATCAAGGCAGGACATCACGACAACAGGTACAGAATACAGATTGCACCCATGCAAACAGCAGGTTACAAAGTAGAACTAGAAAACGAGGCAATACTTTCAAACCTGACATTGGCTCAACTGTCAGACTTCTACATTATATCGGTACAAGATGCCAATGGACAGAATATGGACAAAGTCATCAAGATTCCGACCGAAGGCATACCATACGAAGATAGAGACATTGCTATATATAAAACGTTTGTGGATAGCAAGGAGAAGTTTCTCCGTTACTTGTCATTTATACTGACCGATGACATAGACGAATATCTGTTTGATGCAGAACAAAGCATGAAGCTGATTGCTCAGCACGGCAATGATAAAGATTCCGTGCCTCTCTCACTCAACATTTATGAGCAACTGCTGAAAGCTGCTAGCAGCAATCCCAAAAAGTTCATAGAGATAGAGGATGTCATCAGAAAAATCGGCAAAGAAGAATACACCCAAGAATTTCTTGATATCTACAAAACTTTTAAGGAAGCCATAAAACAGAAATAATGATGGAAAAGGAATTAAAGGATTTTCAAAAGGCAACGGTAAAACACATCGTTGATATATTCAAAAGCAAGAAGCAACGCCGAGTTCTGCTTTCAGACGAAGTGGGACTGGGTAAGACTATCGTGTCCAAAGGTGTCATTCAAGCAGTTGGAGAATTAAGCGATGAATATGGTATATGGGACGACAACACCTATCGAGTAGTGTATATCTGCTCCAACGCCAATATCGTAAAAAGCAAAACACAGAAAACTTGGGAATAGAGGATGTCATGAACATAGAAGAAAGCAGATTGTCCATGCAGCACTTCATCGTGGCTAAAAAGGTGAAAAAGAGCTAATCGAGGCTAAGAAGGACAAACCTAGCATATTGATTCCTCTCACACCTGGTACATCTTTCAATCTCCAAACATCAGCGGGCAACATGAACGAACGTGCGCTGATGTTCGCTATACTTAGCCATGTGAAAGACTTCAAAGAACATACGAAGGCATTGAAGAATCGTCTAAACATTTATGAAGCAAATAACGACAATTGGGAAAAATACCATCAAAAATACGAAAACGAAGTCACTGAAATAGAAAAGGTATGCACTGGATACAGAGAAAACATCTGTAAAGAAGTGGTAAAGGATGACAACTATCAAGAGGCTAAAATTTACTTCTCAAAGCCATAGAGGAAAAAGCTGACTATAACACCAAGAACAGAGCCATCACTCAGTTCAGAATCATCTTCTGCAAAATTAGCATGAAAGAACTTAATCCCGATTTGGTTATCATGGATGAGTTCCAACGCTTCAGTTCACTTCTTGACTTGGAAGGGAATAGCGAAGAGGCTATGCTAACACGTACATTTTTTGGAAAAGAGGATGGTCCTTTCATATTGTTAGTGTCTGCCACACCTTACAAACCATTCACGACTTTGGAGGAATTGAATGAAAACAAGATAGACACTCAATATCAAGACTTCAACAAGTTGACAGATTTTCTCTTTGACAGCAGAGAGGACATTACATTCCAACAGGTTTGGCATGACTATTCAAAAGAATTGTGCCACATCTCATCGGATAACTTAGACATACTCATTGCTAGAAAGAACATAGCAGAGGAAGCAATGTATCAAGCCATGAGCAGAACAGAGCGTTACCGCAATTCTGCCCAAGATGACACCCACTTGAAAATCAGTACAGGGGATATTGTGTCTTATTGCCAAATGCAAGAGGTTATTGATGAATGCAACAAAATGAGCGAAGGAAGATTCAGCGTAAAAAACTTTGCCTATGGAATACGCCAAAATCTTCTCCTTATTTGTTGTCCTTCATGGATAAATATAAGCTAAAGGAGAAACTTGTAAAAGCATACGTTGAGAATCCATGGAATAGCAATATGCAGAAACAAAAGACTTCTGTTGAAGACAAATGATATATATAAATATAACGACATTCCATTATGCAATGCAAAATTATCCAAACTAAGCAACATTCTATTTGATGAAAAAGGTGAAAAGCATGGAGAGCAACTATTTTGGATTCCAGCGTCTCACCCTTATTACAAGATACCAGCCAACAACATGTTTTGCCAAGAACCATGACTTTTCCAAGGTGTTGGTCTTTTTCTGCATGGGAAATGGTACCACGTATGATAGCTTGTATGATTTCCTATGCGGTCGAGCAAAAGAGTATCAGCCGTGCATTTCCATCTGCCACATATACAAACACGAAAGAAAATTCCGAAAAGGATGCACTTGATAAACAACAGGGAGAAAAAGCCGGAACAGGAAGATTACGTAGAGAAAGCTTGGAACTGGTAACTTGCAGCTCTGATTTCTTGACAGATGCCTATAATCCAAAAAC